>ERZ1106981.143-NODE-143-length-59212-cov-9.767872_pt1 | contig 59212 bp, 93 predicted proteins | sample MGYA00403692_ERZ1106981 | MGnify/ENA primary metagenome ERZ1106981 (study PRJEB35170, sample SAMEA104062431) | human gut metagenome | biome: human gut; feature: human-associated habitat; material: faeces | place: Denmark | collected 2012-06-22 ... | reverse complement strand
TTTTCTGAGCTTAGGAAAGGAGGGGCTTTTTATGAAGCTATTCATAAAACTTTTGAGCTCTATTTCTCTTTCTGAATTCATACTGATCGTCCAAACAACGATCCTGTTTCTTGAATACAGATTGAAAATTATAGACCGAAAAATACAAATCCTTTAATTAAAGGAGTTTTCGCCTTAAAATGTAGGAATAATCAACAAATAGTCTACTTTTCGAGACATTTAAAATCGTTCAACTGCTTCTTTTTATCAATAAGTTTTTATTCTTTCTACTATGGAAGTCAGCTATAAAAATCATCAGGAATTTCTATAACTACTGTGGATATACCTGAGAATACATAGTACAATGAATAAAAATAGGGAGTGGATTAATATGGAAAATTTACCTTCAAAGAAAAACGAAATGTTAGCAAAAATGTCAGAAATGGAGTTTTATCCAACCTTCTTAGATGAGCAACCAAATTTAGATAATTCTATAAAAATATCGTTTTCAAAACTAGCCGCTATGGGCACCGTCTTTGTTCCTGTTGCCAGTGCTCTTCAAAACATTATAGGCCAAGGTCAAAGCGGATTATACTGGGCTGCACTTCCCAACGAAGGACACTTAGCCGCACTCAAAGATGGTAGAGGGTTCTTAGGCTCTGTCTTAAGTAATGCAAATAATCAAGTTATGGGGCAGGCATCGTTCATTCCAGTTTCTGTTGACCCTTTGGCTGTTGCAGCCGCTGCGACTTTATATTGTATCGACATGAAACTTGATCAGATACAGCAATCGCAGCAAGAAATCCTGAATTTTCTTGTTGAGAAAAACAAAGCTGAACTAAAAGCCAATCTGCTTTTTCTCTATGATATCTTGAACAATTACAAATACAATTGGAACAACGAAAACTACAAAAGTAGCAATTACACAAAAGTTTTAGATATAAAGCAAGAATCAAGTCGGAATATCATTTTCTCCAGAAAACAAATAACTGCGGAAATTGACAAGAAATCCTTGTTGAATACCGATGAAGACATTAAAAAACGTCTTAAAAAAATTCAATCTTTGTTCGAAGACTACCAGATTGCTTTATATTCTTATGCATTTTCCTCTTACTTGGAAATTATGCTATTAGAAAATTTTGAATCCTCCTTTATAGATGGTGTCGCAAATAAAATAGAAGATTACTCGTTTCAATACAGAGAACTTTATACTCAATGCTATACTCAATTCGAAAGCGTCTCGAAATCATCAATTCAAACCAACATACTAAAAGGTTTATCTTCCGTTAGCAGCATAACCGGAAAAGTAATTGAAAAAGTTCCTCTAATTAGTAAATCAGAAATTGATGAGACTTTAATTGAAGCTGGCAACAAATTAGAAAGTCTTAGTATGAAACGAGTTAATCTTACATTGCAATCTTTAATAGCTAAGCAAAGCAGCTGTGTCAGACCTTTTGTCGATAATATAAGAACTGTTAAGTGCCTTTATAACGATCCGATTAAAATTCTAGTAGATAATGAAAATATCTATATTCAATCAGAGTCACAAAATCAAGCCGCTTTTATGGCTTGATAGTTTTATTGTACTGCGCAGAGCTCAGGCCTAAAAGAACGCCCAGGAAAGTATCAACTGCAGTAATGGTGCCCACAATCTGCTCGCCATATGGAAATCCCCAAATGCCAGCCAAAGCAAAGTAAAGCGTTCCTGCAGCTGGAAGAAAATACTGTGCAATCCATTTCATAGTGTCATAAGTTTTGTTGTTAAGTTTCATCGTGCGTCTCCTCCTTAATTAATTTAGTAGGTCTTATTGGTAGTTTATCGACTTCAGTCATGATTTTTTTGGCCGATCCGTTTCCGCCCATTTGTTCATAAGGCTCATACAAATATACTCGAAGATTTTCATACTCATCTTGAGTAATCCAACTTCGTTCTATATACTGCAGTCCCAAATATATAATTCGATCATGTGCTAAGCCGATAAGCATTTTTGTTCTTACATCTTTCTTATCGGCTCTTTTTGTCATATATGCCCAAAGACCAGATGAAGCAAGAACTGAACTAATAATCGTTGTAAACAAAAGCAAAATCGAGTCGTCCATCATTCAGTACCTCCATCTAATCTATAAAAAACTCGATATTCATGTCTATCCAAGTAGGCGTGGCGCATAATGCACCTGATAATAAATCAAATATCCATTTGACATTGATGCTACCGTCTTTTGTTATTTCCAGCATTGCGAATTTAGCACCTTCCGCTTTGATTAAAGAACTGATAGAATTCGTAGCCGTTGGTTTACATCTGTCCGGCAGTATACCAATCGTTGTAGAAGAAGCGCCCTCACAAACGCAATTCACTGTCCCAACGACACTAACTCTATTTCTAAGTTTTCTATATTTAGCGGGATTAGCTGATACGAAATCACTTTGACTTATTCCATTTTGAAGTGGCAGTTCCTGCCAACCAGAATCATGCTCTAACCCGGATAACCTATCAGCTATGGTCAAATTGAACGCCTGCAGAGTATCGATATCATTGGATATTCCTTTGAGGCTGTCGTTTATTGATATATTATCTTTTGACAATGCATCCAATTTCTCTTTCGCCTGGTTCAAAGTAACTTCGAATTGCGCGATCATCTCTGCAGCGCTTTCTAAGCCTTCAACGTCTTTAACTCGGGCGGACGGAGATGTAATATTGCCAGTTACTATAGCCGTATGGTTTTTTATCATAACTGTTACTCGCTCGCCGGATTTTACGTTAGCCGTTGTGGAAATCGGTGTCATCAGTGTTGATCCATCGATCTTCACGAATTTTGCACTGTTGACTTCAACAATCGTTCCATAAACTGTAGTTTCAGATTTTGCATCGTGCTTATCATTTGTTGCTTTAACAAATTGCTCAATTAAATCACTAGACAAATTCATTATGCTTCATCCTCCCCACAATTTTGTTGTGAATACGGCTTTTTCTGTAACCGGGCAACCAGGTTCGCATTTGATGGATTGGCTGATAACTTTTGCTTTGATATTGGATAGGCCAGCTCTTGAATAGTTTAGGCGTACGCAATCACCTAATCTAACTGGGCAATAACCATGCGTGTAAGTAATTGTGTATTCTATTGACGATAGCTCTTTGAGAAGCCGCTGAGCGTACTCTTCTATCTGATTTTCTGTCGGAGTTCCTATTAAATCAGGATCGGTCACCCTATGTATAATCTCTCTCCCTCTGCTCGGAATCGATGTTGGACTATTCTCATCTTCATTTATCGCCTTAGCATAATAATAGCTGTTTCCATTTGAATAAATGACTTCTACTACGTTGGGAATACCATACAGGTCATGGTTCAAACTGAAATCGGGGTAGAGTATGGAACTATTATCATCGTTGTATGTCCACACTGGCTGCAAGGAAGCCGTATCCTGCTTTGGAGAGAAAAGAATTCGGCCTAATGCATCCAGATCGAACTTATACTTTGCATTAGCAATCAGATCATATAGAAATGAAAGCCAAGTATCATTTACATCAGCCACAAAATCATAAAACAGTTTAGAATCACTATCCGTTTTAGCCACTGGAGCTCTAGTATAACTACTTGTTAAGTTATAAGAAATCGCCATAATATTTTCGTCTTTCATAATCGAATAACCTAGTGGCGGAGAACTTTCTTTCAGCTCCAGCAAAGGGCTGTAGGCATCCATAGAGATCATTCTGGAGCGTCCATCGAAACTAGATGATGGAGTTTGAACAAGAAAAGTCCCGATTGGTTCTTTATGGATAAATCCATTTTGAATTACTTTCAGATAAACCCGAACATAGCATTCACCAATTGATTCCGAAGCATCGATGTTCGCCGATTCTAGAGTTTCAGTATCGGAGTCTCTGTTAATCGTACTCCTTAAAACTTTGCTGATCTGCTTTTCGTCTTTCCAAGTGTTAGGATTCACTTTATAATACTCAAAAGTTTGCTGCATGGATTTCAGCCAGTTAATTTCATTTTTCATGGCTACGCACCCCCTGAAACCCTTGTTACGTTAATCGTAATCGGAACCGTCACAGACCGATGCTTTTTGTTGAAAGACACACTCACACTTGCCCAATACCCGCTGCCAGAAGGTTCTCTTACATATACGTCTCCCATCCATGATTCCAATCTCATCAATGTAAATAAAGTCTCAGAATCTGATTTAGGAATTGTGGTATTCCATACAGAAGTAGCTCCTAATTGAGTTCCATAATAAGTTACAGGATGCGCTCTCCCTATGTACTTAACAAGAGAAACGTCTTTTTTATTTGTATCAGAAATATCGATGTTGTATGGCAGTTTCAATACCGATCCAGACCAAGCCGGTGTTTCTTGAAGATTTTCATTTAGAGAATCAAGATTTCGCCAATCTTCGTTCCATTGAATCACAATAGATTTGCATCCAATCGGAAATCCTGGCAAGTCACAAAAGCTTACTGCCCCAGTATCAACAGACTTAGCAACAATCCGATATCTTGCAAAATCTAAAGCTGGATGCGGATCTGTAATATATATATTGTTATTGTTACTCAAGTCTTTGGCTAATTCCGTAAAACTTCCGTCAAAATCACGGCGATACACGGATAAATAAACACCGTCAATCAAGACACCAAATTCGTTTTGACAATAAGGTCGTATAAATGTAGACAAGCCATCTTCATTCAAGCCGATTTCAGCATTTGGTTCATACTGCTCATTTGTCCAAAGCACATTGAATACTTTTGATGATTCTGCTCTCAGCCCCGAGTCCATTGACGCAGAACAAGTTATAGTATAAGAAATATTATTTTCAACACTCAAATTATTCGCAGACAATTCCACTAACAGCGGTTCCTTTATATCGAAAAAATGAGAATATACCGAATCTCCCGCATTAACCATTTTCCTTAACCCAACATTGTCAACAGTTTCGTATGCAATGTTTGCCGTTATAGCTACGTGATAGCCAATTGGTGTTTGGGTATTAGGCCCTGCAGAAGCAGACACATAAAAAGGAAATGAAGAAAGCGTTTCAATATCTTCGTTTGCAGAGTTTAAAATATGGAACTCTATAGTTGGAGGTGCGTATACATCAACGGTTCTTTGAATGGACCATTCACCATAAACTTTCGTAATACCCGCCGTTCTTACACGCCACTGAATTTGCGTACCTTCCGCATAGGAAGAAGTCTCCAAACGATATGAACTTGTTTTATCTTTTTCATTTTCTTCGATCGAATTCTTAATTGTATGGCTTTCTTTAATGCCATCAATATAAATTTCTAGTTCTGCATAGCTCTGGCTTGATCCATCTTCTGCATTGTGAACCCAATACAAGGATAGCGACTCTCCAGTTACCACTGTGGTCGTAGATGACCAAGTTGTCGGAGCCGCAGGTTCCTTACCGATAATGATGGATGCTATTTCTGACCAAGGAGATTTTTCAGTTTCGCTTGATCCACGAACTCTAAAGAAATACTCGTCCCCAGTTTCTAGTCCGCCAACTTCGTAATGAGTTGATTCAATATCATTGATAATCGTCGATTGGTTAGAGGCGCCTAAATATCTTTTTTCCGTGGCGTATTCGATATCATAAGTTTTAGCTGTCTTAACTACCGGCCATTCCAGATAAACAGAGGTTTCTGAAATTGCTTCACATTTATCAATGCCCTTAGGCGCAGAAGGCAAGCTCGCTACATTCTCTGAATACCCAGACCATTCGCTATACGTATTTCCTTTATAAGAACGACAACGAACTTTGTAATTGCTTCCAGCATCTATCGTACAAGAGTAGGTAACGTTTCCCTCTACTACTCCGGCTGCCCCCACTTGAAATACAGATAAGTCATCTCTTACTATTTGAAACTGAATGTAATCGGTATTGACTTGAATGTTTTTAAGCTCTGCCATTAATATGTATTTGTCAATGGTTACTGTTGGAATCGGAGGAACCAATGGCGGACTACTTGTAAAGTTATACATCTTTTCAGTAGACCAATTCGCGTACCAATAAACAGTTTCTGAATTATTGATAATACGTTTCTCTGAAATTGGCTTTACTTTAAACTTAACTTGAACTGCATTCGCAGGAGCGATATATACACTTTGTTTTGCTGTGACTATAGCATCATCTCCAACAAACCAAACACCATCTCCTGTGTCATAATACCAAGAAACTTGATATCCTTGAGTATTGGGCTTCGTCCAATTCCAGCTGACATATAACGTTCTATCTGTATTGCTCTGCAAACCAAATATGGCAATCGTTGCTCTCGACGTTGCCGTATTCGGTCGAGCCACCGGATCGCCATCTAGCCTAATGACTTGTCCTACAACAATATAATTAACATTAGAGACACCATTAAGGTTCATTAAACGATTTAAATAGTCATAGGTATCGGTATATCCATACTGAGACTTGTATGTTTGAGCAATTCCAGAAAGAGTATCGCCTTTCTTTACTATGTATGTGTCCGCCACTATTATTTCCTCCTTTCTATTTTTGCAGCTCTGATAATTGCTTGAACAGCATCTGAAACGTCACTATTCTCGCTGTAAGTAACTCCATCGATATAGATGTCGCCGCCTTTGGCTCCGCTTAAATCTTTGCGCAGCTTGTCGATTGCTGAAACCACATCATCATTGCTGCCATTTTGATTTTTCATCATGGAATTGATTGCTCCGATATTCGAAAGCAAGTCAACAGATGGGGTTAAAGCGCTGAACATATTGTTCACTCTGGATGCCCCTTCAGATATATTGCTTAAATCCATAATCGGTTTAATTGTAGGCTGCGAATCAATTCCAGAATCAATAGTATTAGCAATTTTGCTAATCGATGCAGATAATCCAATTTTCGCAGATTCGGCCATAGAAACACCAGCTTTATAGGATTTTCCAGCAAAATCAATCAAGGCATTTACAAACCCTTGCCCGCTGTAGCTGCCCAATTTATAAAATTCTTTTGATGGCGATGCAATTCCTAGTTCGGCTTTGGCAGCACTTAATGCTGCTAATGCCATCGCTCTGGCCCTCGCTTCCGCAATAAATGTATTTGCAGTAATGCCATTAGCAAATCCTTGAACTAAATATCCGCCGGCATTATAAAAATTACCGTACTGATTTTTTATCGCAGTAACTACTTTGCTAAGTAATGCAGAGAAAGATAAAATTGGCTTTAAATAGCTTTTGGTTATCCCTGCCGAAAATTGAGTAACTACATCTGTGCCAGACAAAGCAAATGTCTTCTTTTTGCTGGTCACAAGACTTACCAGCTTATTTAAAACAATTCCAAAATTCATAGCAGCTTTTGACTGCCCAGAAAGTATACCGTTGGCAAAAGTATTCATCATTGATTGAGCAACCAAGCCAATACCAATAGACATATTCGCTGACGCCATGGAAAAAGAAGTCATAATGCTTAACGAAAAGCTGGTAATCGCTGAATAAACTTGAGTTTCGCCTGTCTTTAATGATGATGCAAAGCTGTTAAAAGCTCCATCCCCGAGAGAAGAGAAAGTGCTGCTTGAAGCTACGAAGTGGTCTATTGTTGCAACTAATCTCGATAAACTAGAATCCACTGATTCGAAATTTAACGTAGAAAGGCACACTGCCGCTGAGGCGATTGTTCCTATGTTATTTGCTACTTTCGTGAAATCTTGAACACCTGCAAATGATTTAACACCATTAGCAAGAGAGACCAGCTTATCTCCAATGTTTGATGGGATAGATACGCCATTCCAATTTTTGAGAGATATGCCAAGTAAACTCAGAGGTTCCGCAATCGTTTCAATTGACCATCCGCCCATAAAAGCAAAACTGAATGCCGAAACGCCATCAGCTAGAGATTTCAACTTATCTTTAAGCCCTTCTGGAATAGATATATCATTCCATCGCTTAATGGAATCGGCCAACATTTTTAAAGGCTCTACAATAGCACTAATAGACCAACCACCCATAAATGCGAAGCTAAATGCCTGAACACCATTTGCAATCTGTTTTAGGCCATTTTCAAGGTTTTTCGGTATAGAAATATCATTCCAGTTTTTGATTGATCCAGCCAAGGAGTCCAATGGATTTACAATAGCCCCTATTGACCAGCCCCCGGCAAATGCAAAACTAAAAGCTTGAACGCCATTTGCAATCTGTTTTAAATCGTATTCGAGATTTTCTGGGATATGGACATCCGACCATTTTTTCACAGAATCCGCAAGACTTCCTATTGCAGGCGCGGCATCAGCAAGAGCACTTGCTCCGAATCCACCGAAAGTAAAACTAATAATTCCGTCTGCCAGAGAGCCTATCCGTTGACTTAATCCCTCCGGTATAATTACTCCTGTCCATTTTTTTACTGAATCAGCTAAAATACCAATAGCAGGGGCTGAAGTTGCTAAGGCATCTGCTCCGAAACCACTGAATGTAAAGCATGTCACGCCATTCGCTAATGTACGCAACTGTTCGGATAATTGCTCTGGAACGATAATATTTGTCCATTTTTTTACTGAATCAGCCAAAGTTCCAAGAGGTTCTGCAATTTTGGATAGAGATAAAGCACCTAAACCTGATAGGGTATTTATTAATCCTCCTAAAGCAACTTCACCTAACGCGCCTCCCATTGCAGCTAATCCTCGACCAATCTCATCCCAATTCATTTCGCCAAACTTCTTAAGGGATCCAGACAGATCGTCCAATCCTTGAATGGCTAATAGTAAAGAGCCGCTGCCAACAAGTGCGCCTATAGGAGCCAGACTTCCCAGAACACCAGAAACTATACCAAGCTCCGCAAGGGCTCCACCCATAGCAACGAGTCCTCGGCCAATCTCATCCCAGTTCATTTCTCCGAATTTTTTAAGAGCAGAAGCAAGGTCATCCAAGCCTTGAACACCTAGCAAAATCGCGCCCGCACCAAGGAGACCGGATAAACCTGTTATTTTGCCTAAGACGCCAGTAATGACTGCAACTTCACCCAAAGCTCCTCCCATCCCGGAAAGCCCTTTTACGATTTCACTCCAGGTCATTTCGCCAAACTTTTTCAAGGCGTCTGCAAGTTTTTTTAATCCCTGAACGCCTATCAGAATTGCCGCGGAAGCTGATATACTAGAAAATCCTGAGAACTTCCCTAATAACCCAAGGGTCAGCCCAAGTTCTGTTAGAGCACCGCCCATCGCAGTAAGGCTGCGGCCAATTACTTCCCAGCTCATTTCTCCAAATTTCTTTAAACTATCTGATAATTTCCCTAAAGATTGTACCGCTATAAATATGCCGACGCTCCCAAGAAGTGCTCCGCCACCACCAACCTTACTTAAAACACCTAACGAAACGACAAGTTCAGATAAAGCAATGCCCATAGCGACTAATCCATGACTAATTTCATCCCATGACATTTCTCCAAATTTCTTTAAAGCATCGCCTAATATACTGCAGCTTACTGCCAGCGCTAACATTGCGACGCTTGTGGATAATGGAACTTTCGTTGTTCCGATTACTTTTAGGCCTCCGACCATCACCGCCAGGCCGCCCCCAATAGCAATAAGCCCTTTAGCGATTTCCCTCAAAGATAATTTAGACATTTTTTGCATAGCTCCACTTAAAACCCGAATAGAAGTTGCTACTAGAATTAAAGCGGCTGAAGACTTGATAATTCCTTTTGAGTTAAATTTAGAAAGAGTCTTCGTCATTGATCTCAGCGTTGCACTCAGCATTGTCATCATTAAGCCGATTGCTATTAACGACTTCGTTATATCCTCCGCTTTAAGCCGAGATATGCTATTTAAAGAAGCAGAAAGAATACCTACAGCTGCCGCAATACCAACAATCGAAGCAACTTTGATTCCAGAGCTAAACGATTCCAAAGAGTCATGAACTGAGCCTAGCACTTCGGAAAATTGTTCTTTTAATTTTGAAGTCTTAGATTCATTTTTCCCAAACACATTACTGATAGCATCGCTGATTGTGTCAAACAATCCCGCCAACTTTTTACCAAAAGCAAATATACCACCACCAAGAAGTCCAGCAAAAATATCACTAGCAGAAACATTATCTGCGATCCACGTAAACGTGTCTTTAACGGCTTTCCATATTCTGTCGGCAACACTGGAAACAACATGACCTACAGTAGAGAATATATTTCCAAATCCGCCAATCCTTTCTGTTGCCGATTTTAAAACATCAGAAATTGTAGTAGCAATTTTTGAAAGACTTCCAGAAATATTAGAAGTATCGAAACCTGCATTAAGAGATGTAAAGAAATCACCCAATGAAGCTGCCGCATCTAAAAAAGCATTGGCAATTCCGCCAACACCCTCCGAACCTAAAAGTTGCCCAACAGGCTTTAAAAGAATGGTTACAGTTTTCTTGAACATGTCAAAGATAGAGAATATACCTTTAAATGCTCTTTTTGCTTTATCGGCAACTTCTTCTGACACTGAAAGTTTGTTTGTAAATTCTACAAATCTTTGAGTGAGTGTGTAAACTTGCTCACCTGTAATTGGAGGGAAAATCTCTCTAAAAGCTTCTTTTGCTGAGCCAACAATATTTCCAAGAGATTTAAATATGTTGGTAAAACCTTTAATGAGATTCTCTCTGCCGGATAATTTAGACATCTCATCCGACATAATAACCAGATGCTCTATTACGCTTTGAGTTGATTCATTTCCTTCAGCTAAACCTAAGGACAATTTCTTGAACTCTTCAGATGCATAGTCGGATTCTTTTCCAATTTGTCTTAGTTCATCAATAGCTTCTTCTTTCATACCGGTTAAATCTGAAATAAAAGACGTAACACTTTTCCCTGAATCACCAAATTCAAGTAAACTTTTAACAACCTGTTGAATGGATTCATCGCCTTTTGTCAAGCTTTCCGCCATTTCTTTAAATTCGTCAGATGTATAACCCGTTTCTTTGCCTAGTTTTCTTAAAGCTTCAACATTTTCTGAAGTCATCCCGGTAAGTTTTGAAATATAGGAAATATCGGTTGTTTTATTGCCAAGACCTTCTTCTAGAACTTTGTTTCTAGCTTCTGCCGATTTATTCAGCATGTCACCAACAGTATCGCTAATGGATGTCAATAACGTTTTGGCTTCTTCGAAATCACCAACAATTATTTCCCAGCTTTGGGTCCATCCAGACTGCGCAGCTTCTTTCAATGTGTCCCATAATTGAGTAAATGTTTTAACTTTTGTCGCAGCATCGTTCGCCGTTTGCCCCATTTTGACTATGGACTTGATTTGCTCCTCATTATAGCCCATCGTTTTAAGCTGTTCTTCATTAAGATCCCCTGTGAACTTACTCAGAGTTTCAGTTAGGATTTCAGAAGTTAACCAGCCTTTACTTAAAGTTTCTCTAAACGAGCCTTCATCTTTAATCATCTGGTCTATCGATACGTTATGGACACGGGCCGTCTCCTTCAAAGCATCTTGGAAAACCTGTCCGCCCATGCCAGCGTTAACTACCGAGTTCCAATCCATAAGTTTGACTGTACCGGACGCTAACGCTTGAGATAACTGATACATTGCCGTGCTCGCTTGTTGACTTGTTGATCCAGAAACCGCAGCCAGATTAGCAATACCTTTAATCGCAGAAACGGAAGTATCCAAATCAATACCTGCTGCGGTAAATGTGCCGATATTGCGGGTCATCTCTGTGAAATTGTAAATCGTTTTGTCAGCATAGTGGTTTAATTCGTCCAATGCGTCGTTTACATTGGCGAGGGTGCTTCCTTTGCTTTCTGTATTCGCCAAAATTGTTTGTATCGCATTAATCTGGGTTTCGTATTCTTGAAAACCAGATTTAATTGGATCTATAGTTAAAGCAGAAACTAGTCTTTTCCCAGTGTTGACTGCTGAGTTTGTAATGTTAGCTAAAGCGGTTACTCCCATAATTTGTAAAGCCGAGAATTTAGCATGAACAGCGTCAATAGCGCTGCCAAATCCGTGCATATTTACTTTGTTTGAAGCAGCTTCTAGGCCTTCGAAACCTTTTGCAGCATTGTCTAATCGTAAACTTTTCTTTAATTTATCAAGTGTACTCATAGAAGTTTTAACATTGCTCTCAAATCGTCGATTGTCAAACTCCATTGATACGACACGTTCATCAACAGTTTTACTCATAACTTAGTAACCTCCTTCCATGCATTTTCTGCGATTCGATCAAAAATGGACTGAATAGAAGGATTGATATAATCTCTACCCTCTACCCAGCCTCCATTACGCGTTCCATGACCATATTGCAAAATTATGGCTATTGGAATTCCATTTTGAATATTTGAGTTGTAAAAAATTATTTTTATAGATCCCTTTCTATTTACAATTTCGTAGTACCATGAATTAGCAGTCTGTCCAGAATCCATAGGGGTAGCAGACGCAAGGGCGGCTACTCCCTCTCGGCCATACTGATTTAAATCGCCTTGTCGAATAGCCTCTTTTAATCTCTCCAAGTAACGAGTAAATTTGGAGAAATCCCCTTTTTGTCTAAATTTAATCATTATTCCGCCCTCTACGCTTTTGTAATAAATGCGTCCGAGAATCCTGCTTCTTTTACTTTTTCAAGCATTCTGTCAGCGTTTTCCTTTTCTCTAAAAGCTCCAACTTGAACTTTGTACAGACAACCATCAGTAATAGATGGATCCTTATACTCAATTCCTAAATATTTTAGAATTGCTTTAGCATAGGCCACGCCAAATGTTTTCTGTTTCTCAACAGTATCGCCAATCTGTTTATCTCTCTTATTGTCCAAAAAGAAAGATTCAACTAAAACAGAAGGCATTTTTGTATTTCTGATGAAATACAATTTAACTCCTGACTTAATTCCACGACTATTTTGGCCAAGTTGTTTTACATAGGTTTCTGTAAGACCGGCAAGATTCATCGCCTTGATGCTGTTGGGATTGCAATAAACCTCAAAGCCATCTCCTCCGCCAGCGTTAGCATGAAACGATACTGCGATATCAGCCCCAGAGGCATTTGCCTCACGAACTTCTTCTGCTACTGGGTCATTAACGTCAGTAGTTCTTGAACAAACTACAGTGACTCCGTGTCTGACTAATTCGTTTTGGCACGCCAGCAAGGTCTGCAGATTGATATCTTTTTCTTTTAATCCATTAGCAACTGCTCCAGGATCGGAGCCTCCATGCCCGGCACTTAAAAATACTTTTGCCATAGTTGATTATCCTTTCGTATTTAAACATTTTTTTCTTCGTGCGTTTAATTCGGCATTTTGTCGTAATATTTCTTGTTTCCCCATTTTTTTACCTGGAGAATTCTTAATGTTGCAAACTTTAATTAAGGCAAGCAGACGATTAAGATGCCACTTTTGACATTCGAATGGAATGTTAAGAGCGATCATCCAATAATAAATAACTTCAGAAGTAGTTTGTTCTCCTGTATTTCCTTTTCCCACTACGCCACTTTCAGAAAAACTAGTAGCTGTCATTGGATCATTGATATATCGATCGACTTTCTCAAAATTGCTATTTGATAAACAGCGATATACATTCGGATCAACATTTTGAGTAATAGTCATGCATCGTATATAATCAACAACCTCTTCTTTCGTTTTTTCTTTTTTATTTAGAAATGGTTTGTGCCATTTGCTTTCCCATTTTGAAATTGAAACGAGTGAATGCTCTAGTTGAATTTTTTGTTTCTTTATGTAAATGAATTCTTCTTTCTCAGCATCCCACAACTCGCTTTTTTCGATGGCGATTTCAAGCATTGCTCACAATCAGACAAGCGCATTAACAAATTCAGCAGCTGCCTTATCGTCCATTGCTAATTCAGTAAACAACTTCGAATATGCTTCCGTCTGTGAGAACGCAGTAGTTAGTTCTTCTGATTTGATAAACCGTTTTCCATCTGGGCTTTTTTCACCATACGCTTTTAAGATTAAATCTTTAAAAATTCTAACTAGAGTTGGAAAATCTTGTGTATTGGCAGCTCTCATAGCTACCTCTGTTAATCCACCAGTAACGCCGAATTCCATTTCTAAAACCTCAGCTTTGGATAGATTAAACCAAAAATCTTCAGTTCGAGTGTTACCGTTGTAATCCTCATATGTGATTGTCTTTTTTAGCATTTTCTTTTTCTCCTTTTCATAAAAATAAGAGAGGAGGTCATTTTAAAACCAGCCTCTCTACAAAACTAATTAAGCCGCGTCATTTTTCATTAATTCTGCAATTTCATCAGGTAATGGTAAACGAGGTTCTACGCCATCATTTCCGCCTTCGGTTGTTGAGTCTTTGCCATACAAGATTTCTTCCAATGCCTTCAATTTTGTGGCATCGGATTTCGTCGAATCAATGACGATCGTTGCGGTTGGTTTAAATCCAGTAACGTTAACTGGCGTTGTCGAAACTTCCCAGGAAAACATAATTGCATCCGGATCATTATTAATCGTTCCATATTCTTTTTGTGAAGGCGAAGCTAAGCACCCGTAAATAATATGCAATTTGTAACCATATTCGTTCCCACCTTCATCGTTGCCAACTGCAGTGCGATAGCAGAGCCCAAACGACTTTCTGGCCTGCTGTCCAATAGTGACTCCAGGCGTCAAAGATACTGATCCGTCACATTCTTCGAACTCGGCCGGGTAAGTATAAGCCTCAACGGTTGCCCCGAATTCTTCAGCAGACATAAGGTTTAAATATTTGATGTCATCTGCATATAACGGAGAAGCTTCAGCTCCCGATGGACTTTCTGTTACTTTAGTAAGTCCATTCCAAGGCACGCCTTTCGGGTATGCGCCTGCAGTCTGTGGGTAAAGTACACCATTGCGCACGCCTGTTTCATATAGACGTTCGCCAGTTTTGTCCCATACAATTTTGCTCATTTATGAAATCCTCCTTATTTCCAAAATAAAATAAAAACGTCATGATTTAGATTGTCAGATTTGTAATGCCGATTGTGTCTGCACAATGGAAGTTGCGAGACTCTTTCAACAACATCACTATCTGGATCTTCGTCAATGACTGTCAATTCGTATGAATGATTTTGCATGTATACAACATTATCAGCATGTTTATTTCTAATTTCATTTCTAGAATAAACAATTGCCGGATAATTAAGTCTTATTGATTCTGGAGGCTGAAAATACACATTCCGACTACCGATTAATTCTTCCAACATCGTCTGCAGAGTTAGTCTGCTGTCCATTGTATACGCCTCCTACCGTCAATATTAATCGCGGATACTGAACTTCAACGCTACTGACTTTCCATTTAGTACCCAAATATTCGATCCACCGTATTGAATGGAAATTCTGATAGGCAAAGGGATCAGCCACAATACTAATTTCATTAGCAATATTAATGTTATCGTTTACTTGATTAGTTGATTGAAGTCTACGAGAATTGCGAATCAAATCGCCAGAATAAGGTCTCTCGGTTATTTGTTCTTTCCAAACACCGGGCTTAACTTCTGTGGTCTCGCTGAATCCAATAGCGCCATACCATTTGCCCATTTTGAATTTTCCTTTCTTTTACGCAGTCGTTTCGTTCAAGGTGACTGCAATGGCGGAGTACGGTTTCGTCAATGCGCCAGAGCAACGAGTTTCAATCAAGTATTTCTGCTGGTTATAATCGATATCAAAATCGTCGAACATGTTGATTGCTCCGCCCTTATCAGCGCCAATATTATAGTCAACAGGATTGGCAATAACACCCATCAATGGTTTATCGTTCTTACCCTTAACGCCTTCCATAGGCGGAACAATAACGATTTCTTTAACACGCAGCTTTGTTGCCACTTTTTCAACAGATTCATATAAATCACGACCGGTCGAATCTGTCAAAAGCAGAATATCGGTCACAATATCCTCATAAGTGTACAGAGTTGGCTGACCGGAGCCTTTATAGTTTTTCCGTGCTTTAATAGCCGAGCGAATAAACTCTCTAGCTTTATCTTCTGCACTTGCACCTTTAGCAACATCTACTGTTGCCTGAATTGTAAATAATTCTTCGTCCGTGGCAATAGGGCGAATACATTGTTCGTTAATTTTATCGTCTGAGGATGCTAAACGGCCGTCACCAATTAAAGCAGAGCGAGCAATTTCCTCATCCAGCATCAAACGCATTTCACCTTTCAGCCAAGAAATAACGTCGAAATCAGTAATATCAATAACATCATCGCGATCTAATTTCTGTTTCTTATAGATTGTCGTTGGAGTCGTAGTACGCTTCAGTAAACTGAATACTTCTTCCTTCTTCAGTTTGCCTTTCATGTAACCTTTCGCACGAGCTTCATCTTCAGTGATATCAGCAAAAGTTGACTTGATACGACTGAACGGAGACTTATGGAAGCCACTCATTAACTTGGATACCCAACCAGTATCGCGCTTAATGAACTCCGGCGGATTGTTAAGGTTTCTTGCTTCTGGGAACAGCCATTCGATATCCTGAATACCATATTCTTCAGCATGAGCTAAGAAGCTTTCTTTCAAGCTTCCAAAACGTTTGCCATCATTGATAATGGTTTGCATTTCGGAATGACTGAGAACATTGTTCTGGCTTACTTCTTCTTGATCAAATACGTTGTGTTTCACTGTTTCATTTCCTCCTTCAGATTCTTCAGTGCCCTTTTCTAAAGCGGTTCCGATAAGTGCGTATACCGCCGTCTTTTGTTTTTCACTAAGTGTGTTGAAGATGTCTTCTAAGGTTTCGTCATCCTCGTTTTTTGTTTTTTCGTTTTCTTCCACTTTTTCTTCCTCCTTATCAGCATGGAACAGATCAATATCTTCTCCTGTATAAATAATGGCTTCGTCTTCAGACTCTTCACCATGCATAATAACAGAGTCGATATAAGCTCCAGGATTTGCACCGGCAAGGACAAGACTTACTTCTTTAATTGCACCGTGCAGTACGTCACCACCCTGCTGGCTTAACTGATTAGCCCAAATGGACATAGCCGTAACATCGCCATGCTCAACCAACAACTTAGCATTCTTACCTTGTTCGCTATCATTGAACACTCCGTATGCATATACGCCTTCGTCACGATTCTCAAGCAAAGCGTGACCAAGAACATTAAATGGATCATTGTGTCTATGATTCCAAACAAGAGGAACTGTCTCTCCATCATTGCCTTTGAAAGCATTCTTACGGATAGTTTTTCCATCCGAACATTTGATGTCGTTTCTGGTTGCCCAACCGCTAAAATCGTATTTCATTTTGAATTTCCTCCTTTGCTATGCTGATTACACGGCGGAGTATTCTTCGGAATGTAAGGTAATGGCTGCTGGTGTTTCGGCTTTTGCGTCCCAAATTGTCACTTCTGCAAATCCAGCAGCATCTTCTTTAAAACAGACTGGATTAAAGAAAGCTCCTTCATAGAAAACAACTAAGCCTTTCTTCGCCGCATTAAGTAACTGATCTTTAGAAATTTTTGTTGTAAATTCAGAGTCAGCATAAACATAGCTATCGCTTGCTTTGCCAAAAACGAGAATCGCTTTTAAATATTTCTCTTCAGACTCTGCAAAAATTTTGTTCATTAATTTATTCCTCCTCTACTTGTGTTTCTTTAACTTCTTTTGGTTTTTTAATTGCAGGTGAATCTCCATTTGGCTCACTTAAATTTTTATTTCTAAGCTCATCTGCTTTCGGATCTTTAGAAGGTTTCCAGCCAATGGCCTGCCGCATTTCGTTAGACGTTGCGATTTCGTTCCGAGTAAACTTATCTGCGATTTCGGCAATTTCCGAAACCGGAACAAGTCTGAATGGATCTCTAAAAAAGGAAATCGTTTGCCGTTGAGTGCGGGCAGTCTTGGTCAAAAACGCTCGTTTCATCGCATCGACAATGGCTGATACAATTACTTCGACTGTACGGTTTTGATAATTTAACATCGTCTTTTCGTCTGCTGTACCATCTAATATTGACTGAGTGATATTTAACTGGCTGTATAGCATACTCGTTAAATATTCAATCTGTTTCATTAGATTGTTTTCAACAGGACGATTTAACTGCGTAATCCTTTCAGTACCGTCAGTGTAAGCAATACCATATTTAGATCCGGCCAGCTGCATCTCTATATCTTTGCGGCGCGATTCCGCCTGTTTACGTCTTGCTTCGGTTTTGATAATGTATGGCAACTGGATAATTAAATCCAATTTCCCAGAACCGCTTTGTTCGTCAATCGTGTCCAGAATATTTAATTTTCTTATTAAGCGCTGCAGTGTGGAGTTTGGTTCGTTAACAACTGCGTAGAAAGGATTTTCGACAATTGCTACCGTACTCTTTGACAGCGTTAAATCTTTTTTTTACCTGTCTTTTCGTTATATACACGTACTTTTACATGTTGTGGATACCATTCTAAAATCTTTCCGGTGCGCATAGTTTGAACATCATATGAACCTGTTTGTTCAGGATCGTCTGATGTATCAACTGGAACAATTGCAACACTGCCTTCATCAAACATTGACATCACAACATCTTGAATAAATGCTCTTCCGGTTTGATCAAGATTCGCGCCAAGAGATAAGCACTGATTTAAATCGGAATCAACATCTGATAAATACCTTCCGTCCTCGTCCATTCTTGTATGCCGGATACTAATCGCCGCCACGTCTAAGGCGATACGATTAAAAACCGACGTTACAATCGATCTTTCATTACCTCTTGTCAGCCGCGGTCGATCGGGCCTATAAGAATATCCACCACCAATGTCACGATACTCTACGGTGGGGTCTCTGGACATAAAAACGTTCCAAGCATGTTTCAGCCTGGAACTTATTGTTTCTCGCATTTTTGACTACTCCTTATTTCTCTTACTTGCTGAACGATTATCAAAATAATCTACAACAGATGGAAGCCCGCCAATAAGAGTATTTCCGCTATTTGCTAAGACACCTTTTACTATTGATGAGCCTTTTGAATAAAGTTTATTAGCAATGTTTACATCATTCGCTTTTGATTTCTTCTCTTTTTTATAGGCCAGTTTAGCTTTTTTAAGATCACTATAACTGCTAGCAGATTTCTTTGCGTTTTTATAATTTAGCTTTGCTGCCGTTCTTCGCGCTCTACTTATCCCCCACTTCATTCCGAGTACACCATAGTGGTATAGTTCGTTTTGATTCATTTTAATCGCCTCCTAAAAAGTTCAAAAAAAAAGCCGTTAGGCTTCTAAATCTGGTACATCTGCATATTTATAATCTCCATTAAAAATGTTGTCAATCATCGTCGCTTTGTCTAATAACTCTCCGGTATATTTATTCACAGCAGGAGTATCAATAACAAACGTATTCACAGTTACTGGCTCGCCTTTATTTTGCAAAAAGAACTGATAAAATTTTTGATACTCATTGATGTGAAATATATATTCATATGGATGTGCTTTTAAAACTATTTCGCAAGCTTTTTTTAATTCAATCATTCAGTATACCTCCTCCTATAATATACGAAGTTTATTCAACGAACTCTTTGATAGCAATTAAATCCAAACTCTTCTCAAGCTCTGAAAAATCATTAAGATTTAGAAATCTAGCATATTGGGCTTCAGTCTTTATATCCAGGTTCATCGCCAAAAACTTTTCTAAAAAATAATTTTCTTTCTTTGACTGGGAATCAATAAGCATTACTTTACCGTTGCTAATAATCCAATTGAATGTATGACCCTCTTTGTTTTCCAGGGGGATGTTACGTATTTTTTTATAATTCTCATTCCATCCAACTGCGATCGCTCCTATATCTCCTTCTTTAAAGCGTCTCAAAATTCCATTTTGAATTTTTTCAACGGAAGGATTTGTCATACGTCTAACATCTCTATCATTATCGGGATTAAGTTTAAAAGCTTTACATATTTCGCTAAAAGAAAGTCCTTTACCGTTTTGAGTATCGCTCTTTGCATATACATCGAAGCCGCACAATCGAAGAGTTGTTGCTACAACACAATTATAGCAGTTGTTGCGAGAATTAGATCTATTAATTTTTGAAATAGTTTCTTCTAAACTTTCTTTACGTTCCAGTTTTTTAAAAGTTTTTAATTCAGAAAGCATTTTATCTGATGCGGTGTTATTATCCAATAGACCTTTAACCTTCATTTCACCTTTTTGTATAATTCCATCCAATTTTCCAGACTCATAAAGCTTGTATCCCCCGTATGCAATAAGAGCTGATGCCGCAACAGCTGTACCTATCTTAATGGCCTTCTTCTGTTTTTCGGTTAAGTGCAGTCCTTTCGGTAAATTTCGTTTCTTTTCATTTTCTTGATACCGCTCTTTCCCGGCAGAAGTCAAAGAACCATTTTTCTTCTGGAACCTTCGCACGCCCCACTTCATACCGAGTACACCATAGTGGTATAGTTCGTTTGCTCTATAACATCTTACCGTCATCCGTTTGACGTGCCTCCTTCCCAAAACAAAAAAAACTACAAGAGCATGTAATTTTAGCTCTTGTAATTCTGATTACTTCAACACTTTTAGTTCTGATAAAATGTCTGCTAATCTCTCGCCGTTCTTCTTTCTGGAATCAATTTCAAGCCATTCTTTGTTCGATAATTCTCTTCTCAATGCCCAATAATGCCCTAATGATCGATCATAGCAATACAAATTCTTAATACTTTCTGCCTTCCGATTATTTGCGTACCGCCCAATAACTTTTACTATCGTTACTGTAGCACCAGCAATAATTGGTGTAAGATAAATAATCGTTTCTTTATTTCTAATAATCCACCATTTTACATTTCGGACTTTGGAACTAAAATTCTCTTTGAATTCTTTCCATTTCATTTCCTTTTCAGAATCAACAACCACGATTTTACTCATAAATTTTTCCTCCTCAAATGTTTTTCTCATAAAAGGAGAAGTTTTCTTCGCGAACAAAAAATCACTCAAAAGCGTCTACGTTAAGCTTATAAGCAACATAACCGTCCATCATAGCAGCGACGGCATCAATTTTTGCTTCGTGCCGCCGTTTATATAATTTTCTATTGCCATTCGTGTCTTCAAGAGTAATACAATTTCCCATTGCAAAAGACATAAGTTCTTCGTCGAAGATTAGCATTCGCTCTTCTGAAAGTTTCTTCAATTCACCAAGAGGAACGGATTCAGTTTTTGAACCTTGAATGACTTTTTCAATTCCAAACGGTCCGTTCTCAGATGCCCATCTTTCTACGAATTCCTTCGCATTGTACGGGTCGTACCCAAAGCACCTGACATCATAACCGCGTTCAGCGATATGATTGTCTAAATCCTCATAAACCGCCATCATGTTCAAGACCGTTCCTTCTAAAACAATTAAGCTACCTTCCTTCATGAATTGTTCATATTTAAATCTCATTGCAGTAGGCAATTTCTGTAATGTTAATGAAGAAATGTAGTTTCTGGTTTTAATTCCGAATGCTCCATTCCGAAGAGGGAACAGGAAAGTAAAAGCGCAAAAGTCATCACCCTGGGAAAGGTCTGCGCCGAGAGCACATGGCATCTGCCAGAAGTTTCGTTGTCTATGCGGTATGGTCTCTTCGTATGTAAAGTAGTACGTGTATCCTTCCATCGGAATGCCGAATCGCTTTGCGAGGATATCGTTTCTAGCAGCAGGAGCTTTTTCTGCTCTTTCAACGTCCAATTGATAAGTCTCATATGTAACGGTCTTCCCTAAATTCGGATTTGCTTTTAGCCACATTTCGGGATTACCAACTTCATCAATTGAATCTAATTTGTACCACCAAATTGAGACGTGAGGATTAATGTAATCACCTTTGAGGATGTCCATTAATTCCATTTTGACTGTGTCGCCTGCTCCGTTACGGACGGTACCTTCAGAGCTGGTCGCAACGATCAGATAATCGTCCAATTTCGAAGCGCCCTGCTCAATAGCTCCGATGACATCTTCTCTGATATCACCAGAAAGCCATTCATCTACTGTAGCAACTTTGCATCGCAACCCCTGTAGTTTAGCTATACTCATAGGTCTTACTTCCAATAAAGAGCCAGTTAAGAAATTCTCAATACCTTTCTTTGTAGAAGCAAGTTTCATTCGATTGGCTCTTGATCCAGTTGTATTTTGCAAAGATCCTTCTGTCAAAAACTTAAACAACGGTCCCCTTGATCGAGTAATGGCAGTGCGAATAGGGGACATAACTTCCTCCGCTAATTTCATCGTAGGCGCGGTTGTGATCTGATGAGTAGTCGATGTATCAACGGTCGCAAAATAAGCTTGTATGCTTGAATCGTATAATGATTTCGCCGCGCCTCGTCCAACAATAAGATACTGTTTGTTAATCAAACGTTTCTTTATCTGTTTATTAACGTAGTGACCTCCGTGACTGTCTGGATTTGGCTGCCATACACTTCTTTCGACAAAGTAATACCAACCAAAAATTTGTTCACCCCAAAGTTTGAAACTATCCAGTAAATTCAAATCTCCGCCATCGGTTAAAGTCAACTCATTCTCACAGAATTTGATCCAACCTTCAACGGCTTGATCGTCATACCAAATACCGGGGTTCGCTATGAGCTGGTCGATGCGGTTCATCTCCATCGAGATTTCGTTGTTTACTGGGATTTCCCCTCGTACTACAGCATCACGAAAAGCACCGTAATACTTAGGAACTGCGGTGTTAGATAAGGACATTTGCTTATTGCCTCTTTACTAATTGACAAATCGCTTACCAATTTCGATAAGTTTTGAGCTATTGTTATACAGGTTAATGGCTGTATTAGTCATAACAGCTGCAGAGCTGACAAAGGCTAAGCCTTTAGCAATTGTACTTTTATTCAGCTGGGAATAGGATCTTTCGAGTTGTTGTCTCTCATTTAATTTTCGAAGCTCTGCATTAGACATTTCGCTAACTTTTTTCTTTTTTAGTTCTTTTGCTACTCTCGCATCTTCACTAATGTTCTTTTTCTGTTTTTTCATTCTATTAGGTGCGGGAGATTCTGATCGATTTTTTCTAACGCCCCATTTCATGCCTAAAACACCATAATGGTATAATTCGTTTTGATTCATTTTAATTTCCTCCTGCCGCAACTTTCTCAGATTCAACGGTCATATTAATTCTCCACTCAAACTCACTGATAATTCGGTTCATTGATTCAATAGCCGCCGAACTAATAGGTGGATCAAAAAGAAGTTTAACTTTCAAATACATGTAAGATTTTATGGTACTGAGTAATTGACTTTCTGGAAGATATTCATTCCATTCTGTTGTGTCGTCTTCTATGTGAAAGTCGGTGCCCACGCCAAGCTGTGATAAGATCATGAACACCGAGTTGATATGCATGATAATATCTGAATCGAAATGTGTATACTCTTCTGCAATTCCAAGCAATTTTTTAATAGACGTTAGAATACTGCTCATGTCATTCATAGCAAACCTCCTTTCTAAGTTCGTCTCCAAGGACACGTATCATTTTTAGTTCGCTCAATCTCGGTAAAGCTTGTTAATATGCTGTCATCACCGTAATGAATAGCATTATGAGTTTTAAAGCGTGTCGAAATTAAGTATTCTGGATTCATCAAATACTCGGATCTGTTAATAATGTCCTCTTTTCTAAGAGGGTTCATATGATGTATATAAATACTGTCATGATTTATCTCGAATCCTTCAATTCCCAGATCGCATCCGTTGTCTCTCACTATAATTTTGTGTCGTAATGATCTCCATTCAGGAGTTTTGTAGAATAATTGGTTCAAATAGCGATCATAGCCAAAGGTATCTTTTCCAACGGAGCCTTGTAATTTCAAGTATTTAAAACGTTCTTCAAATGTTTTCATCTTTGACAGCTCAGAATAAGATCTAATCATTTTCTTCATTACCACCATTACTGCTGTAATCGCGCATTGCGTTAAGGGCATTCATATACAGTTCTTCGATGCGTTTAGATGATTGAATTGCTTCCGTTTTCGCAATTAAAAGTTGATTTTCTTTTTCCAATTTCTCTCTTTCAAGTCGTTCTCTAGCTGTTCCTAGTTTTAAGTAATGAGTAATTACTTGAGAAGAGGCCGTACCTTCGCGCAGCTGCTGTTCTGCTAGATCAACTGCCAAAGCGACTAGTTGATTCTCTCTGGATTCGGGAGTTAAAGCAGGTCGGCTTCTTCTTGTAGGTTCGGAAGAACTGACTTTCTTTACTCTAGCCACTTTGTCGCATCCTTTCCTTGCTCCTATTAGTAGTTTTTATGTAGTTTTATAATCGTTTGTGCAGTGTTTAAGGAGGCTATAAAGCGTATCAATTGATGACTATCGCGAGTAGTTTTGAAACAATACGAAATTAGAGATACATTTATATGCATTTCTTCATTGAAAGGAGAAAAAATGATTGAGAAATGGAGGTTAACATGTATTAAAAGATGGGGTAACTTTATAGCCTCCTTAAACACTGCACTAAAAACATTGTGGAAAAATATCTGCCGGGGAATTTTTGAAGATCGCCGCGATGACGGAGGGGGTGTAATTTTTACGACCCTCCCCCTATGCCAACATTTGGCAAACACGGCTAATGTATTCTAATTAACTAAAACTTTTCTATAAATATTCATGAAATCATATTTAATAATTTCATCTATTGCTCTTTCAATTTCAAGTTCGTTTTCTTCATCTGAAAGCTGTTCTGAAGTCCGAGCAATACGACCGAGGTAAGTGCATGAGTTGTATCCTTTTTCAATGTCAAACATGAACCAAAGAGTAAATTGCTTTGCTGGATCATATGGATTATCTACTGTTGTCAACATACATTTTCGTGCCATATCAATTTACTCCTTTCCTTTTAAATATTTTGATACTGTAGTAGCTGATATGCCTAGCGCCTTAGCTATTTCGTTTTGAGTGTAGCCGTTTGAAGACATGGCTTTGATCCTATTTGCTTTTACAGCGCTAATTGTGCTTGTGCTGCGTGGTGTTGCGCGTTGCCTAATTGAATCAATGTCTGTGTTATCAAGTATCTGCTTCAATACGTTTTCACTGATTGCGCCTGCTTGAATGGCTTCCCATTCTCTGTCTGTTACAGTAATTGGTGTTCTTTTAGCGCCAATTAAATCTCTAGCCCGCTTTAATTCTTGCTGACTAATCTTTTTTATTTCATCCTTAGACATTTCAGGGTTTGCTCTCTTTTTAGACTCTACAATGGAGTTAGCCATTACCTGCGCTTGCCTTTCCCTAGGCGCATTCTTCAAAGATTCATTCAATTTTGCAAGTAAAGAAGATACTTCCTGCTTATATGTTTTGTTCGCAGAGGATGAGTATTCTATCTTTCCTGTTGTCTTAGACTCTTTGCGAGCCTGATTGGCGAGGGACTTCATGGCGTTTGCATAATTTGCATATACCATCTCCATATCTGTATGCATATCAGAAATCAGGGTATTAGCATCACTTGTCTCGGCCATATTATTGCTTTTTTGAGTTCGGACTTTTGTCTTATATACAATGCTGCCGTCCTTGTTAGTTATAACCGAGTCATATACCGTGTTGCCGTACTTATCTATTACTTTTGTTTTTACTGGCTCATACTTTTCTCTGGCTTCTTTGTCGTTTGTAGAATATGTCACTTTCTTGCCATCAGCAGTTTTAAGAGTTACTTTTCCAGTGCTTTTATCATAACTGCGATCAGGATAGTAAAGATCGTCGGTCGTTTTATAGATTAATGAGCCTTCAGGTTTGCTCGGATCGTACCAATCCGTCCCTTTGAGGTTAGCTTTGGGTGTTCCCTGCCTCTTTAGAACGGTTGTTTCCGCTTTAGCTTTAGATAATAAGGTAGACGCTCCAGTTCTATATACTCCATCTTCATCAATATGACCCTGATATTTCTTCTTTAAGCTTTCAATTCCGTTATCCGCAAAACTTTGCTTATAATCTAAATGATGTTTTTCAGCATCGATAACTACCATGCTATGACGAACAGCTCTGGCTAATTCTTCAGGAACAGCACCTTTTAAAGTCATATCAGTAATTAGATTAGAAATTCGCCCCATCTCATTCTGAGTATTGTTCATGACTTTTATTTTTTTTCCTTCGGCATTGTAATAGCCGTCGTCTTTTTTTATTGTTCCATAAGCCACTTTAGGATCAAAGCCTTCTAAACCGGTTAACTGAGGAGTCGATTTAATTCTTACTTTCTCATTTGTGGGAATAACCATAACGGTATCCCCATCAAAATCAGCACCGGATAATCGCTCAGCGACTTTGCTGTTAATACCCACAGCATCTGAAACGTTGCCTAACAGTTTTTTAGCAAGCGAATGTTTGTTATTTACTGTTAAAATAGGAATTTCAAATGTGCCACCATGAGGATATCGGATCAATGCAACTTTTTCTCCATCATTGTAATTTGGAGCGTATACTTCGTTATCTTTCAATGTAGTTATAGGAATAATTACATGATATTTTTGACGTGGCAAAGCGGCAGCATATAAATGAACAGCAGCGGAATCGCAATCGTTAGCAAAAGTATCGAGTAATTGCTTTTTTTACGGTTGGATTAGTTAAAGAACAAATTTCATTGTATTCTGCGACTTTGTCATCAATTGCCATGTCCAACTGCTTTTTCGCCAAGCTTAAGGGCTGCTTTGACAAGAACTGTGATGGAAGCTTATCTTTCCATTCGCTCCAATCGCCTTCGTCAGCCCTCTTATTAATTAGTCCTAATTTCTTATTACCGTCTTTATCCGTATACCAGTATTGGCCGCCTTTATCAGCGTCTTTGATTGCTGACCCAAATGGATTATCCGGATCTTTTCCAATATCCTTAAGAACATCGAGTTTAGAAACATTTGACTTTTTATTGGTGTTAAAAATAACGTCAATACCGTCTGGCATATCATCTGAATATATAGCCATGCCCTTTATATATTTAGTTCCGTCGACTAATATACGAACTTGAGAGTATCTAGACTCGCCAAGGGATAAATCTTCAACACCTCTTCTAATTTCTATTATGCCGTCCTTTTCTAAGCCGCCTTCTTCAGCATATCTAATTTTTAAACGTCGTGAATCCATACTCTCTGGATAGGTGAACTTTTTTTCATAAGTTTCTCCACCGTCACGAGAAATATATTCGTTTAACGAATGAATATCTTCAAATTTGTAAATGTCCTTATGTTCAGTCCCTGGAGGACAAATTACCCGTAATGTGGTTTTTTGTCCAGGATTAGTCGCCTGTGGGATTCGACCGCCATAGATTTCGTAGCCTTCCATCTCCAACAAAGACAGGGCTTCCTTTAATTTTTCTTTACTTATATTAAGTTCTTTTTCAACACCCACACCAATATCGATCATTCCTTTTTCGTCAACTTGCTTTCTAATGAAGTCGGCAGTTTTCTTTGCTTGAGACATCCTAAATGCAGACTGTTCATTGAACCAGGATCGAACTGTTGACTCATTAACTCCCATTCTTCTTCCAATCTCAGTATTTGAAAGTCCTTCCTTATCTCTCAACCGCTCTGCAGTAGCAACGTTTAGTGATCTGCGCTCATCGTTTGCAATACTCATTGCTGTCCGAAATTGCGTTGAGGACAAATTCATTGACTTCGCGATTGCATTATCACCCGACCACGTCTTACCATCTTCGTCCGTATAAGTAAAACCGTTTTTTCGCAATTCTTCTACTCTGCTAAGAAAGTCCCCACTATGCTGATAAGGGGAATCTCCCGATCCCCAGGGATAACGTCCGCTTCTTCTAGGCATTCCATAATGATATAATTCATCGATCAGCTCATCGAGAGAAGGTTTGTCCTGCAGCATTACTGTCGTACCTCCTCTTGTTTAATCTGATTGATTACTTTATCTGAAGTTATTATTTTATCCATAATTGGCAAGATATCCTCAGCAGTTGGATTGTGATATAAAATCTCATCCAATTGATAAATGCGCAGTTCAAATTGAATATCACCTGGTTTTATCCGATACTCTAAACAAAAAAGGGAAGCATATATTAGAAGCTGCTCCATATGCGCAGGAATTTCACCTGTCTTCAGATCATGAATTCTAAGTACGTTGTTCCTAAATGCTATTGCGTCGGCAGTGCCAAAGCAATTATCAGAATAGTACAAAATTTGCTCTGGAATCATATTGAATCCGATTGCGTCGTTTACATACATATTTAACGTCTTCTTCGATTTTGGAAGTTTTTGACCAAGTCTTATGCATGTTGCAGCAAATTCATGAAGCTCAGTACCTTTTAATGTAGCAAGGTATTTTTTATACGTATTGTAAAGTTTTTTCTCATCATAATTAATCCAATGATATTTGCTTGCTCCTAAAAAAGCATGCGAGCCCATTAGATTATTGTGGGTGTTGAAATTCATGTTTTACCTCCAAAATAAACTTGCAGTTCTGACAGTATTTCTTCTTTGTTCTCTGGATAAATAAATCTAGAAAATGACATTTTATTCATCCGGTTAACATAATAGTCTTGGTTCGGCTGATGCTTTGCGTTTTTTCCTTTCTTATTTTCCAAAGTTGCCCACTTGTCGTTATAAAGAATAAGCAAATCAGGAATGCCTTGAATGTCTGATGAATCTAATTTTGTAACAATACATCCATTAAACATTTCATTTAAATCTTGCTTTAGCTTTGCCTGAAATTCAGACTCCTTCATAAGATATGGTCACCTCTCCTTTGGTCAAAATAAAAAGAGCAACCGCAAGTTGCGCATCACTCTTCCTCTCATAACAGTCAATGTTTTTTCGCGAACAAAAAAAAGATTCAATCTCTTGGATTACTCAAACTCGCTATCGCACTGGCAATCATAAATAAACCAGAAGCGATGAGAACTAATTCGCTCTTCGCGACTAAATAGTTTATAAATAGCGCTATACTAATCAAAAACGCCATCTTCAATCTCCCTTCGACAAATAAATTATTTGTGGCCACTTGGCCACTTTTTTTGGCCAATTCTTTTATATTATTATATTTTTTAACTTTTTAACAAAAGTAGAAAAAAAGTGGCCAAGTGGCCAAAAGTGTAAAAAAGCCTTTTGTTAAGCCATATTTTGCTGGCCACTTTCTAAAAAAGTGACCAAAGCCTGGCCATCTGGCCACTTTTATTTTAGTTTTTCTAATTTTTCTTCAGATTGTCCTCATCCATTTTTTCAAAATAACCACGAACATAAAGCTTTTCAGGTACCGAATACTCGCATCCCTTCATTGGTGCCCCTACACAATTTTCTTTTTTCATACATTCTGGCATCCTATCGAATCCTGCCTGAGTGACTACGAAAATTTCACCTTTATCACATTCGACGTAACTCTCTGATTCATACAAAGACACTATATATCGTCTCCTCTCTAGAAGATAAACTTTTTTGGATCCTTAGCATTACCTTTCTTAGCCAGAAACTCTTTAACTCTTCGACATTTATCGCAGTCTTTACACCTAATTTCCGTATCCGTATATGCAATTTCCGTTAAATCTTCAAAGCCATTAACCTCTCTAGCATAATGGTCTGTCTTCTCAGAAACAGGCTCAAAGTCACGACAATCGTTGCGCCATTCGTCGACGTGTAATCTAATCATAATTATCAATCCCCTCCGTCTGAATATAAAATCTCTTAAAAATCTTATCGGTCTGTGCATCTGTCAGCACAAGATCAAATGTCGGTGAAGGCGCTAATCCAAAAAGGACTAGCAACCTCCACCACCAGCTATTCAACTTATACTTTCGCCATTTGTTCCAGCGTTTGATATGATTAATCAATTCCATATTTCCTCCTTCTAGCAATCAAGCATCATATTTGTTTTTTATTAATCCTTCCGGTGCAAAGCGTCTAATGACTTCAATCCTCGTAGGTTCATCAGGACTTACCATTGCCTTTATTTCGATCCCATAGCAATATTTTTCATTACCAGCAATACTGTCCGCATTCTTTATGATGCTTTCCCCAACGGCCCGTATGTGACGCGCATATTCTTCTTTAACATTATAATTAAATTTCTGTTCGCTCATATCTTTACTCCCTATCGTATTGACTTACTGTGCTGTAATTAGGGTCCATTCCCTTTCGAAATGCTTCTTTGTATCCATAAATTGACTCCCAAACATTAAACCTAGGATTTGAATCATCAACCAATTTCCAATCGTGAACTGGGTTGCTCATTGTAGCGTCTGCTAATCTTTTATCCATTATTTTCTCTCCTCATTAACTTTCTAATTGTCCATGCCCATTCTGCATTATCAGGGCAATATTTTTTGCCAATTTCTTCAGGCGTAGTTAAACCGATAGCAATATAATTTCTTGCCAAATTCGAAATAAAAGCTTCAACCCCTTCGTTTAAAGAGTTGAAGCTCATTAATTTACCCTTTTTACTTAAACCGCCCACGTTGTTTTTATTAATATAGGCATTTGATTTAAACCATCCGGTTTCCAATCTGGCAATAGATATCGCCAAGTCATATGGCACGTCGTAATACTCACAAACATTTTTAATTCGTTGTTCAATTGTCAATTCCTCGACAATCTCATCGAATGGAATTTGGATAGGCCCAGTTATGACATAGTCTCGAACCCCTCCATTAATCAATTCATCTTTTGCAATTTCTAAAGCAAAAGGCTTTTCGGTCATCTTGCCTAAAGCATGAACATCATATATATTAAAATTTAATACACTTCCCAAAAATAATGAAGTGATTATGATGGATAGCATTAAAGCTTTTCTAATCATAATGGTCCTCCATTTTCCAAAATTGATTTTCATTGTAGTATTCATTTGTCGCATAATATTTATTTGCTGACTTTGGATCATAATCATAATTATGTTTTTTTTCTATATTCTCGCCACTGTTGTCTTGATAGTAATTTCTATTATACCCAACTAAATGTCCTTTATAAATATCAATTAAAAATAACTCATCTGGAGTATCGAGTAAAGTTGAGTAGCCTGTTTCCATTTTAGCTAGAAAATTTTTATTATATCTTACAAATGCATACTCTTTGAAATCATAGTCGCTTTCCCCAATTTCATATACATCAAGATTTAGATTTGATAATTTCGAATTTAATTTTTTTAAGCTTTCGTAATTGAAGACCTCAAATTTAAATCTACAAGTAGTTAAAAAGTAATAGATTTCATACAACTCCGGTGATAAATGATGCGTAAGCATATACAGATATGGTTTATAATTATCAGCATTACACGAAATTATTTGTTCCTCCATAAAGTCATTTTCAAGATCAACCGGGCTCAGAATTGTACGGGTGCCATCTGGAGTTTCAAATAGATTATACCTAACTTTTTTCTTAAATACTAATTTATCCTGTAAATCGATTTTAGTCAGATTGTAAGCTAGCTGAAGGCATTTCTGAATATATTTGTATTCTTGTGTCTTTCCATGATCTCCATAATTATAGTAATATTGCTTCTTTGCGCCACAAGCTCTGTTATAATCTAGCATTCTATACATTGCATTGATTCGATCATGTAGATTTAGTTTTCTCATTTTATTTTCTCCTTTCAAAGAGTTTTACCAATAAAGACTTCTATACATTTTCTCTTCTTTTTCTTTGCAGTTGGCAATCGTTTGCTCAAGTCCTAATATTCTTCGTTTCATTTCGGTAATGCTATCGCATTTGACTTCGTTGTCATCCGCTAGAGCGCGATTCTCCCGTTCCAATAAATTTATATATCTTCTGATAGAATCTTTATCAGAATCACTTCCGTAGAGTCTAAAGAGGGCTTCTTCAGTGATTTTATTCACCTTTACACCCTCCAAAATACTGGTTAATCGACACAAGTGTCACAAATCCATATTCGCTATCGATCTCGTCAACTATAGGTTTCAGCAAAGTATACTCATCACCATATACTTTGCTCCTAAGCTCACGCAATGCATCAGGAGATATACCAAGTCTGTCGCATAATCTAGTTGAAGAAAACCGATTACTTTGATATCCGCTAGTCATTGCCACTTTCCTTTTCGCCAGTAATCAATTCACTATACGGTAGCCTCGTAATCCAGTCACAGAAACTATGCCACTCATCGAGCTTGTGATCCTTACGAGATTTGTAAATCTTAGCCAGGACTTCATAGCTCAGCATGACCGTCCGCTTTTGGTTATAGCTTGAAGGAAGTAGCTGAATCATCTGCCACCAATCAATTTTCGGATCATCCAGCACTTCGTTGTTGAACCATTCTCGATGGACATTCAATGTATGGATAACAGACTCCAGTACAGCTACGGAATCATCCTGCAAATGCTCACAACTGAAATCTTCCAAAGTAAACTCCTTCGCATGAATCTTATGTATTGTGCTGCAAGAGTTCGCAACAGTCCCTACTTTATATGTATCGAATTCCTTCCACCAATATAATGGAGCAGTAATATCCGCATACACCACAATCATCCTCATGAATTTACGATGGTCAGTACCAGCATTCCGTAGCCGCATCATTAAGTCATGGTCGTTAGGGCCAATCGAGACATTTCTAGGGCCTTTAAAATATGCAGGCCCAGTATCACCCAAAATAGTGTAATAGTCGCCATCTTCATCGAGAAACACGCTATCACTCTTCTCCCAAGAATTCATCGGGTTGCGCATCCCCCGTACAGCAACTTCCCAACCAGCAATTTTTGTATTTCCGAATTTTATCATTAATTAATCCAACCTTTCTTTACATTCAAAATATAGAACGATATCTTCATTGAAATAGATATCAATCATGGATGAATAATATCCATTCTGATCGGAATAACAAGGAACAAAGAACATATTACCATCGTTGCCGAATCTAAATCCTTCGCCATCAGTAGATTCGAATAATAGCTCGTCCATATTAAACTCAAAATCCATAGCCACCGTGTCTTCTAATTGACTAAAGTCCGCCCAATTATTTTCACAGCAATCTTGTTTATGATCAAATCGGATGTAATCTCCAGTGTCGAATATAATCTTTTCGTTAGTTATCACTTTGATTTTCATTTCTCTTATTCCTCTTCTGGATAATCCTCTTCCTTAATCCATTTCTTAAACTCATTAAAATAGCCACCCTTATTGCCAAGAGCCTTCTTAGCAATCGCCATAGCCAAACCCTTCTCCGGATCAAACTTTTCCCCATAATGACTGTACCAGTCTTTCCAGCAAATCGTGATCCCGGCATGACAACAACTCTTGTACCTTTTGTTAACATGTTTCTTCCTCCTTTATACCAAGCTCCTCGCAAGCTTTTTGAATGATATAATGCTCAACATTTAAACCATTTTTATCCGACTCCATTAGATCCTGCCCAACATATACGCTAGCTCCGAGGCTATGCCCATAATCAGAAAATACGAACATCATGGCCTTAATGTATGACTCATAACGAATACGGCATTGTAGGTTGTGTTTCTTTAAGAATCTCGCTAACTTAATCATTTTTTTTCTCCTTTAAATAACCCGGAATCGTCCCGAATTTTTTGTTTTATAGAAGTCGTTTAAATCAATCCATTCGTCAAAAATCCCGTGACCGAATGAACCTCCGTCATTCAAATTTAAACTACCTGCTCTATTAAAAAGTTCCAAAGGAGATCCCTTTTTAAAAACTTTATTATAACCGTTATCCATATAGCAATGATCATCGGCGAGTTGGGATCGATACCATGATACTAATCGGTTGTAGTCTGTACTAATTGCCACTATCTGCTTGCGTTCTAATAGTTCATACATAGGATTAAGAATAAGCTTATAAATACGAACAACAGTAATATTTTTAGTCTCCATTTTCTTTTTCTCCTTTTTTATGAATACCTTTGGTACAACCTATGCAAATATAATGTTCCCCACATTCATCCAAACAGCACATTGCATACGGAAGCTCATATTTCATAGCACATTCCTGGCAATCATTTACTGTCGGTTCTGCACCAGTACCAGTGCGTTCGGTAAATCTACAGCCAGTTCGCATATTCATCACTCCAACACCACAAGCTCTGAACGAATATCATCAGGGACATTTCCTTCCCATACAAAGCTGTTCTTCAGAATATAGTTGTTATATGTACTGGCAGTCTTGTTAGCTCTCATCTTAGCTTGTTCGGCCCAGGACTGTTTTTCCTCATTGTCTGAGTCCTTGTACTGCTCCCAAGTAAGTTTGTCAGCTTCGTAACTGCTAATCATGGTCCGGCAAGTGTCCTCGACCGCTTTGATAGTCTCGTATCTTGTAGCATCATCGATCTTATTACCAACATAGTCGACTTTATTGCCGAACCAAATATCAAACCAGCCAAAGAAAGCACCGCCGAGAGTAAGCGTAAACAGTATAAGAATAATTATCGTGATTAATAACGACTTCCGCATTCCTATTCACCAACCTTTACAACTGGATCGTCAATTTCGAATGGAATATCAGAATATAAGTAAGTGCCTGTCCATTCAACATACTTGCCATCCGGAGTGAAGAAGAAAATACCGCTATCGTTCTCGCCAAAGCTTCCATCAACGTCAGCAACCCATTCATTGTCATAAGCATCACCACTACCATCACAATAGTTTCCGACGCATTCGTAATACATGCTATCCGGCGTTAAGAAACTATTCAAACTACTAACCTTCCCATCGACAATGAACCGTCCAACGGTCGATCCGGACTCTGTGAATAAAACAATATAACCAAGAGGTTTATCCACCTGGCAAACAAGAGCATTGGCCTTCTCCCGTTGTCCATTCACCCAATATGCTCTTCTGATCAAGTTATAACGTTCGAGACTAAAGTCAATATCTGTAGGTGTCGGCTGATTTGAAGATAGCTTATCGGCAACTGCCATCGTGCTTCTAGTGTCCTCTGAAACTGGTTTTGAATCACATCCTGCCACACTCAACAGGGTTGTAGTAAGTAACAAAGCAGCAAATAATTTTTTCATCATTTTTTCTCCTTTCAAATGATTTGATAAAACGAAAGAGTCCAAGATTTACTTGGGCTCTTTAATTTCTGGTTGGACTGACAACAAAATTTTAATTATTTTGTACTTCATTTCATAGAAGCCAATTAAATAACCAGCGATCCCAACAATTCCATACTTCACAATGCTTTTCATCATTATCTCCTCCTTCTCACTATATAACTTGTATTTTTCGCGAGAATATTTTTTACCATTTAACAAATTTGCCTTCATTAAAATTCTTTTTCTTTGCAAGAGCCTTGCTAATAGCTAGGTCTATGCCTGATCGACTTTTTAGATAATAATAATACAGGTCTTTATAAGGCGTATTAAGTCTGTCAATACGTCCGCAAGCTTGCTCTAAAGTCCTGTAAGAATACTGTTGCGAGTAGAATATAATCGTATCAGTCTTAACGCAGTTCCAGCCTTCGCACCCGGCTGTGTATTGAACTAGATACACCCATTTATTACTATCGGGAATTGGCTGATGCTTGTGACCACTCCATTCAGCAACTACTACGTCATCACCATAATAGGCACTAAGCAAAATATCTCTTTCGTAGTCAAAACTATAAAATATGATTACTTTAGAATGTTTTTCAATCAACTCTAATAAGACTGCTTGCCTAGATTCATCACTATTTACAATTTTCCTCAATACGTAGCACAATTCAGCAGTATTACGCATTGGCTTATTAGTCCAAGGATTCCATCGAGTTTTGGTAAGTTCCTTATACATAGAAACATCATAACTAACATAAATGTTTTCGTGATGCGAAACTGTCTGTCTTTTGAAATCCATATCTACCAAAATACGATTACGAAGCCTTATCAGTCGCCCTGTATTTAGATATCGATCAATTTTTGGGAACTTGGTAAATCGACTGTAAACTATATGCTCTCTATTAAACTCGGTTCTGTTTTTGTAAAACCCATTAGCGATAAACACCGGAATATAATCGCTCCAGCAATCTCCAGGAGTAGCACTCAACAATATCCATTCGTTAGCATTGGTAATCTTGAGGAATGATTTTACCCAAGTGCCTGATCCGATAACTCTCTGCTCATCGAAAATAAAAAAAGCATTCCTTACATTAGAATACTTTTTGATATTGTTCCACGAATCAACAACTATTTTATTCGAATATAAATTTAGCTCGGGATAAATAGATAGAAGATAATGAGATAACTCGCCTTCCCATTCCATCTCATCCCTTTTTCGAGCAGTAGTAATAATATACAAGTCTTTTGGGTTTAGCATTTTAACGTGCTTTCCGCCCTTAAGAAATGAAATATTACCGCCATTTTGTAAGTAGTAATATCCGAGCGCAGTTAACGACTTACCAGATCCAACACCTCCGCAGAGAATTGAGCCATTTTTCAAGTGTTTAAGAGCTTCGAGTTGATGATCATAAAGGTTCACAGTCATTTAATCATCTCACAGATGCATAAGTAGTGCTACCACCGACTGGATTCAATATGCTCGATTCAGACCTATAATGTTTACAATTTGGTTCTAATGGATACATCCAATCTTCGTTTTCACGATCAAGAGCCTTGATATCTGCAAGGTTCTGTCTGGTTCTTAGATATTGCTCTTTAAAGCGACAAACTTCTTTATGACTGCAAACATCGCATTTTACTTTTACTTCTTCCATCATTTTTCTCCTTCTTCTAACTTTCTTCGCATTTTCTCTAGGATCATTTCCACTACAATCCGAGCGTTTGTACTTAGTTTAATATAATCCTTGTGCTCATCATACCAAGTAAAAATCTCATGCAAATTCCCGGTTTTCCAACTGAAAGACCACCAGTCACAAATCATTTCAATTACATAGTTATATTGCATATCCAGAATGACTTCGCCTTCTTTTGGATCATCATTCATCAGCACCCAATGCTGCCAGTGATGAGGATTGCGATGAATATGGAGTAGCCATGCATAATTAAATGCTTGGACAACTGCATAAGAGCAATTTCCATCATAGAAATATCGATCATATGCATCGTATTCATCTGGCATAGTTTTTGAGTGATCGTGTCCAAATTCTATTTGGTATTCTATATCCTCTTTGCAATCAGTCAATATTTCTGGAATATTCTCTTTCATCCAAGCAAAAGCCCTTTTAACATTAGCTTTGTGCTCAATCAAATAATCATCATATTCTTTACTCATCTTTTTTCTCCTTTTTTGGTAATCAACCTTTGATACAATTCAATTGCTTCTTTTCCTTGGAAACAATTAATAATATTGATCGCTTCATTTGGCTCTTTTCTTGCAACAATCAATATCCCATTATCTTCGCCATGCAAAAAATCAACTCCGATTAACAGAGCGTCTGGTGTCATTCCCATTCTTTCAGTCCTCCTATTCAAACGGATCATTATGGCCATATTTTGCTATTAATTCACTAAGCGTTATCGATTTTTTAGGTGGAACTAATGTCCATCCTTCTGCGAATTTTTCTCTTAGACTTTCCAGACTGTATCCTGATAATTTTTCGATCTCCAACGCAGTCTCTTCCAATTCTTTGTACGCTTTCAAACTGTCAAGCATGCTACCTTTTTTCTCCTTTCAATGAAGAAGAGGCCATCAATAGCGATAGCCTCTTAAAATATCATATAAATCCTAAAGTTTCTTACTCAAAATAGTCCGGATCGAATGCAAACCAAAGATTGTCTTTATCCCCGCCATCAATCTGACAGAACCCATCAAGTTTACCAGGCATCGAGTTAATATCTTTGACTTTCAATGTCTCGCCAACCTGAATATATTTATCTGTGAATCCAGCAGCATCGTCTAATACTCTTCTTGTAGGATAGCCCTTCGAAGTAGTTACCCTTGTACAAGTAATATAAATGCCATCAGTCGGCTTTGGTTTAGGATCTGGAGTTGGCTCTGGCGTAGGCGTTACCTGTTCCTCTTCCTTAGCCCAAATCATGACAGCATTCTTGACAAGTCTTGAAGTGCTATTGACATATTTTCCTAGCACTCTAGCCCATACCGAACCGCCGCCATCAAAGCAGCCAGCATCCTTCATTCCAAGTTTTTCGCATAAAGAATATAACTGACTACCTCTCAGTCCAGACTTACCAGTTACGCCAGCAATAGACAGCTGGAAAATATACTCGTCGTTCTGCCCCAAGATAGTCCGTCCTGAGATATTTTCATAGATAGAGTTACGATCGCTAGCAGATAACTCACGACCCCACTCAGCTCTTGACCAGTCTTTCATGATGCCGAAAGCAAACGTTACCGCTCCATAGTAGTCTCCAGCAGTAGCCATGAGATTCTTCTGCTTATCGAATACTAATCTTCCGTCATATGTAAATCCTACTGCCATTGTCTCATTAAACTTCGCAACGCAGCTTAAAGAGAAATCCTGATGATTCGCTCCGAAGGCAATTTCCAACCCTTCAGCAAAGCAATCTCCACTCCAAGTGTAGAATGTGGAGCCATTGTGCCCAAATATCTCAGTATAACCAAGACCTTTAAGTTTTTTATCAGAGAATCCGGCAGCAATCGTTTTATCGTATGGAAGTCCGTAGTGATTGCCGTCTACCGACCCCATGATAACAAGTCCTGCTTTTCTGACCTTTGTAATTTTCACAGTAGCGTTGTTATAATACATCACGCTCTGCTCAACATAATTTGATAGTGACATAATTCCTCCTTTTTATTTTTGATTCCAAACAACCGCGCAACCAGCGCAGTTATATACCGTTCCATTCCATATTTCTATTTTAACGTGAGTGTAAATCGTACCTTCAGGATTGAAGGATCCTGTAGAAACAGCGCCATTCACTGCTTGTATTGACCCATAATATGCTTCTTTATATGTAGATCCATTATCAGTAGACGCCGATATTCTGCAATAATGATAGAACGACCTATCGTCACCGCCTTTGTTAATATATAAGCACCAAACAACACTGTTTAAAGCACAATTACATTCTTTTATTAATGGAGTTGGGTTATTACTATTTCCAGAAGTGACTACAGAGACGAACGCCCCCCCATTTGAGACCTCTTCAATTTTTTCAGCATATCCTCTGAAAGGAACACCTTCCATATCCACACCTTTAGCTATTAAAGCGTTTTTAATATTGGCTTTCACACCGGTTAATTCAGTGATTAATTCATTTACAGTTGCCATATGAAATCCTTTCTATTCTTGGTTAAATATTTAACAGCACTATTGTTCCGAATAATGCACAATACCACGATGAACCTGCGCTGCTTATTTTTGAGCAAGCCAAAGTTAAATAATCCGTAGCACTATAATTCGTAACATCAATTATAAGCGTTCTCTTTTCGGTTGTATTCGTTATGCTTCCAACCATCGTACTACCGATATATAACTCTGCCTTTGCTCTATCTAAATAATCAGTTTGATTATAATCAGTTCCACGTCTAAGTGAAACAATGGCCATTAAATAGTTGTAGCTTGAAAAATCGATCTTTTGATCCGTTCGATATTTTGCTGATGAAGTAATAGCATCGCCATATGTCTTAACAATTACAGCATTCGAGCCATTAGCTAAACCGTAATCTCCGCCGGTATGCGATTGATATACAAGAGAAGTTATATTGTAATATTTCCCTGTGAAAATACCATCTTTCAATATCGTTGCTTTTCCAATAGGTTCTAACTCTGGTTCTTCTATATCTATACCGTTTTTTTTGTAACCACATGGTGACGGCTACCTTCCCGTATTGATAGTCGCTATATAGATACTCCATACCTGAGTTATGAGCTCGAACGCGAATTTTAGTGCATGTCTTCGCAAGTTCTAAATCCCCATTGTAAGCTCCCAACGGGCATAAGTATGCAGTTCCGTTGTTATATATTTGCCCCGATCCATTTCTGCATGCTCTATAGAATTCTTTATTGTTATTATCTCTTACGTCTAACACTAAAGTTGACGTTTCGCCTTTTCCACTGCTTGCTTTGAACGTTGGATCCATTTTAATACAAATCGGAATACATCCTTCCGGTATTGCTAGAACTCGTTCATCGGCGCTGTTTGTAGTTAATGCTGGCAAACTGCACAACTCCCCAGTCTTTAATTCATACCCAGGAAAGTCGCCAGTTGTGATCTCAGCAATCTTAGTTGCGTATTGGGTAAAAGGAATATCCGTTAAGTCTACACCTTTAGCCTCTACCGCATTCTTAATATCACTTTTTACTTGATTTAAAGAATTTAATTTTGTTGCAATGCTCAAAATTTAAAACTCCTTTCTAAAATTTTCTTAATGCTTGTGCTTTGAACGAATTAAAGTGTGGATCTCTTGACTTCGGAGAGAAAGTGAGTTTAAACGAAGTCATAGATTTTATAGTTTCCTCGGATTCAAACATACTTAAATCGAAAACTAAATTAATCGAAAAACCAGGTGACTGCCCATAGTCTCCAGCGTACATGCTATGAATATTATGTGCTACACCCTTTGAGTCAACATATCTACAAGATTCATTCGAGCTATCATATTGCTGATAACTATACATCAAATAATATTGATAATACCCACCTTTGGGCATCGTTATCGTCACTCCGCCAGTTGAATTCACACCAGAAACAGCGCAATCAATATACTCTAATTCGCCCCCCCATTTGAAACTTCACCAATTTTGGCAGCATATTCCGTAAAAGGGATTCCAGTCATATCGATACCTTTAGCTATTAAAGCATTTTTAATATTTGTTTTGACACTTGTCAATTGCGTAATTAATTCATTTACTGTTGTCATAAATTTTCCTTTCATTCCCCAAGCAAATCTTCTAATGCTTCAACAGTTCCAACGCCGAGAATGTCATCCAAAGCTTTTTCAATGCCATTAAGCAACTCAGGATCGGTTGAGGAAGCACTACCAGTAATAACACACTGTGCCATAATTTGACCTCCTACTCATACCAGATTTCTTTTATTCCCATAGCATTAGCAATTGTGTAAAAAGCAAAACTTAATGAATTAGATTCTGTAAAAGCCAAGCCGATAGTAGATTCGCCATTATATGAGTTATCCCCGGCAAATTTTAGCTTAATAAACTCTTTTCCATTCGAGATATCAAGATATGGCTCGTTTCCGCCAATATACGTCGATTTGTTCATAATACATTTTACAAACGCTGTTTTATTCGATTCTATTTGGCAAATATGGCTCCAATTAGTAACACCTGAGCTATTCGTATAGATAACGCCATTCGAAACGGCTAAACTGGATGGCAAAGTTATCAGTGGAGAGAGAATTCCATCTTTGAATAAATAAGTTTTACCAGATAAAGAGCCAGCACTTTTTTGTATTCTAATTTCTAGAGGAATAATATATTGATTGTCATCGGTGATTTTTGGATAGGTAGAAGTTTCGCCGCCTGTTCCAACGTTAATTCCAGTATCATTTACAGTAAACTTACGCCAATAAAATTGAGAACTATTTCCGATGCATACGTTATTCTCGCCTTTATTCAAACGAATTTCGTAGATAACCGATTCACTTTTTGTTCTTTTGAATTTTAATATCAACTCGTCATTTATAAAATCCATTAAACTCAAATCATGAGCAATAGTCGTTGCACCAAAGTTTGATGTTGCTTGCGTATTTTGGAATATGATTTCTATTTCGCCGCCGCTTCCTGTATTATTAATTTTCTCCGCATATCTAGTAAAAGGCACTCCATTCATATCAACGCCCTTATTAACCAAAGCGGTTTTAATATCTGCCTTTACACCGCTTAATTGGGCTAATAATTGATTTGCAGTAGTCATGCTGATCCTCCTATCCTAATAATGTTTCTAAAGCTTGAACAGTTCCAACGCCTAAGAGATCGTCCAATGCTGATTCTACATCAACCGACACCGCATCAATCCTAGCTTTTACAATCTTATTCTGCACAGGATTCGTGCTGGTTGCCGATAACGCTGCATCCACAGTCACTTTCGTATCAGTTCCAGGAATCCCCAAGGCAGTAATGTCAGCTTTTGTTACAGCTGTCACGGACGAAATATGGCCAGTAGAATCAACGGTGACCTTGTACAGGCCAGAACTCCTCGCAGTGTAGGCTGGATGATTATAGACTGTGTTTGGAGGAACAGCCCACTGCCCATCCCCGCGTAAATAACTTGCCTGCTTGCCAGCTGTGGGAGCGGGAACTAAACCAGTCTTACCGGCTGCCGAAGATGTCGCACCAGCCATATTGCCGTATGTTGTGTTGTTATCTGCCCCCCCAAGCTGCAGTACCATCAGAAGACCATCTTAAGATTTGTCCAGATGCACCGCCAGAAGGAATATGCTTATTTCCGGAACTAGTAGGATGCGTATATACAGTGTTTGTATCTTGCCCAGGAATACCCAAGGCTGTGATGTCAGCTTTCGTTATAGCTGCAGCAGCACTAATATGCCCTGTTCCGTCTACAGTGATCTTATACAATCCACTAGCTTTAGTTGAGTATGAAGGGTGCGTATAAAATATCGAAGGTTTTCCAGTAATAGCGCCCCAAGCATGGCTATGGGATTTTGGAGCAAATGCTGCTACACACTTGCTCCAAAGATAATTTAATCCAGTTAAGTCTAAAAACTTTTTAGCCATCGAGATCACCTCCCATAATTAAGCAGCAAGAATCGAATCAATTTCGGCGTTTGTGATAGAAGTCACTGCGCTATTAATTGCTGAAGTTACTTGAGCATCGGTTTGAAACTTACTGTCGTTAGTAATCTGACTTGTTTTTGTTGGCACTGTAAGATTAACACCTTTACTCGTTACAGTTTGCGCACTCCCATTAACCGAGATTTTTTCAATCACGTTAACCTGTGCACCCGCCGCGATGCCTTCTAACTTTGTAAACTTATCAGAAGTAAATAATCCATCAGCGCTCGCTGTGGCTGGCCCATAAGTTGTATTCGTGTCCTGCGCAGGGATTCCTAAAGCGGTAATATCAGCCTTAGTGACTGCAGTTGCAGCAGATACATGACCAAGAGAATCAACGGTTAATTTATACAGTCCGCTCGTCTTGGCAGTGTGTGATGGATGAGTATAATTACTTAAACCATCCAGTTTTGTTTTTAGGGCTGTTGTAAAATCATTCGATGACAAAGTCTTGCCAGTTTCTTTTGCAACGAATTTATCTACGATTTTCCCCCATAAGTATTCAACCCCAGCTAAATCTAAAAATTTTGCCATTTTAAATATTCCTCTCTATTTTTTTAAACTAAAACATTTTTTAAAGAATCCAAGTCAATTGGTACATCTTCTTCGATGATTGGTGGTAATTCACCAGTACCTTCGACAGTGTCTTCGACCCTAACAATAACGGTAAGAGGTAACGTCGTCGCTTCACTGGCATAAAATGTGATAGAATTATCAGCAGTAACAGCGTGCACAACTTTAGACCATTCGTCATTTATTGCTTGCATGGCGGCTAAACTACCACTCAATTTCGCATCTAAAACTGGTACATGTGTAGCCCTGATTCTTCTTACAGCCACTGTCTGAGTGAAATATCCATTTGATGGATCCTCTTTCCACTCTGTACCAAGCGGTATTTCAAGAGTGACAATTGCAACTGGGTTTTCTTCAAAAAACTTTTGGAGAAATTCCGGAGTAACAACATTCTTCAATCCATCTAAGAACACTTGATTGTCTTTAAGACTCTCGCTGACATATTCTTCAATTTTCCCCGGCGAAGCAATGAGCTCAACAATATCCATTCGAGTAAGTAACTGCGTGATAATATCAGGATAGTTCTCAAGAATAGACTCTTCGCACTCAAGTCCTTCGGATACATAAATATCTTGATTGAGTTCCGAGTTCCAGTGATTTTCCTCAAAACCTTCTTCGTTTGTTTTCTTTATGCATACAAGAAATGATACGGTTCCAGCGTTCAATGTTACATTTTTTGTGATCGTCCAATCAAAATGCATGACTGCTTGATCAATATCATCAACCGCAACATTATCTGCTAAATACATACCTCGAGTTCGGTCCTTACGGAGATAGTTAATGTATATCTTCATCTTAGACATGTCATAACCATCCCAGAATCGAGGGCAATCAAATGTTACCGTTTCAATGTTATGGTCAAACTGAACAGCAATACGTTTTAGTTCATCAGGAACCGTTATGAATCTATCTAAGCCAATTACAATATGCGGCTCCGTTTCAGGTGTAGAAGTATATAGTGAAATATCTTCTCCCATCATACTTTTTAACAATTCGTTTGCTTTATCCACCGTTTACCTCCTTCCTGACAGCACAACCGAAACCTTATTTGTCACAAGCATTTCATCATTTTTAAGGCCGTGAATCTTAATGAAGAACCATCTCTTCTTGAGTGCTTCTTCCGGAATAATGCATGTTTTTCCGTCTTTCAACATTTGAGGAGGATATTCATTCCCTAGCACTGAACGGAAACTTGCCGCCTTTGCAAAACCTTTCCATTCATTTGAGAAAGAAAACTCAGCTTGTAAATATCCAGTGGAGCCTGGCACTAAACCTTCAAAATTGCACTTCGGATCCTTCTCAATAAGTTGCCCATTGACAATAAATTTTAAAGTTCTCACATTTTATCACCTCCTTCCTAAACACTAAATATAGCCTTCTTCCTTTAAGCCGATGTATTTCGAATGACCAATTATGATATGATCAACCACCTCAATCTCGAGAATATGACCCGCTTCAATCATTTTCTTTGTAATCCGTACATCATCGCTACTTGGAGTAGGATCTCCACTCGGATGGTTATGAATTACAATAATATTGACAGCATTTGCCAATAATGCCTTTTGAAACATTTCTCGAATTCCTACCAAAGAACCGTTTACTGTCCCATGAGAAATCTCAAACACAGACTCAAAATTGAGTTTATTGTTGAGACATAACATATATAAATATTCTTCAGTTTGTTCGTGGATATGTAAGAATTCTGTAGCGATTTTATACACTTTAGATGAGCAATTTAATCTCCGATCCAAATGCGGAAAATTCATACTCAGTTCTTTTTTCAATATAACCTTTTCATCCGAAAATACAGTTTTATACATAGTTATTCTCATAGAATCCTTTCCTTTGATTAGAAAAAGAAAGACGCCTTGTATAGACGTCTAATCCTCTTCTGAATCTTCGCTTTTCACAGATAAATGCTTTGCGCAGAAGTGCATGGCGGCAATACCAAGAATACATCCAACGGTAAAGCCAAAACCTTTCTTAAAATATTCAAACATCTCAATTCCTCCTTTCTATTAATTAGGAAATTCTTCTTCGGCATATTTGTTGGCAAATTCGTCTTCTTCAATAGTGACGTACATCGTCTTCAAATATGCTTTAATTCCCGACTTATCATTGACTTCCCACTGGTACGGCCGAACAATCAAATCAACATTGCGAATCTCTGCATAATCAAGAGTGCTAATAGATTCTTCGTCTAGTTGCGTTTTCGATCTACGAGTGATCATAAACACATTTGGCGGTGCCACTTTAAAGCTCACCGTTACCTGAATATAGTGCGTTGGTGTATCTCCCTCGTCTCTGGGTGCCAGCACTCGTACATTCCAGCCATCATCAGCCAAAGCTTGTGCCTGTTCTGGATCGTCAATAACAACGCAGAAATTGCGATTTCCAGCTCGATTAAATTTTGTTTCAGCACCTGCAAAGTTTCTAAATAAGATTCTAGCATTTTCAATTACAATATTGTCTATGTTTTTATAAGCCATAATTTTCTCCTTTAATTAAAGTTTTTGGTAATGGATCCGAATATAACGGTCTCATCCAACCATTTTGCTCATAATACGGTGGCGATACATAAGGATCATTGGACACAAACCACTCGAAATCTCCATACTTGGAGATAGTTTCAACTGCGCCATCAACTAAAGCATCATAATAAGAACGATCTATATCGTTTCCTTTTTCTAGCGCTCGTACGTTTTCAGATTCCTTCCAACGAAATCCTTTGGTGCCAGAAACCGCATAATATTTTTCGTTTTTTTTGTAATATAATTGCCCACCATTGCAACCAGGTTTGACAGGACAAAACTGACCGACACGTCCAACGAAAATATATTTGTGGCCTGTTTCGATGATTTTGCGTAGTTCATTAGTTTTTAAGTCAAAATCTTCTGCATTCATATTGCAATCGCCATCTCTCAAATTTTTTAATAGCTTTTGAAGTTCTTTTTCTTCAGCACTAACATCTGGCAATCTTTCGTTCAAGTCCAAATATATCGGTCCAACTTTGGTTGATTTGACTTCACACATATCCTCGAATTCGATAGGTTCTTTAGTAAATAATTTCTTAAATACATAAGGAACCTGGAACTGAGTACCTGTTGCTGTCCAGTGTCCGTCGATTGATTTGGCAATATATACGGCATCATTAACAAGACAAATACGTTCATAAGTATCCTCATGCTCAAATATGTATCCATATCGTTTTCCGTAGTCTATAACAAACTGAATAATCTCTGGAGTTGCGTCAGGAATCTTAATTGAATCTGTCTTAATATGAGCAACAGTAAATCCTTTTTCCTGAACCTGATGTTTTAAATTAATCATGAATAAAGCACCTCGTTTCGCAACAATGTTGTCTTTATTACGTGGATCTTTGAATGGATTAGGGAACGTTGCTAATGTGAGGCCGTATACCGAATTGATTGCTATTTTTAATGCCTGTGCCAAGTCTTTAGCCGTACTTTCATCGGTCAAATATGGCGCTAAAGCTCCATTCAGCATTTTTCTAGCAGCATCAAAATCTTTGTGCTTGATTAATATACGAGCATCACGAATTTCTTGGAACCGCTTAGTGAACTCAGATCCAAAGACCTCTTCCAAAATTGCACTGGAAGGATGTAGGGAAGCAACGTCTAGCAATGCAACATTCCCATACATACCTGGTTCTGCATAAACGTATCCGCCTTCACTCGGATCTTCACCCCGATATAGAGATTTTCCTGTGAATTCATTATACTCATATCCCGGGAATACCGGTTGCCCTTTGCTATTAAAACGAGTATACTCATCATCAATATCGAATGTATCGTTGAGGTTCATTTCACCAAGATTTCGATAATTGAATTGATCCTGAGGATTTCTATTACCGCTAAATATAATTTTTGTTGTAAGGCCGTTTGTTGTTGTGTTGACCGGCATATCAGCTAAATCAGCCAAGATTTGTCTAGCTGCCCAATCACCTTTAAGATTCTCAAATACCGCTTCCGTTGCAATAACGTCGTTATCGCAATATTCTGCTACTTGAACCCACTTTTCTTCAGGTACTGGTTCATCCCAAGGCAAACCCAACTCCTGATGATGAATACCGAGTTCAATTTCCCATTTTTTCAAAGACTGTTTCTTTGCAGCAAAATCAAATACATCAGTGTAAGATATATTAAACGCTTCCCCAAATTTAGCTTTTCTACTAATCTGTTTATCTCTATTAATGAGCCTGCCAGATAGTTTATAAAGTTGTTCATTGTTATATCCCATCAGGCATGCATACAGCATGTGATTATCGTAATTCAAGTTATTGAATCCTACTAACCTGAATTTTACAAGTTCCTCGATCTCATGCGGTTTGGGATTTATCATTCTGACTACCGGTTTATCCGCACCCTGAAATTTCCAGTTAACTAAGAATAGATTGGGGAAAACTTCGATATCGAAAAACACTAAGGCTGCTTCTTCGTTCTTTACTCCATCGGAATTTTCTTCTGATTTAAACTTCATTTTATTCACAAGCTTAATACAATAATCAGCTTGATGAGTGCTATTTGCAGCGAAAGCCAACACTGAATTACGCATATCAGTAACATCATATTTCAAATCACTAGAATATGCATCTTCTAAAATCTTATAAATAAAGTCAATACTTGGCTTTGTGCCAGGATGTATTTCTTTATTAAGATTTCGTTTTATCAGCGTTCGTAGACCTTTTTCGCTTTTAATAGCATCGAAATTAACCATCTTATTTTCTCCTTTCAATGGCAAACCTGAGCTAATGGTAGTAATCGGTAATTGATTACATTTTGTCAATTTTCTTCGCAGTGAACTATTACCAGTAAATGTTTTTACTTCAATATAGTCATCATATACGCGACTTAATTTTGAGATATCGCCAGTATAGATATAATGAAGATGTATACCAGCTCCACTTTTGCTTAATTCCGCGTACGTGGATGGCCACTTACTAGCAGCTTCTAGATTCTTTTCGAAGCATTTATTCCCATTTTCATCTGGAATATCAAAGTCAATAACAATATGGTTCTCTGGAACTTTTACATAATGTAATCGCCTGGTATCAAGATCGGATAATATCGTTTTTGCGTTCTCCCATTTTTTTAATGGTGTACCGCTCTCGGAAGCATATTGCGCAGGATATTCTGCACAGTCAGCATCAAAGACGGATTCGATATCTTCAAATTGGATAAGTAATTCCTTGGCCTTCGGAATTTCCTCATCTCTTTTCTTCTGTTCGAATTTATCTTCTATAAATCCCGAATAATAATTTCTCACTCTAGCTCCATCATCTAGAGTCGCTCGATCTTTATATTCATGAAAATAGTTTTTTAATTCCTCTTTAAATGCTCGTTGTGGATAAGGATATGCAACTTTTGCATCATCGCAATATGTTTTATACATTTCCCAAGCTGATTTCAATGTCACTCCATCTTCTTTTTTAAATGCCAAATATGCATCTAATACAAAGTTGTAAAAGTCATTAGAAGCCCCAAGCATATTAATCGGAATATAATCGTCATATAAACCGGGTTCTGATAAATAGACTTCTTTACAATGGCTTGCAATTGCTCCAAGTTCGAACTCTATTTGCTTTATCAATCGTTTATAATCTTTGGAAGTTAGTTTATTTCCAGAAGGAGCAACGTCAATCAGCCGTCTTATAAGTCCTGACTTAGCATCTGTGATCTTTACCGGCTTATTTGTTCCCATAAATAAAAAACAATTGAAACGATTTGAATAAGTAGATTTAAATTTCTCATTAACAGTCATAAGTTCATGAGATACCAAACTATTCAGTCGAGTGTTGTCTTCAATTTTCGATAAATCTCCATCATGTTGGATGGCAACAAGCGGATTTGTTTTAAAGGCTTCCAAAGCAAATGAATTGCTCGAAGACCCCAGTGCTTTAGCATCGAATACCGAATAATATCCTTCAAATAACTGCTGAATAATATTTAATACAGTTGATTTTCCAGTGCCTGCAGCACCATATAAAACCATGAATTTTTGTATTTTTTTAGAATCACCAGTTACGATAGAGCCTATCGCCCATTCGATTTTCTTTCGTTCCTCTTCTGAATACAAGACCGACATTAAGGTTTCGTAAGAAGGAAAATCCCCTGTTTCCAGGGGATAGTTCAATCTTTTGCTGGCATAGTCCTTCTTATTGGTCTTCATATTCGAAAATATAAGTTTTTCGTCTAACATATGGAAGTTATCACGCATTTGCTTCTGACAATATTTGTGCCAGCTATCAATCATGCCTGATTCAGCATCCCACATGTAGAGAATTCTTACAGAGTCTTCATAGTGTTTATTTTTGACATATGCGTCCAACTCTTTATCAATTAGTCGGATTGCATCCTGCTCATCTATTGACCAAAGTCCTTTTTCTTCTACCCAGATCGCATAGAAGTCACCGCCGCGTATCATAAGATCTGAGCTTCTCTTTATAATAAACTTTGGATAAACTTCTATTATTCCACGCTTAGACGCTCGCGTTGCGATTAATAAGAAGTCTAGCATAAATTTTAAACCCCTTCTAATTAATAAAAATCATTCAAATACCACATCGCTTGGTACCAAATTTCAGCACTGCGCATGTCTTTGCCATTTCGGATCGTGAATAATCCGCCTCTTCCATCGCATTCGTATTCTCTATATAAAAACTTAAATACGGTCTTTTCTACGCAGCTTTTATCGAATTTTGGATCGCACATTGATCCAAGACCAAGGTTCACGATCATGTTCCAAAACCATTGGCCTGTACGATTACCAAAAGCAGTATCATCCATAATTTGATCTTCGATCCTGAATGCCAAAGCCACCATCATCTCTAATACGCTGCATGGGTTGATATCCAAATATTGTTCTATAAGCTGTCTAGAGTATCCGTTTTCATAGCCAAATCGATATCTAAAATCTATTCCATCAGCCGCTCTGTTGGAGTCCATTTCTACAGTATATGTAAATTCAATACTATGGAGTGTGCTTAAGAGTTTTCGATAAGATAGATTTTTGCAATATTGGTCATTGATTACAAGATGATACATCCATTCGAAATATTCATTACTTAAATCCTTTTTTGTCATCGGTTAAAGATCATCGCCATCATCTTCGCTATAATTGCTCAGATCACGAAGTATTTCATAATCGCATTTTAAACGATCATTTCGGATATATACTGAATCTTCTTCGTATTCTCCAAAATGTTCAAAGTAATCCGATCCAACCGTTCCTTCAATGTCTTCGATGGGTTCTTCCATGTCATCGGTAAGAACTCCATCCGCATAATGTACAAGACTAATTTCTTCATAATCTTCAAATTCTCCAAAATCTTCTGGAGAAATAACATAAGGAACATCGTTCATGTTCAATAGATCGTCTTCTCTTTTTTTCTCCTCTGATTTCTGAGCATCATCATTGGGATTTGAATATTTCGTGTAATCGTATTTTGATGCAATCTTTTTATAGTTATGATTTGCTGCTGCATCTGCTTCGTTGGATTTTTCAGCTTCTGATTTCACAGTGGTATTTTTATCATCGTCACTCTTTTTGTATGAAAAAACTTCTTTCACAGATTCAATTTCTTTCTGCGCAATTTTTTCATATTTCGTCTTATACGTATTTCTTGTAAATATAAATGTTACGCAGGAGCCTATACTCATCCCCAAAGCAAATATAGCTAAGCGCATTGCCTTGATATTCATTTAATTTCATTCTCCTTTTCCTATTTTTATAATGAAGCTAGATAGCTGTAATCGTACATATCCCTATAAGGATTGCCCGATCCGACGCTATCTACTCCAAACATTCACATCATATCCCAGACGTTCCCATCTACATTGAAGTCAAGCAAGATGGCCTTATCGTATCCATTAATATAATCAGAATACGATAAATTATCTTTATAGATTCCAAAGTCGACGTAGTTATCTCCAATTGGATTTTTTTCATCATAAACCCATCCAACGATCTGACCTGCTTTTGACTTCGGTAGTCCGAGCATTTCATAAACTTCGTTCAGGAACAAAAACCCTTTCAACTTCAATCGATCATTTGCATACCGTTCAGTCTGCTTCAAAAATACAAGGTTGTGTTCATTATCCTCGCACCAATAAGTGTTCTTTGTTGATGCACCTTTATCATCTTTAGTATATTCTTCAAAGAATCTAGCATATTCAGATATATCGCTAGGATTAACTACAAACTTGGTCTCTGTTACAATCTGCTCAGTTCCGTCTTCATTAGTAACAGTCTTTTCGACTTCTTGAGCTTTAATGTTATATTTTAATTCGCGATCGATAGTTTCTCCAAAACGATCCACCACTCTACTACGATACTCTTTAAAACCTTTATCAACAGTCGCATAAGCTGCGGCAAGTGCTACATTTCGCTTACTAAGAATTCGATGAGAAGTCAGGATGCAAGCGATTGATATCGTGCCTAACAATACAGATGGACCATACAGCTTTACAAAGTTGAATCCCGTATGAGCATAAATAATCGCTAAATCTTTCTTGCCATCCTCAGGTGTATATTTCTCAGCTGCAGATTTATCGTTTAAAGCGTAGTGAACTTTTTCGATGTTCTGTTGAGCTTCACCTAAAATCGAATTAACTTTCAAAGTTGCTTTGCATGCCAAGACTGTGCTCGTAGCAACTCCAACTACGCCCACAGTAATCAGAATAGCAGGACTATTCTTACGAAGTAAAAACGAGGTCTTTACAAGACCTCGTGTGATGTTATTAAAAACGGTTGTTTTCATTATATTTCTCCTTTTCTATCGTCCGGAATTGCTATCATAGAAACTAGATATCCTCCTGCCGCTCCAACAATAGCCATTCCTATAGCTACGGATATAACTTTCGTCATCTTTGTTAATCCGTGCTCCTCAATTAGTTCTTCAAAAACATCCTTAAGCATATCTTCAAACATAATAAATGCCCTTAAATACTTTTAAATAAAATGGCTGCTACAAATGCAGAGGAAGCCACAATAAGACCGAGTGCTAGCTTATTGAGCTTTTGTGTAAGAAGTGTTTTGTTCATTGCATTCTCCTTGTATTTTCAAATAATCGATTAAATGCTGGGTATACCATAAAATCTTTTCTAAATCTTGAATGCCGTTTTTTCTTTTCCAACGACAGGCATATTTTAAAATATTTGCTGTATCTACTGCCTCGATGCCTTTTAAGTTATCTGTGAATGCTTCTATTACATCGATAGTTTCCAATCCATAGTCTGTTTGATAGTGAGAAGGGTGGGAAACCATTTTATCGTTCGATTCATACATACGCACGTTCCTCAATCAATTGGTAGAGCACGAGGCATTTTAATCATATAGCCGTCTCTAGTTCTAATTACTTGTGTACTACGGATATCAGTCCATCCATAGTTATTGTCTGTATAGCTGCCTGTAACACCAACTAGATCATATAAATCAGCAACTTTTGCAAAGCCATACGTAGCAATAATTTCATCCATTTGCGAAATGACCGCTTCCGCTTCTCCTCTGGTTTCCAGAATAATATCATCGTAGTTATAGGTGCTCCTAGACAACGGCTCTCTATAACTAGGCCGACTGGTAGATCGCGCCGCGTTATCATAATAATTTCGATAAGATATATTGGATGTAGCGCCATTGCTCTTTTTGCTAATTCCCGATTCGCCATATAGAATCATATCGATTCCGTTTCGAACCATATCAGAAATGGCTTTTTTTACCGCTGGAACTAAAACGTCCATAAAGATAAAATCTTTAACTCTAGAAATATCCTCTGAAACAAACACCTCTGCAAATTTTTTTGCTTCGCTTTTCTTTTTTGTTTTTGCAGTTCCAGAAATAATTTTTTCGAGCTTTTTTTGTTCGGCTGTATTTTTTCTTTCTTCTTCCTTATGTTTGTAAGAATTTGGTTTATAATCCTCCACTATAATCTCCTTTCATAAAAAAAACGAAAAGGGAAAATACCTTGTTATCGGTATCGCCCCTTTGACACATCCATTTGTGATCAAATGCAAGTTTAATCTTCGGATTCAGTAATTTCAGTTTCTTCTGCTACTGCATCAATAGGCTTCTTCAATGCTTTGCACTTTGAGATCATTGGTTTAATTCCTTTGTTGATGACGAACTTGCTGATATGGTAAGCTCCTACACAAGAAAGGACAATCAAACCAAGTCCCATTGCCGCGTTTGCATCAAATCCAGAATCTGCAATCGTTTCCGCAACTTCGTTAACTGCTTCCTGATTTACATTAATTTCTTCCATTTTATATTCCTCCTTTTAATGTATCTCATAATATGCACTGCGTTTTTCGCGAGCGCTAGTATTCGAGTTTACTATACTCGTATCTAGGAGCGACTCTATAGTCAAGAACAAGGCATGGAGTCCCGTCTTCTGCTAGTTGAGAGCTGAAATCTATTTGCAGATATCCGTCATCAATACTCCATCCAAGATCATCCCCCAAACTCGTGGTTCGTAATCCAAGTGCAGCATATAAACGATTTAATGATACATACATTTCGTTTAGCATCACTTTATTTATTTCGTTTTCTGCTTTTTTTATTGCATCCATATCCGATCTGAAATATTGACCAGATGCTGTATCAAAGCATAATGTTGTGCCTTTTCGTGTAATAACGATGTCAGAAGTATCTACTGGATTTTTCTTGATTCGTTCCTCAGCAACCTTATCACGCACTTCTTTTTCTTTCTTTTCGCCAATCGTTTCCACAACAGCATTTCTATACTCATTTAGCGCGTTTTCTGATAATTTGTAAGCAGTTGCTAAAACGGCTGTGCGCTTCATGCTTATTCTATTGGCATTAATTAAGCAGCCAATCGACAACGCACCCGTAACTCCCGCCGGAATATAGCATTTCCAAGCGGTCTTAATCGTATCTGCAATTCCTAAGCTGGTTATTTCTCCACATTCTTCTTGTAAATTCTGTCTACGTTTTTCCTCCTCCAGCAGCCTAATTGCTTTTGGTGTTGCTTTTACTGCTAGTACAGTTGCTGCAACCATTCCTGCAATTCCTAATCCTGTCATAATTTCTGGGCTGTGTTTTGATAAGTTTTTCTGCAGATCATAAACATACTTCGATAAATTTGGTTTTCTCATTTTCTTTTCTCCTTTCAATGCTCAACCAAAATAAAGAGCCTTTGACAAGCTCTTCAGTCTTTAAGATTTTCTAATGCCTTCGCAACTTTTTCTTCAATCTTGCAATCCATATCTTTGTTACTGGCATATGCGGAAAGTAGTGTACCGACTACCCCCAGCAAAGTGCCAATTACTCCGATCGTTTTTGTGATATCAATTTTATTCACGAAGCATGCCTCCTTCTCATCAAATAACTTGTGTTTTTCGCGATAAAGCCGAAGCAAAAAGAAGAGTCTTAATTAGATTCTTCGTAATAAAACATCCAATCTTTGACCCTCTTTAACAATTTAGTGTCGAATACTAAATCCGTAAATGCTGCAATCCCTAAAGTTATTAGCATTATAATAACGATCATAACCATTACTAATACGCATGAACTTATAAGCATAGCAATTTCTACAAAATTCATAATTCTCTCTCCTTTTCATAACACACTATGTTTCCTTCGCGATAAAGAAAAGAGCCTTTGCAGCTCTAATCTAGTCCAATAATTTCAGCAATTTTCATGAACTCCTCTTTTCCGATTTCCGTCTCTACATCCAAATAAAGACGTGCTTTTCCTTCGTTAAATTTGATGATTAAATCGTTCAATTGAATGTCTAGTTTACATCCGAATTTTTGATAAATCATTTTAGATATAATTTTTGAAAAAACGTCTTTTAGAAATTGCGTAGATAATTTAATTTTCACTTCGTCCATGCTCCTCCTCCTTCATTAGTTTCATAAAAGGCATTGTGAATTTTGCGACTTTATATCTCTTTTCTATCAAAGCATGTTTCCCATCGCTCTTTTTTCAACGGCTTCATTTTTAATGCCCACATCATCTGACGTATTGAAACCGTCGGATATAATCCTTCTATGCACTGGCTGGCTCTTTTATCAAAATATGCTTTAAAATTTGAATGAAAATATAAACTATCTACGAGCCAAGGATCGATTTCTGTCCACATTGTTGATTTTGTATCTTTATCAAATCTTTGTTGAATAACCGCTAAACCTTTGTTACCGATCTTAAACAGAGTACATTTGTTATAAACTGGATGATTGCACTCATAAGTTTTTCCATACTTATGTAAATATATCGCAGGTTTTTCGTAATGATAACGCATATTTAATACCCTAAAAAAAGAAGAGTCGTTGTAAACTCTTCCAAACACGTATTAAAATCTAATTTTAGTAAGAAGATTGTTGATGAATCCTCTTCCCATCATTGTTGTAACCGTCCCTTCTTTCTCGAAGTTCAGAGTCACAATCGTTCCCCAAATCGTTACCGCAATCGGTAAAACGATACCTCCAATAGCTATTCCATTTTTAAGCAACCGATCATTTTTATCTTCGTTCATTTGCTTTACTCGAAGTTCAACGTCTTTTTCCTCTTGTAAAGCTTCGCTTTCAATTTTGTTAATTTCGATTGCCTTTTCCATAAGCTTTGTTAACCCATTTACTGCCGATTCGTACTTGTCGGTTCCCGCTTCAATTCCTCTCAATGCCTCAAGTTTTAAGTCGATTTCGTCGTTCAATGCTTGTCTAAATTTCATATTTTCTCCTTTCGAAAACGAATCTAATACGTTTCATAAAAGACACTGTTATTTTTGCGAAAGAATTGCATTGCTGTCGATGTCCAAAATAATCTTGTTTTTGTTAGATAATGTATCCAGATCATCAACACACAGTTGATAAACATCTTTGGTTGGATTTGTTCTATCAATTTTGAGAACGCCGTATACAGTACGTTTTAGAAGACAAACTTTGTATATAACCGCGCCTGTTATAATTCCAAGAATAAACCATATAAAACTCATGCTCGTCCCTCCTTTCTTTTTTCATGCTACAAAAATATCATGATTTGTTGTAACCTGCGTACGGTTTTAATCTAGAATAAAAAGAAAGAGCCGTTACTGGCTCTAATCTAGATCGTCATTATCCTCATCATCTACATCATCGTATCCTAATAATTCTTCTTTTGTTGGATATACCGCTTCGTAGGCTTCGTCGTTTTCAAAACCATAGTGTTCTAAGTCTACCGAATGACCACACTTAGGACAAATTAGGGTATCTCTCCATTCTTCATCTTCAAAAAACATGAGCGCCCCACATTCGCTACAAATGTATTCGCCGCTGAAGAGTGCTTCGACCAATTTTTCATTTAAAATTCCCATTTTGATCACCTCCAAGCTTATCATAACGTTGGTTATTACCATTCTATGATTGCATGAAGACTTAGTCAAGAATAGAAGCTTTTAGTTATTTAGGAATTTCGCCTTCATAAATAATCTTTTTACGAAGATCTGACCATGTTATATACCGATCTTTATGACAAACTGGGCAACGAAATTTGCTTACTTTTCCTCCGATATCTACAAGTTCTGTACTATCTGCTTCCAAACGACTCTGGCAATTTGGGCAATTAAATCGATAAACTTTCTTAATTGCTTTGTCTACGATTTTCATATTATTCCCGTGCCTCGCTAAGAAGCCAAAAGAAGCGCCTGTATAAGTTATAATAGGCATCTTTCGAGCACGGAATATCGAATCTGGTCTTCAAATGATCATAAGATATTCCTTCTGTAACTGCCTTAATCAAATATCCGGCTAAATCGCTATCTGTATCTTTGGCAGCTTGTTCGACCATGTCCATTCTGTCCGAATAGTATAATCGTGCCATAGCACATTTTGCAGTTGGATCGCCCGGTGTACTTGCTTGGCTTAACGTCATGAACGAAGCTCCTTTGCTTAGTCCATCTAAAGCGCAATAAGCAGCTTTCCATAAAGGATACTGTAAACAGAAATGCTTTAATTCATAGTATCGATGCTTATCAATCCAGTATTGATTCCTTCCTGATAATACGGGCCGAATTGTAGTCCCCATCAATATTTTTCTCCTTTCCACAAATAGCCTGTTTCTTCCCAAAGTAACTTGGGAGAAATGTAAAAATTGATTCTTCCAAATTTCGAATTCATTTCTTCGATGCTTGTCACAAGCTTCCCGTTGCGCGTTGCCTTACCAATTGGAAGCCATCCAGATATAATTCCGGCTCTTACCCAAGAAGCATCCTTTCCAAATACCCTTGCGGCAACCGATACGGGAACCGAACCTTCTGCAAACTCTATTTCATTCATTTGCTTCTACCTCCTTCCTGAAGCTATTCTAGGTTAAGAACTGCTTCTAGTAAAAACAAAGTCGGTGGAAAGCGATAACCATCTTTTCATTGTCATTTCGCAAGGATAATCTTCAAAGCCAAGGGTTTCACAAGTTATCAAATTCTCTATGACACCTATAATAACTTCAACCTCGTATTGTTTGAAAGGAAATATAAAATCAGGAATCTCTCTGTGAAGACTCCCACATTCAACGCATTTCAAGCGCCTTATTAAAATGTTTTTGGTTAATCTATTTTTAGACCTCACGATCCGTTTTACCGAATCATAATATTTTAACTGTCCGTTGCAAATTGGGCATTCATTTTCATTTATTCCAACCAAAACTGCTCTCATCTCTATTCTAGAATAAAATGTAGGAGTTGATTATTCCTACACTATGATATATGATGAAGCTGCCTAAGGCAACAGCGCCAATATATTTTTAAGAAAGGAAGGTCAACTATGTTGATTAAATGCCCTGAATGTGAGCTGCAAGTTAGTGATAAGGCTGCTTTTTGTCCACACTGCGGATATCCATTGAAATCCAATATGCCACAGCAGAGAACAAAAAAATCCAATAAGAGAAAACGACTGCCGAATGGATTTGGTCAAATAAGTGAAATTAAAAATAGAAATCTTAGAAAGCCGTTCCGAGCAATGATTACAATAGGAAAAACAGATACAGGCAGACCTATATGCAAACCATTAAAGCCTATATCCTACTTTTCAACATACAATGAAGCATATACAGCTCTGATGGAATATAATAAAAATCCTTATGAATTAGAAGCATCTATTACTTTAAGAGATCTCTATAAAAACTGGTCAGAAAAATACTTCAATGCTTCATTATCAGAATCTAGAAGAAAAAGCATAGAAATTTCGTGGAAATATTGTTCGGCTATACATAATATAAGAGTACAAGACATCCGAATTTGGCATATAAAAGGCTGTATGGAAGAAGGAGCAATTAACTTTCACGGAAAAGAAATACATCCAAGTCCAGCGAGAAAAGGGGACATAAAAATATTATTTAACCTATTGTTTGACTATGCAATTGAATATGGAATTGTCGATAATAACATTGCTCGAACATTTAGAATGAGTAAACTTGAAGCCAAAAGTTTATCAACAGTAAAGAACAAGCACATAACCTTCGCTGAAGAAGAAATGAATAAGCTTTGGAGTCACGTTGACACTATCGAATATGTAGATATGATTCTGATACAATGTTATTCAGGATGGAGGCCGCAAGAACTCTGCCAGTTAAAAATTGATAACGTTGATCTAACTAACTGGTCCTTCAAAGGCGGAATGAAAACGGAGGCTGGCAAAGAACGAATAGTACCAATACATTCTAAAATACAAGACTTAGTAAAAAGAAATTACGATAAAGCCGTGTCAATAAAAAGCGAAAGTCTTTTCAATATAAAAAAGAAAACATTTCAACCGTTAAATGTAAAACAATATTCATATGCTTTCAAGAAAATAGTAAAGGAATTAAATTTAAACCCTAATCATCGTCCTCATGATCCTCGCAAAGAGTTCATAACAAACGCTAAAAAGTATAACGTAGACGAATATGCTCTGAAATACATGGTTGGACATACCATAGACGACATAACAGAGAAAATCTATACGAATAGGGAGTTCAAATGGCTTGCTAATGAAATTGAAAAAATAAGATAAACAGTAATTATTTGCATAAGCAGTGTAGGAATAATGTATGAATTGCATACATTTCTGAACGTATAGCCACCTCTGAATTATCATAAAACTCTTTATTTAAGCGTAATTAAGCTAGGAAGAGTAATGATTAAGTTTATAGACCGAAAAAGAAAAAACGCCGTGCAGTCTCCCAAAGATTCTCGGCGTTTATCTGTCCACCACTTCCCTCGTAAGAGGTAGTGAATGACGGGTATCGCTGTTGCAAGCGA
>ERZ1106981.139-NODE-139-length-59748-cov-11.487913_pt1 | contig 59748 bp, 61 predicted proteins | sample MGYA00403692_ERZ1106981 | MGnify/ENA primary metagenome ERZ1106981 (study PRJEB35170, sample SAMEA104062431) | human gut metagenome | biome: human gut; feature: human-associated habitat; material: faeces | place: Denmark | collected 2012-06-22 ... | reverse complement strand
AGAGAGAGGAGGAAGGAACAGAACTGCAGGAATACTCTCCTGGCAAGAAACAGAGAGGGGCTCTGAAGGTTTAGACTTTCAGAGTGATGCTTGCATCACTTTCTTGACTATGTGCTTTTTTAAATACCGAAAGAATTACCTGAGATTATCTGGGTAATTCATGTTTTGTCTGATAATCAGATCCCCAGGCCTGCATGGAATCCAGAATCGGTTTCAGACTTAAGCCTAACTCAGTTAATGCATATTCCACACGTGGAGGAACTTCTGCATAAACAGTACGCGTCAGTAAGCCGGAAGCTTCCATTTCCCGCAGCTGTGCCGTCAGGACTTTTTGCGTCACGGTGCCAATTGATTTTTTCAACTCGCCGAAACGCTTTGTTCCGGTTAATAAATCACGCAGAATCAAAACTTTCCATTTGTTGCTGATGAGTGTTAAGGTGACTTCAACTGGACAGGCAGGCAAGCTTTGATCATGAACCACTTCACTCATGAATGCCCTTCTTTCTTCAATAGTATCTTTTTGGATCCTAGAGTACATTTAAGTGCTTACTTCCTTTTAGATCCTTTTAGAGATATTCTATAACTGTCCAAGGACAAACGCAAGTCTTTATGCTTTTATAACGAAGGAGGAAATTTATAATGCAGAAAGTCATTCAGTTTTTAAACGAGAACCCGGTCCAGTATCTGGCAACCGTTGGCCGGGACGGCAAAGCGAAATGCCGGCCCTTCATGTTTGCCGGGGAGAAAGACGGTAAGCTGTGGTTCTGTACGAATAACCAGAAGGACGTCTACCAGGATATGCTGGCAAACCCGAACATTGAGATCAGTGTTGCCAGTCCTGCCTACGCTTGGATTCGCCTTCATGGTACAGTAATGTTTTCTGATAGCCATGAAGTGAAAGAAATGTGCCTTCAGAGTCCAATCGTGAAAGGACAGTATCAAACGGCAGACAATCCGATTTTCACCGTTTTCTATCTGGCTGATGCTCAGGCTGTCATCGCTGATTTCTCCGGCAATCCGCCGCAGGAATTTACACTGTAAACAACGGATGGCGATTAAATAATCTGTCGTCTTTCATTATAGGAAAGGATGGGAAAAGGGTGAATACAGAAGCAATTTTAAATCTTTTAATGAAAAGAATTCATTCAACGATCGTTGCGACGATTGGAAATGATGGCCATCCGCAGGTTCGGGCGATTGATATCATGTTGATTGAAAGCGGCAAACCGATATTCTTGACTGCTCGTGGAAAAGCTTTTTATGATCAGCTGATCAGTCAGAAATTTGTTGCTTTATCCGGGGTGAAGGAGGGCTGTTCTATATCCCTGCGTGGAAAGGTCCGTAAAGCCGAACCAAACTTGCTGGAAAAAATATTTGAACAGAATCCGTATATGCAGACGATTTATCCGCCGTCTGCGCGGTCGGCATTGACTGTATTTGAGCTTTATGAAGGGCAGGGCGAATATTTTGATCTTAATTCCCGTCCAATTTATCGTCAAAGTTTTACGATTGGAGGTGCGGAGAAAAACAAATTGCAGTATACAGTAACATCAGCCTGCAGCGGCTGCGGTTTATGTTTGGAGATTTGTCCGCAGCATTGTATTGAATGGAACGGAAAAAAAGCGCGGATTCAACCAGAACATTGTCTGCATTGTGGGTTATGTTTTGAAAGATGTCCGCAGCAGGCGGTGGTGCGGACGGATGAATCAGAATGAACGCTGCGGCTGGCTGATCCGCGGTTTACTGGAAGAACAAGGATTAGAAAATCAGATTGATATGCCAACCGATCTTTTGTCGAGAAAGCAGCTGTTGCGAGCGTTGATGAATGTGCGCCCACCTAAACCAGTAGATTCAAAGTGGCTGCAGATCCAGGATGCTTATTATCAGGAAGAACTGCGAAATTCTGCCATTATAGATGCTGCGGCCCTGCCGGAAATTATACCAGGGATCAGTCTATGGCGCGGAGATATTACTAAAATCAAAGTGGATGCGATTGTCAATGCGGCCAACAATGCTTTGTTAGGCTGCTTCATTCCACATCATGGCTGTATTGACAACGCTGTTCATTCGTATGCGGGAATTCAGCTGCGCTTGGCCTGCCACGAATTCATGGAAAAACAAGATGTTCCGGAACCGATCGGACAGGCTGTTTTAACGCCGGGTTTTAATTTGCCGGCTAAGTGGGTACTGCATACCGTGGGTCCACAGGTTCATGGCGTTCTGACTCCTCAGCACTGTAAACAGCTGGAAGCCTGTTATCGTTCCTGTTTGCAAAAAGCCCAATCTTGTCAATTTTATACGCTTGTATTCTGCTGCATCGCGACTGGTGAATATCATTTTCCCTCCCTGGCGGCAGCCCAGATTGCGGTTAGCACTGTACAAAAGTTTATAGCTGAAAATGAAATGCCAAAGAAAGTCATATTTAATGTTTTTCAACAGCGTGATGAACAAATCTATCAAACTTTGTTAAACAAACAGAACAAATTTTAAAGAAAACAGCAGCGTGATATGTGCAGTGGTTTTCTGATCGTTCAGGCGGAAAGGATACACCGATAGAAATATGGAAAAAAAGACGAATATGCTGATTTTATTGAAAAAAGCTCTGGATGAAGCTGATGCTGTTGTGATTGGCGCCGGTGCCGGACTTTCCAGCGCTGCCGGCATGACCTATTCGGGTCAACGCTTTACCGATCATTTTCAGGATTTTGCGGATCGTTATGGATTTCAGGATATGTATTCAGGAGGATTCTATCCGTTTGCAGCGCTGGAAGAATATTGGGCTTATTGGAGCCGTTTTATCGAACTGAATCGTTATTGTTCACCACCCTATCCAGTTTATGATGATTTGTTGGAATTGGTAAAGAATAAGGATTATTTTGTCATTACAACGAATGTCGATCATCAGTTTCAGAAATCCGGTTTTGAGCGTAAACGTCTGTTTTATATGCAGGGAGATTTTGGGCTATGGCAATGCAGCGTGCCTTGCCATCCGAAAGCATATGATAATGAAGCGCTTGTACACCAAATGATTCGTCAACAGGCTGACTGCCGGATTCCCCCCGCCTTGATTCCCGTTTGTCCGCGATGTGGTAAACCCATGAGTATGAATCTCAGGATGGATACAACTTTTGTTGAAGATGAAGGCTGGCATTCCGCAGCTCAACGTTATAATCAATTTCTGTACAGACATCAAAATCACAAAGTTGTATTTTTTGAACTTGGGGTTGGATGGAACACTCCGGGAATTATCAGATATCCCTTCTGGCAGAGAACCAAAGTTTGGCCGCAGGCCGTCTACGTCAGTGTGAATCTGGAGGGTACAGTAATCCCAAACGAAATCCGCAGTAAAACAGTTAGTATACAAGATGATTTGCGGCATGTGATCACACAGCTAAGATCTCTTGATCAATCTTCCTTTTGATCCGATAAGTTTACCGACCTTTCTTTAACGAGAAAGGTTTTTAGCAATCTGCTCTTTGTTTCTTTACAAGCTGGTCAGATAGCGGAATAATTGAAAATAGGGACAGACCGGGGTGCCGACTGGTCGGCTTTAATCGAAAATCATCGGATTCCGAAGAAAGTTGTTTTAAAATGAAAGCCGACATAAGCTGATTGAAAGGAAGTCAGCAGATATTGATAAAAAGTAAGAAAAGAGCTTGAATCTGAGCACAATCTATTAGAAACTAACATCAGGAAGATGGATTGAATTCTGATCAGGAAATTCAATCCTATGGATAGGAGCAGAAAAGATGAATTTGGAATGGACGGAAACCGGCTAATTACAAAATGTGTTTTTCACCAGGGAGAAGCGGTAGACTTTCGTTTGGATGAATATGGCGGGCCTGCCTGGCAGTGCCGCCTGGGGGAGGAGCTGCGGACTTCCACCTCCCCGCGGTATAAAGACGGCTGGTTTAAAGAAGCCTTTTTTGGCGTTGAGCTGCGGCATCGGATTAAGATGGAAGGGGAGTGTCTGATCATCGAAGCCGAAGCGGAGAATCAAAGCTCACAGACAATGCCGCTGGATCAGCTTGGCTTAAGGATCGGATTGGACTGCAGCATGGAAAGTTATCCGCAATGGGATACGGTGTTTGCGCCGACGCTGCTGCGTTGTGAGAAGACCTGGTTCTGGGGTTTGTTAAAAAGTCCGCGAGGGCGTCAGATCGCGGTATTCAGTCCTGATCCCATTGCCAGCTGGCATTTGGATTACAACCGCTTTTTTGCCGACGGCGGTCACCGCATCCTGACCTTCTGTCTGGATTTTATGCAGAGCGGAAAGCTGCCGCCGCGGCATCCGCAGTCTTTGCCGTTCGCGCCGGGTGAAATTCGGCGCTGGCGGATTGAGCTGACGGAACTGAGCGGCGGACAGTCACTAACGCATTGGCTGGCGGATAAAGGCGCGCCGGTGTTTGCGGGCGAACGATGGAGTACAGAATGCGAGAGTTCATTGACCTTTCAGCTGTTGTCAGCGGCGGAACCGACACTGACAGCGGAAGGCGAACCGGTGTGCTGCCAGCTTCAAGAACCAGGTGTTTATACTGTGACCCTGCGGTCGGAACAACCGCGGGAAATGCGCCTGATCGCCGAAAATAAGCAGCATCAAAGCGAAGCCTGGGTTCAGTTTATTCATCCTTGGCAAACGATCATGGAGGAAGCTGCCAATCAGGTGCTGCTCCAACCGCAGAAAATGGGAACTCATTGCGAAAGCTGGTATGGCTTGTTTACCGGAGCGTTGGCGATCGTCCATGATCTGCACTTTGACCGCGAAGCTTATTATCAGAAAGTCCGCGAGCTCATTCCGCTGGGCTTTGATGTGGAAAAGGGCTGCCCGATCGTTCATCCGGGACGGATTCAGAACACGGCCTGCATGATCGGTCTGTTAGCCGATCTGACCGCAGCCGCTCAGGATCGCAGACCGTTGGAATTGGGAGCCAAGCTGGCCGACTGGCTGATTGAACACTGTCAGCGTTCTGACGGTGCTTTCTGCAACGGCAAGGGCAAGCATTACACCAGTGTGATCTACATTGCCAAAAGCATTCTGGAGTTGGTTGCGGAAGAGCGCAAACAGCCCGAAGCCTTCTGGCAGCAGCGCGCGCAGCGGCATTTTGAAGCCGCGAAACGAGCGGTTGATGAACTGGCGCTGCACCGCGATAACATCGAAACGGAAGGACAGGCCACACTGGAAGACGGCATGCTGACGTGTTCCGTGGCTCAGCTGACGATGCTGGCAAGAATGCTGGATTCGGATCAGCGTCAGCCGTATATCGAAGCGGCCGAAGCGTTGGTCGTCAAACACCGCTGTTTAGAACGAACCGCAGTGGCGGACAGCCGCTGCAGTCAGACGACGCTCAGATTCTGGGAAGCGCAGTACGACGTCCTCATCATGGGCAATATGATCAATTCTCCGCATGGATGGAGCGCGTGGAAAGTTTATGGGATTATGGATCTGTATCTGCTGAGCGGGAAAAGGGAATATCTAATCGACGCGATGAACACGCTGATGAGCTGTGTCAGCCTGCTCGATGTGGAAAAGAAGACGCTGAATTGGGCATTTGTGCCGGATCCGCATCGGGAAGTCATGGCTTTCGTCAAGGATCCGCAGCAGGCGGGAAAAGGCAAATTTGTAAAGCAGACGATCGCTGAGGAACGGGTAGCGATGATCAGCAGCTGGTATCGTGCTCCGGAAGAAACCGCGGTATTTGGTTATTTGGGCAGCTGGCCGGATGTTTCGACCGATCAGGGCGGCTGCTGCGACAACGACGTGCATGAGATTTTTAAATGCCTGGAGGAAGTCATATTAACTAAAGCTTATGTGCATGAAGAAAAGGACAGCTGGGATGCCTTTCACTGCACGGTGGAAAATACCGCGGAAGGTCTTATGATCCGGCCGCGCGAAGCGCTGGTTGATCAGGTTCATGTCGTGCTTTCATCTAAAAAGCAAGTAACCGTCGAATTTGCTTCCGGCCGAGTAACCCTCATCCTGCAGCGCGGATGGATTGGCGCAGATGGAACCGTGGCGGCAGATTAACAGATATAAGCAGGTCAGGTTTCAAAACTGAAAGCCGAATCAAGGCAAGATGGAGATCCTCGAAGGAAAGGAGGCAAACGATGAGAGGGATAGGGAAGATTGGACTGATGTTCAGCCTGTTGCTTGCCAGCGGATGCGCAGAATCAACTTTGCCGTCCGCGGCTCAGCCGATGACGCTCGTAATTGCGACGGATCTGCATTATTTAGCGCCTGAGCTGCATGACCAGGGCGAACGCTTTCAGCGATTAATTGAGGAAAGCGATGGGAAGCTGACAGCCGAGAGTGAATCCATCGTAGATCAATTTATCCAGGAGATGCTGATGAAAAAACCTCAGGCCGTAATTTTAAGCGGCGATCTGACATTCAATGGGGAAAAGCTCAGCCATCAAAAACTGGCACAGAAGCTTCAGCGATTAACTGAGGCCGGGATCGATGTCTGGGTCATTCCCGGCAATCACGATTTAAACAATACCTCGGCGGCTTCATTCAGTCAGGATCAGGCCCGGCGCGTAGAGTCGGTCAGCGCCGCAGAGTTTTCCGCAATCTATCAGAATCTGACGAACCGGAAGGCGATCAGTCAGGATCCGAATTCACTGAGCTGCCTTGTTCCAATTGCCGAAGGTCTGACGCTGTTGCTGCTGGATGCCAACAGTGAAGCCGTAGCGGGAACGATCAGCGAACCGACTCAGCAGTGGATTCAAGCTCAGCTTGAACAAGCCCAGGCTGAAAAGCAAACCATTATCTCTGTCAGTCATCAGAATCTGACAAAGCATACGACGCTGTTTTCCTCTGGTTTTACGATACAAAATGCCGATGAAGTCAGAGCGCTGCTGAAAGTTGCGGATGTCCGCGTTCATTTCAGCGGCCACATGCACATCCAGCACATTCAAAAACAGGAGGGAATAACGGATATCGCAACCTCCTCGCTTTCCGTGTCACCGCTGCAGTACGGCTTGATCACATTGGATGAAGACCGCACGCTGCATTATCAAACGCAGAGGCTGGCTCATCCTGAGTTAAAAGCGAAAGCCAAACAATGCTTCGAGCAGACAACCCATAGGCAAGTTCAGCGTGGTCTGGCTGACTCATCCCTGTCCCCGCAGGAACAAGCCGCCATGATCGAATTGGCGATCAGGATGAATAATGAAATCTTTGATGGAACGCTGGCTGACAATTTCGCAGCCATCCTGCAGGATCCAGCCTGGCTGCTGTGGAAAAATCAAGCCGGAAGCTTATTCTTCAGTCAATATCTGCAGGCGATGGTGGAGGAAGCCCAGCCGAACCAAAATGAAATTACGCTGGCGCTGCGTTGAGGAGAACCCAATCCACAAGACTTTCAAATGAATACGAATCAGAGGAATTTTTATATTCCTTTTCATCTCTGGGCAGCGCTTGGGAAACTGCGTCACTTCTCTGTTAAACAAAAAAATGCAAGGATGTGATGTATTTATCTTATTCAATGATTGACATTCCTATAATAAGTGATATATTTGTCTTGTAAAGAGATAAATATATCTCGTGGAGGAACTTTGATGAATAAAAAATCGATGTTTCGCTGGCTGATGGCCGGCGGTGTTATCCTGTTGATCGTCTTGCTTTCCTGTGCTTATTCCGTCTTTGAAAATGAAAGCCGCTTGGTAGCGCCCATGGATTTTTCCACCTACCAATTTCGGGTAAAAGATTTACCGATGTTAATCTCAATTCCTCTGCTTATCGTTTACATTCTGGCGCTGATCGTGCGGTTGTTTCTTGCCTTAAAGCAGCAGCGTCTGCAGGATCAGCCTGGGTATACGCGCCGCGTAGATCCACGATTCGGCTTGTTCGGCTTTTTTGGCTTCTTAGGCTTCCTCGGTTTTTACAGCTATGCAAGCCAACGTGTGATCTTCCCATTTTTCTTCTTTGTATTCTTTGGTTTTTTTGGTTTCTACTACGAAGGAAAAATGTCAGGAACGCTGGCGGATGAAATGTTTGAGGAGCATCGTGTAAAAGCGCAGCTGAAAGCCTATAAGGTAGGCATGAGTCTGATCTTTGCGATCCTGTGGCTGGTCGGCTTCGGTTTGTTTAACCGGCAGTTAGATTATGTAGCGATTTACCTGACGATCGGGATTTCACTGGCGTATGCCGTCACGTTGTTTTTAAGCGAGTACCTGTTGTACCGCTACGAACACCAGGAGTAGGATCATGCCGGAATTTATTTGTCAGCTAAAGCAATACCGTGCTGCGAAAGGGCTGACGCAGCAGCAGCTGGCTGATCTGGTGCATGTTCGGCGGGAAACGATTATGCGCCTGGAAAAAGCGCAGTATAATCCCTCGCTGAAATTGGCGATTGATATTTCACGGGCAGTTGAACAGCCGATTGAGAAATTATTTATCTTTGATTGATAGAATCAGCTTGAGTCAGACGCGGCGTCCGGGTTTATACTGAAGCTGCGAGGTGAAGAAAATGCGAATTCATGAAGCAGCGGAACAGCTGGGGTTGAGCCAGCGGGCAATAAAATATTACGAAAATGAGGGATTGCTGAAAGTCGGACGGGATGAAAACGGCTATCGCAATTACACCCAGCAGGATCTGAATCAATTGAAAAAAATCTCACTGTACCGCCGATTGGGGATTGCCGTGAAAGATATCGAAGACTTATTAAAAAACGAAGATCCTTCGCGTCTGCGGGAAATCCTGATCAAAAAACAAAATCAGCTGCATCAGGATCACATGCAGCTGCAGGCTTTGGAAAAATATCTCAGTGAAGGAGATCTGGATGAGGCACTGCAGACGATAGACTATGAAACAATTGCACAGGCGATGCGGGATATGTTTCCGGGTTTTACCGGGTACTATTTCATGCATCACTTCATGCCGTACCTGCAGATCCGGATCACAACGCCCCAGCAGCAGGCCGCTTATCAGCGGATCCTGGCCTTTTGGGATTCGGTTTCCATTAAAATTCCATTGTTGCTGCGTCTGATTTCCTTTGTGCAATATAAGCTGGGCGGGGATAAAGCGTTCAGTCAGGCTGAAAAGATGGAGAATCAGATGAAGCAGATGATTGAACTCAGTGATCAGGATTACGAGAAACTGAAAAGACAAGTATTGCAGGGCGTTAAACTGAAAACGAGCTTTCCGATGAAATATCATCCGGCCTTTATAGCTCAGCGCAAATTGATGAAACAGCTGCAGGACTGCGGCTACAATGATATTTTCATTCCCAGCATGATCGCCCTTTCGCCTGCCTACAAGACCTATCATGAAGCGCTGGACCGCATGAATCAGCGGATATGCGAGGATTTGGGGCTGTATTACAATACCCGCTATGAGCTTGTGTTCAAAGCGAAGAAGAAGCCAGCTGATCAACGGGAGGAAAGCAAGGATCGGCCTGTATAGGAAGCTTGTAATAAGAAATCGGATAAAGCAGGAACTTCCTGAACTGAGATCCGATTTTTTCTTTCTTTTAATAAAATGGAAGACAAAGGACATTTGAGCCAGCATAAGACCTTCCAATTGATCGTTTTTTCAAAAAAAGCTTGACCTGGAGCCAGCTTCAGGTGTTAATCTAATAGAGAACAGAATAAGGGGGATTGCGATGAAAGAAAAAACACCGCTGGTCGTGGTCATCGACGGACAGGGCGGGATGATCGGCCGGAAATTGTGTGATCGGCTGCTGGAGTGCAATCCTGAACTGAATCTGTTGGCCCTGGGCACCAACAGCGCTGCAACTTCAACGATGCTGAAAGGAAAAGCGCGGCAGGGCGCAACCGGAGAAAATCCGGTTTTAGTCGCTGCCCGGCGGGCGGCGGTGATTGCCGGTCCGGCTTCCCTTGTCGTAGCCGATTCGATGCTGGGTGAAATCACTCCGAAGATGGCGGCGGTGATCGGACAGAGCGATGCGGAAAAGGTCTTAATCCCTTTAAACCGCTGCGGAATTCTGATCGCTGGGGTTCAGGATTGTTCTGTCGACGAGCTGATTGAAAAGGCTGCCGGCCTGATCCTGGAAAGACTTGCTGTTTGATGTTTTCGGCAGAAGCTGAAATGTCGTTCCAACCAGAAACAAAAAGCGAATGCGGAAATCACGAAGGTTTCCATGCGGCAGAGCACTGTTGTTTTTGAGTAGGAGAAAACAAAGATGAAAAATACGAAACATTTGATTATTACGGCTTTATGCATGGCCTTAGGCGTTGTTCTTCCAATGGCCTTTCACGTCATTCCCAATGCCGGCAGCGTGATGCTGCCGATGCACATTCCGGTTTTGCTTTGCGGTCTGATCTGCGGTCCGATCTTGGGCTTGATCTGCGGAATTTTCACACCGGTGCTGTCGTCCTTGGTTACCGGGATGCCGGGTCCGGCGTATCTGCCAAGCATGATCTGCGAGCTGGCGGTTTATGGCCTGCTTGCCGGAATCATGATCAAAGTGATGAAGACGGAAAAACCGATGATCAATCTGTATGCTGCGCTTGTCACAGCGATGATCGGCGGACGGATCGTTTATGGATTGATGAACGCACTGATTTTTAGAGCTGGGGCGTATTCCATTCAAATGTGGATGACGGCGTCCTTCGTAACGGCGCTGCCGGGTATTCTTCTGCAGCTGCTGATCCTGCCGGCTGTGGTTTATGCCTTGCAGAAGGCGAAGCTGGCGTGAGTGAACTGACGGACATCCTGCTTTGGCATGCCGCGCATTATCCCGCAATGCAGCCGCAGGATGCAGTCAAGCTGATTTATCAAAACGAATTCGGCTGCGAGCATCTGATTGGTGATGCGCAGGGAATGCTGGAATTTCTCAAGCAGGAGATCGAAGCGAATACGGATCGTCCCCGCGTGCGGTCCTGGGATGAACTTGGCAATGGTTTGGTGCGGCTGCATTTAGCCGGATTAAAACCGACTCAGGCGGAAGCCATCTTTGAAGCCATGCTGCATACGGCTCAACGGCATCAAGGCCGTGAAGCCGCATTTCAAATGAAGCTGAAAGAATTGGAAAATCTGGCGCAGCGAGGAAAAATGCCGTTTGATGAACTGACATTAAAAAGTTGGCTAACGAATTATCCAGGCGGCGCAGTGCATCATTCCAACGTTTATCGTCAACAGGAAAATCCCGCTTATCGAGTGATCTTACAAGCTTACGCGTTCAAGAAATAAGCAAGGATTCCTCCGCCTCTGCAGGGGGAGGGAGAAATCGCCAACAACAGGCTTAACGGCAGCGGCGGGCATCGATCCCGCACGGACATGAAGTCAAGCCGACCTGAAAACGAGATCCAAGGCAGAAACGCTTCCGTGTCATGTTGAGCGATATAGGGCTCATCATGGGGGTTGAAATAAAGTCCTTCATTTTGTGATCCATCAGATCAAAGTCTTCTGTGATTCCAGAGTAACTTTCATGGATCTGGGCCGAAATCATTCATTAGAAAAAGGGTTGCTGAGGGAGTGATGTGAAACTGGCATTCTTTTCAGTATGAAATGCCATGCCCCAGCTTGACCCACTCTGCACCCTCGGCTAAGATAAGTTCAGAGGAATCTCAGCATAACACAATATTTTAAGCTGAGGAACCTGTGAAATGGAGGGATAGCAGTGTACGAAAGAATGCTGGATAAGCTGAATACACCGACGTTTGAAGAAATAGCGGAAATCTGCGGTGAAAACCGAGAGCGGTTTATTCAAATCAATGAATGGCTGGCTGCTGGCTGCGGCACGGCACAGACAATTTGTTATCCCTATGGAAATCATTACGGCTGGGCAGTCGCTCATAAAAAAAAGAAAAAACTGATCTGCAATGTCTTTGCGGAAGCCGATTCATTGACGGTGATGCTTCGTTTATCGAATGAACAATTAGCGCAGATCTATGATCAGGTAGAACAGGAAACACAAGCCTGCATTGACAAAAAATACCCTTGCGGGGATGGCGGCTGGCTGCATTATCGAGTTACAAATGAAACTCAGTTTCGCGATGTTCAGAAGATGCTGGAATTGAAATGCGCAGCGTAAGCGGAGATCATTTGTTTTAATCTAAGAAGTGAGTTAAAGAAAATAAGCGCAGAATGAAAAATAGAATCTGGGAGCTGATGTAGAATAAATCAGCGAAGGATCTTTAATAAGCTGCCGTCATGAAAATATTCGGACATGAAGCTGTTCATTCGATCCAAATAAAGAAAAGTATTTTTTATTGCTTATATAGCTATTTTAGCCGTCATAAGGCGGCAAGGAAGCGTAGCGGCCCTTGCTGGGGGATTGGAGACGGGCCCCAACAAGCAGATTTTACAGGTTTTCGCGGAGGCGAAAAGTGGAAAATCGCTTCGTGTGTACCTCGAAACACTGCTTGCCACTATTAAGAACGGCTAAAAGGGAAGTACGCATTATACCCATAGGGCCCACTTAAATAAGCCCTACAAACTTCACTGAATTGTTTTGCTGTACATCAAGCATTGTAGCGGTACTTTTTTACCGTTCAAGTCAATAACTACATCTTTTACTTCTGATTTTGTAAATCCTCGATGTTCATAAAACTGATAGGTGCAGGCATTGTCGGTGTAGAGATAAACCAGTTTCCCCGGTTCTTCCGCTTCAAATGCGGAAAGCAGGGCTGTGCCAACCCCCTTGACTTTACATTCCGGGTCGGCAGCAAGGAAAACTATTTCCCCATCAGGTTCCTGCTTTTTGCGGAAAGACGCAAACATCTCTTTATTCGCTGTGTCATATGCGCCAACACCTTCCCCTGCAACGATGTTTTGCATAATATCAAATGCTTTCACAAAGATTGTTCGCCAAAAGCTATGGTATCGTTTTTTCTCCCCCTTCATATCAGCAAGCAACACGCCAACAAAACAATCGTCCAAATACGCACCATAGGCTTTCGTTGCCCGATTTAACTCCATGTGCCAGAAGTATTTGCTATACAGAGAAAGAATGGTATCGTTATCCATATACCAATTCAAGTGCATTCCTTGTATTGCAAACTTCTGCGCCTTTTTATAATCCTGTTTTTGTATTTCTCTAATTTCAACCATATTTGCCTCGCAAATTTGAATTTGGTGTGCTACGTCTTTTCCACCTAAGGCGTACAACACATAACTCGCTTTTTTCATTCTAATATTCGCGCATGGAAATGTCAAACGGTTCATTTTGTTTCATTACTTCATATTGCTGTTCATAACCCTGTTTGTTCACTTGGGCACCATTCGGGCATCAATTTACCCGTTTCAGGGTTGTGGCGCACACAACAAAAACGCTCATTTCATGCGCTTTTCCGGCTGGAAAAGGATTTTATAGCCGCCAAATATTTTCTATTTATTATCACTTTTCAAAATAAAAAGCTTGACTTGGAGCCAGCTCTAAGGGTTACGATACAAGCAGGAAATTGTTAGAAAAAACAGGAGGAAGCAAAGATGATCTATCGTACATTAGGCAGCACAGGCCTGAAAGTCAGTGAGATTGGTTTGGGCTGTGAAGGATTTACGGAAGAAGAAGGCCGGAACACCTATGCTTTGGTGGATGCGGCAGCGGAGGCGGGAATCAATTATTTTGATCTGTATTCTCCTGATCCCAACCTCCGTCATCACCTCGGCGAAGCCCTGAAAGGACGGCGGGATCAGTTTATTATTCAGGCTCATTTGTGTTCCGTGTGGATCGACGGTCAATATAAGCGCACGCGGAAGGTCGAAGAAGTACGGGCTGGATTTGAGGATTGTTTGACTCAGCTGCATACTGATCATGTGGAAGTCGGCATGATCCATTATGTGGATTCCTTGAAGGATTGGCAGGAAATTGCCGAGGGACCGGTGATGCAGTATGCGCTGCAGCTGAAGAAAGAAGGCCGGATCGGACATATCGGTTTAAGCAGTCATAATCCGGAAGCGGCGATCAAAGCGGTGGAAAGCGGCTTGATCGAAGTGCTGATGTTCAGCGTAAATCCCTGCTATGACCTGCAGCCGGGAAGTGAGGATATCGAAGCCTTATGGGCGGATGAAAGCTATGCGGAACCGTTGGTGAACATGGATCCGCAGCGCGAGGCGCTGTATGAATTATGCCAGCGCAAAGGCGTAGGCATCACCGTTATGAAACCGTTTGGCGGCGGAGATTTGTTGGATGATAGTCTGTCGCCGGCAGGCAAAGCTCTGACCCCGATTCAGTGTCTGCATTATGCCCTGACCCGTCCCGGCGTTGCGACCGTGCTGCCGGGAGCGCATACGGTTGAAGAGCTGCGCCAAAGTGTTGCTTATGAAACCGCCAGTAAGGAAGAACGGGATTATGCTTCGGCGCTGGCGTCCTTCCCGAAAATCAGCTGGAAAGGCCATTGTATGTACTGCGGTCACTGCGCTCCATGTCCGATGGAGATCGACATCGCCACAGTGACAAAATTTTTAAATTTGGTGAAAGCTCAGAGCGGGATGCCGGAAACCGTCCGGGAACACTATGCGGTTCTGGAACACACTGCCTCTGAATGCATCGGCTGCCATGCCTGTGAAAAACGCTGTCCGTTTGATGTGGAGGTCACGGAGAACATGCGTCAGGCCGCGGCTGTATTCGGCAAATAATCAGTTTGCAGTGAAGCATAATCAAAGGGAACAGGAGGGATTAAAAGGTATGAATATTGCGGAAGTCAGTAAAAAATACAATCTCACACAGGACACGCTGCGTTATTATGAACGGGTAGGATTGCTTCCTAAAGTCAACCGCACAGCCAGCGGTATTCGCGATTATACTGAGGAAGACTGCCGCTGGGTAGAGTTTATCAAATGTATGCGTCAGGCAGGCCTGCCGATTGAAGTGCTGATCGAATATGTAGCGTTATTCCAAAAGGGGGATGAAACAATTGAGGCCCGCAAACGGCTGCTGATCGAACAGCGGGAGCAGCTGATTGAAAGACTGGATGAAATGAATAAGACGTTGGAACGCTTGAATTATAAAATCGCCGCCTATGAACGCAATGCCGAATGTCATCCCTGATTAAAAGGAGAGCGAAAACTCGGCTGATATTCAGATTTAAGGCTCAGATTGCAAAAAAATTATGTTTTGACTCCACGGTATAGTTCGTTTGTTTGAGCTATGCCGTTTTCTTATGGAAAAGGATAGAAAAGCCCCTGTCTGATTTTCAGACAGGAGCCTGAATTATAACTCCAGTTTTGCCCGCAGATTTAGGATGGTATCGGCGGCGATCTGGGTTAAATGAGCGGTCAGCGCATGCAGATCCATCGAATTCAGGGAGCCCAGCGCCTCCATCACCAACGGCAGATTGACGCCGACTAAACATTGGATCGGAATGTCGGAAAGCTCAGCGAGCGCCAAGGCTGTCATGTTGCAGGGCGTTCCCGCAAACAGATCGACAAAGATCAGCACACCGTCGCCTTCATTCACTTTGCGGACTTCCGTGACAATCCGATCTTTCAGCTCCAGCGGATTATCCTGCGGATTTAAGCTGAGCGTGGCTATGCCGGATGCCTGGGGAAAGAACATCCCGGCACTGACTTTCAGTGCTTCAGCCAGCGGACCATGGGTGACGATCAGAATTTGAATCATTCAGCATTCCTCCTTTGTTTCTTTTTCTGCAGCCTCCGATGCCTGCCGTTTCAGAATTCCCCGACAGAAAGCCTCAACTTCCTGAGCTTCCCCCAATACCCGCAGCGGGAGAATAAACATCTGATGCGGGGCATGGAAGAACAACAGCGTATGAGCCAGGGGGACTATGCGTTGGATATCCGAATAGGTCAGCGTCTGTTCGGCAATCCGAATGTCTTCACTGAAGACCGCGGTCACCGGAGTGTATCGGGCGTTGGTCAGTGTCTCTTTGAACAGTCCGCTGACTTGGTTATGCAGATAGATTGTCCAAAGCCAGCGGCTGATTTTTAAAATCCATAAGAAGCTGAGTCCAAGGGTGAGGATCCAGCCTAAAAGCGTGGAAGCGCCATGGAAATAGATCAGGGTGAAAAGAGCCAGGATCGGAATGCTCAGCTTTATCGCCAGATACCGCGTTTTATTGCGGGGCAGCAGGGAAGCCAGAAACTGATAGGCTTCTGCCAACTCCACGTCCTGAAGGGTAAAGGTGATCGATTTGTCCATGCCGTCTGATTTATTCCGCATGATCCTGCAGCTGCAGGTAATGGTTCAGGAATCGTTCAGTAATTAGATGCGGCCGAGTGATGGCGGTTCCGATCGTGATCATATCTGCCCCAGCTTCTACCACGGCGTCGATGTCTTTCAGTTCCCAGATTCGTCCTTCCGCGTTGACCGGCAGGGTGAAATCGGCTTTCAGCTGCCGAACCAGTTCTGTATCTGGGCCTTCAATCGGCTTGACTAAGCCTGACAAGGTTGTGGAGAGAATATCAACAGCTCCGCTTTGAGCGCAGATCTGGCATTCTTCATAGGCCGCGCAGTCTGCCATGACACCGATGTTTGGAAAAGCTTCACGGATTTGATGAAGCAGCTCCAGCAGCTCGGATTTGCCGCGTTTTTTCGTAATCCGGGCGTCAAGCGCAAGCAGATCCGCTCCCGCTTCCACCACTTCGCGGGCTTTTTCAAAGGTCGGCGTAATGAAGACGTCATCCAGACTGTTTCCCGCTTGCGGCATGATTTTATTGATTCCGATGATGACTAGATCCGGACTTAATGAACGGGCAGCCCGGATGTCCTGCGGCCAGCAGCAGCGAACAACCTTTGCCCCGCCCAGCATCGCGCTCTGCACCATTCTTTTCATGTTTTCCGCACCGTAGAGCGGCGTATCTTCGTAAGCCTGGCACGAAACGATCAGCTGGCCTAGGCAGGCGTTTACACAGGTTTTCATCAGACTGTCAAAATTCCTGAGAAGTATCCGAGGATCGCGATGACCAGATACAGCAGGATCATTTTGGTTGCGCTCCAGTTCTTCTTGGCCATCAGATAATAGGTGCCCAAAGCGGCTAAGAAAACCGGCAGCTTCGGCCAGACGCCATTGATCAATGACTGCAGATCAACGATGACAACACCGTCCTTGACATATTGGAAGCCCAGATTAATGTTGGCATAGGCACAGGCGATGCAGCCGACGACCATCAGACCGACAATGTTTAAGGCGCTGATGATGTCATCCTTTAAATCATTGCCAAGGATCAGCTCAGCGGCCTTCGCACCGAAGGCAACGCCGCGGTTAAATAAGAACCATGTCAGCGGCACCATCACCGCTAAGAAGGCGACGATGTAGAAGATCGCTCCGGTAATCTGCCCGTCCGCGCTGAGTCCGCAGGCAATCGCCAACAGAATTGGAATGAACGTTCCCGGCAGCAGCGCGTCGCCAATTCCGGCAAACGGTCCCATCAATGCCGATTTGATCGACGTGATCAGATCTTCCGGAATATCCTCGCCGCGGGCTTTTTCCGCTTCCATGCCCAAAGTGATGCCCGGAATCAGACAGCCGATGAACGGCTCGGTATTGAAAAACGGCAGATGACGGGCCATCAGTTCCTGCTGCTTTTGTTTGTCGCCGGGGTAGAGATCTTCGCGGATATCGCCGAACATCTTGACTAAGGCCGGAGCCTGCATCGTTTCCGGCTGATACAGGGAAAGATTGAAGCACATCCAGTTGATATAACATTTGCGGATCAGCTTTTTAGAAAGCACGCTGTCTTTCTTTTCTTGATTGATGGAAGTCATCAGTTCTGCACCCCTTTCCGACTGCGGCTAATTTTGAATTCAAATAACGCGAACAGAATGGCGAAGACCAAAACTGTCAGCATGTCGACGCCTAAAACGCCGACAAAAGCGAAACCAACGGTGAAGAAAATGAGATCCGTCGGATTTTTAACCAACAATTTCATTAGAATGGCGAAGCCGATTAACGGCATTGGATTGCCAAAGATGGTCATGATGTCGATCAGCCACTGCGGCGAATTCGCTACGAGCATTTCAATCGCGCTCTGCCCCCAATACAAACAGATGAAAGTCGGAATGAAGCGGAACAGGAACTTGACGGCGTTGCCCCAAACCGGAACCCAGGCCGCGGCTTTTAATTTCCCCTGTTCCACCAGCTTCTTCTGATAGTTGACCGGCAGCAGCGTTGCGGCATAGCACGGCGTTGCCATGATCTGACCCACTGCCGAAGCCGTGACCGCCAGGGCAACCGTCGTTCCGGAATCCAGATGCGCGACGACGCCTAACGGTATCGCGATAAAGGTAGCCAGATTCATATCCGGCGTAATCGATCCGCCCGGCGTGACTAAACCGATGAAGATCAGCTGCACATAGGTGCCTAAAATCATCGCGGTTTTGACATCGCCCAGAATCAGACCGATGAACAGAGCCGAAACTAACGGCCGGCCAAGGCAGTACCATCCGATTAAGCCGCCGCCCAGAAACGGCGTGTGAATGTAAGTCAGATAACCAAGCAGAGAAATGAGTATGACCTGAAGTAAATTCATCACGATCCCTCCTTATTTCATTTTGTTTTTGAAATCTTTGTATTCGATCCGCTTCATGTCCGGAACAACCTGAAAGAAAATCTCAATCCCTTTCGCATCCAGAACATCCAGATCGGCAATTTCCTGAGCCGTGAGGTAAGTGCCGTCCTGGACTGTCATTGTATTGTCGCGTTTTTGAACCGGACCGATCATCAGGCTTTTCGGCAGTTCTTCTATTTGTTCAAACAAGATTCTGGCAATAGTGGGAAAACGGAAGACGATCATCGTTCCGACTTTGTCCGCGATCGCCTCACGAATCGGATCGATCGCTTCCTCCACCGTATAGACGTCGTTTTTCATCCCCGGCATCGCGATTTTTTCTACAACATATTTCATTGTGGAATTGGTCGCGGTGAATTCATCAATGACGATGATATGTTTAATGAAGTAGTGCTGAACCAGACGGGTCATACATTGGCCGTGAATCAGACGGTCGTCGCAGCGAATGAGATTGATCATGCTTTTCCTCCTCTCTGAAACTGTGATCGTACGCTGACGGATCTAACTAAAACATAAGAACTCACCTCTCCTCTTTTATGCAACACTCCAAAATGTTATAAATTGGAGTATTTTACTCCAAACACAGAATACACCCGTTTGACAAGATAAGCAATAGTTTTTTAAAAGTTTACAATGAGAACGAAGCCGAGGATTGATTTGACAGGGGATGTGTCCCTTTGGATTTCTTTCTTTTTCCGAACGAAAGAGGCTTGTTGGTTTAAAATTTATGATATGATTGAAACAGAGTCTGACAATGAAATCCTCTTAAAAAGAAAGGCAGGAATCCTTGTGTCCATTTATACGAAAATCAAAGACAATTACGCGTCCTTTACGAAAAGTGAGCAGCGGGTTGCCAAGTATTGTCTTGACAATTATATGGAGGTCAGTACGCACACGCTTTCGCAGCTGGCAGAAAAAGCGAACTGCGGGGAAGCCACGGTTGTCCGCTTCTGCAAAAAGATCCGCTGTGAGAGCTATCATGATTTCAAAGAGGAACTGGCGGAGGAAACACGGGAACACCGCAAGAGTGAAAACGATTCGTTTGTCACTCAGATTTATCACAATATTCAGACTTCTATTGAATACACAATCGAAAATCTGGATTTGAATCAGCTTGATGAGATAGCTGGTCGGATGGAGAAGGCGGGGATCATTTTCTGCGCCGGCGTCGGCAATTCCGGAATCCCAGCCGAGGCTTGCGCGATGCGTTTAGTGCGCAATGGAAAAAATGGCGTCTATTTTAAAGACAGCCATTTTCAGTCGATTTATCTCAATGAATTGAAACGCGGCGATATTGCGATTTTCTTCAGCGCTTCCGGTGAATCCATCGATACGCTGCACTGTGCTGAAATTTTGAAACAGCGGAAAGTGACGACCGTTTGCGTGACTTCGTCCATTGTTTCTTCCTTAGCGTCGCTTTGCGACTACTGCATTCTGATGAAGCGTTGGTCTGGGCCGCTCGGCGGAGGCAGTATGATCGGACAGATTACGCAGCTCTATATTGCCGACCTGCTTTCAACGCGGACCGGGATGATTGATCAGAAGGCAACACTGAAAGCGAAAGAAACCACGTTCGACTACATCCTCGATAAGATGAATAAGGAAAAGATATAAGGGGTAAAGGTCTGCCAGAGCTGAGCTTTTAGGAAGCGGGATACGTTTCAGCTGGGAAAGGACAGGGAAATGGTAATCACTTTCTTTACCGATGTTGCAGCCTTCCGTTCAGAATGGTTATAATGGTTAACGAACATGAACGAAAGGAGATCCACCATGGAAAAACATCAGGTTCTTGTAGACAAAAGCCGGTGCATCGGCTGCGGCTTTTGTGTGCGGGATTGTCCTGTCAACCACCTGCAGCTTCGTCAGCAGAAAGCACAAACGGTGTCAGATCACTGTATTCAGTGCGGACATTGCGTTGCAGTGTGTCCGAAACAGGCGGTCAGCCTCTCCGGTTATGCCTGCGCGCCGGTTGAAAAACCGAAGCTGGACCGCTTGGATCCTCAGGCTTTATTGGACACGCTGCGGTTTCGCCGCACGATCCGGCAGTTTCAGAAGCGCGAGGTAGCGCCGGAAATTATGGATCAAATTATCGAAGCCGGATGGCTGACACATACGGCAAAAAATAAACGGGATGTTTCCTTTGTTGTTTTGGATCAGCAGAAAGACCGCATTGAACAGATGGCGGTTAAGCTGTTCCGCAGAATTCAGCCGGCGGCCGGGCTGGTCAATTCGCTGGTGCGGGAACATCCGATTGATGATCATTTCTTCTTTTTTGAAGCTCCGGCGGTGATTGTCATTTTAGCCGAGGATAAAACGAATGGTCTGCTTGCGGCGCAGAATATGGAATATGTGGCTGAAGCATGCGGCCTTGGCGTTTTATACAGTGGTTATTTCACGATGGCGGCGCGGGCGTCCGGTCAAATCCGAAAGGCCTTAAAGTTTCAGCGCGGACAAAAGATCGCGATGACGCTGGTACTGGGCTATCCGGCGGTTCATTATCAGCGCTCCGTGCCGCGGGATGAACCGGAGGTGACGCGGCTGTGAAATCGGATAAGCGGGAATGTGAAGAACGAGTCCGGCTCATCGCTGAAGGTTTCCAACAATGCCGCAGCGCCTTTACGGCGATCGGCGATGAAACGCGGCAGCTGATTCTGCAGGTTTTGCTGGAAAGTGATCTTAACGGTATCCGGGTCGGCGAGATTGCGGCTAAAACCCACCTGACCCGGCCTTCAGTTTCCCATCATCTTCAGATATTGAAAGCGGCCGGGATTGTCGCGATGCGTCAGGAAGGAACAAAGAATTATTACTACTTGAGCCTGAAGCAGACGCAGTGGAAGGCGATAGCGGATTTAGTCAATCTGATTTATGCGAGCGTTGAGCATATCAGTGCCGCGGATGCACGCAGGGAGGGATAAGGATGATTTGTTATTTTACAGGAACCGGCAACAGCGCTTATGTGGCTTCCAGAATAGCCGGCCAGACTGAACAGGAGGTCCTCAATCTATTTGAAAAAATTCGCAGCCAAGATCACACAGCGCTGCATTCTGAAAAGCCGTGGGTCATTGTGTGTCCGACCTACGCCTGGCGGATACCGCGGATTCTCAGCGACTGGCTTAAACAGACGCCGCTGACCGGCAGCCGGGATTTGTATTTTGTCATGACCTGCGGCGGCAGCATCGGAAACGCAGAAGTTTATTTGAAAAAGCTCTGCCGGCAGAAACAGATGAATTTTTGCGGCTGTTTTCCGATTGTGATGCCGGAAAACTATCTTGCTTTATTTACCACTCCAACCCAGGATGAGGCGCTGGAATGCATCCGCAAAAGCGAGCCTTGGATCGATCAGGCCGCTCAGGAAATACGTCAGGAAGTTCCGTTTTCATCCATTCAGGCCCAAGCCAAAGACAGGCTGAACAGCGGGATCGTCAATGTTTTGTTTTATCCCATGATGGTATCCGCGAAAAAGTTTACGGTAACCGCCGCCTGTATTCACTGCGGGCTATGTGCGAAGGTTTGTCCTTTGAACAATATCCAGCTTCGTCAAGGTCAGCCTCAATGGGGAAAGAACTGCACTCATTGCATGGCCTGTATTTGCCGCTGTCCGAAAGAAGCGATTGAATACGGTACGCATAGCGTGGGATTACCACGCTATACCTGCCCTTTGTAACCCATGAGAAAATCCCCATCTCTGATTTGAAACGGAGATGGGGACTTTTGGGAAATTGATATTCAGATACAAAATACGGCGTAAAGGGGTACGATTTTCTTATTTTCTTCCCAACCAAAGTTCTTAGCCGAACATTTGATGGCATAAGCCGGTTTATATAGCTCCATATATCGCTTGAGACTCTTTGCTTTCGTGTTATCTGCAGCTTTGACTTCAATCGGGATGATCTGGTTTTCGCGCTGAATAATAAAATCAATTTCAGCACCTCGTTCTGACTCCCAATAGTAAGGGGAATATCCATTCACAATAAGTTGATTATTCACATAATTTTCTGTCATTCCACCTTTAAAATCATTGATTTCATCCACCATATAAAGAATATCTGTTGCGGATAATTCTTTTTTTGCACAAAGCAGACGTGAATCAGAAACATAAATCTTAAAGGCGTCAATATCTCGATCATTCTCTAGTAGTTTCCTGATCTGCTCTGCTCGGTAAATCCGCGAGGTAATTCCCGAAAGGCAAAGCCATTCGATGGCATTTTCAAATTCAGCGGCACGGCCTCCTTTTTTCACAAGTTTATATGGGAAACGCGTGTTCTTTTTAGAAAGCTGAACGGTTATGTTATCATAAACCAACCGGGTTTTCTTAATTTCGTTGGAATGATTGTATTTACTCATATCATTCAGATAACCAGTCAAAATCATTTCTTGAGTAAGATAGTCCTGTGTTTGGGTAAACTGCATGACACATTCAGGCATTCCCCCCCACGATGAGATATTGTCGATACAACTGCATTGCAGCATCGTGATAAACGGCCGGCAGCGGTCTGTTTGTATTAAAACTTTGTTTAATTTGCAGGACGAGTTCGCGATCTTCCATAGCAAGCATGAACTCTTCCAAATCCATTGGGTACATTGTTTGAATATCAACTTTACCAACAGGAAATGAAAATTCGGCTCGATTGACTGCAACTTCCAATAGACTTCCAGCAGCAACATGATATTCCGGAGCACTTTCACAAAAATATTTCAAACTCGTCAAGGCTCGTTCGCATAATTGTATTCATCAAAAATAATCAACGTTTTCTCTTTGATGATGGATTGATTGGCAAGATGGGACAAGATCGGAATTAAATAATCTGGCTGGATGTTCTCGGCAAATGTTTCAGCTAGTTTGGGATGGGTTTCAAAATTAAAATAAGCAACATTCTCATAATGGATTCGTCCAAATTCAAGTAATGTATATGTTTTTCCGACCTGCCTCGCTCCTTGCAGAATTAAGGGCTTACGATATGGATTTGATTTCCATGATTTTAAAAACATCATCATTTTTCTCTGCATAGCAAACCTCCTGTGTTTATTTCATTGCATATTCATGTAAAATTCAATGGAATAATTTAATGAATTAACACTATTTAACGCGAAAAACCAAAAATAAGTTTCTCATCTTAAGAACAGCAAAGCCAGAGTTTTATTCAAGCTGAACTGAGATGGTTTCTATTTCAATAAAACTTTCAGAATGCTTCTCTATTCAGTTATAATAGAGGTACTTCAGGAGGAATTTCATGGTCAATTTAACGCAATGCGAAATCCGTATGGTTTGTCTGGATCTGGACGGCACGTTGTTCACGCCTCAAAAGAAGGTCAGCGAACGCAGCCGTAAAGCGATCGTGGCCTGCCTGGATCGGGGCATTGAGGTGATTCTCGTTACCGGCCGGCCGTATTTGTTTGCCCGCGGCGTCGCATTATCCATTGATCCGCGCGTGGATGTTATCGGCTATGTCGGAAACTACCGCAGCATTCGATCTCAGGCGGAAGGAACGCCGATTGCACGGGAAACCGCCTTGGAAATTCTGCGGCTGCTTCAGCGCGAACATGTGTGGATGCAGGCCAAGACGTTTCACCACATCTATGGCAATGCCTTGAATTTGATTCGTCCGGATTATCAGAAGGTTACCCAGAACAATCCAGCTCAGGAACGAATTGAAGTTCACAGCTGGACTGATCCGCTGCGAAAAATACAGGAATCGTCAGATCCGGTTTATAAAATTATTGCATTGGGCGGAATCAAGGTGAAAAAATTGAACCAGCAGCTATCATCCCTGCCGGGCATCAAGGTATACAGCTATGCGAAGACCAATCTGGAAATCACGTCGGATCAGCATGACAAAGGAACAGCCATCCGCTGTGCAGCAAAACAGCTGTCAATTCCGTTGAATCAAGTTTTAGGTGTGGGGGACAGTCTGAATGATATCGAAATGCTGGAAGTCTGCGGCGTCAGGGCAGCGATGGGCAACGCTTCCTCAGCTTTAAAGGCGAAGGCCGATATCATTACAGGCACGAACGCCCAGAATGGCGTGGCTCAGCTTTTGGAACAGCTGGTTTAAACACTAGACAGGCAACCTAGCATCAGAAATCAAGGAGGAAGGAAAACGTATGGAATTTCTGGATTTGGCCGCTCAGCGGTATTCCGTCAGGCGTTTCGACAGCCGAAAGGTCGATTCACTGCTTGTAAATCAGATTTTAGAAGCCGGCCGGCGGGCGCCCACGGCGAAAAATCTTCAGCCGCAGCGCATTTATGTTGTCCAAAGCGAAGCGATGTTAGCCAAATTGGCCGCGATTACACCGATGACGTTCAACGCGCCGCAGGTTATGGTCATCTGTGGGGATGAGCAGGAGGCTTGGGTCAATCCATTCAATCAGCACAGTTCTGCGGAAATGGATGCTTCCATCGTCGCCGTCCACATGATGCTCCAAATGCAGGAACTGGGGATCGGCAGCACCTGGGTTTGCTGGTTTGATACAGCCCAGGTGAAACAGGCTTTAAACCTGCCGGAAACGGTTGTGCCATATTGTCTGCTTCCTTTTGGTTATCCGGCGGAAGACTGTCATCCTTCCCATCAGCATGATCAGCGCAAGCCGCTGGATCAAACCGTAAAGTATCTTTAGAACACATTTTTTAGTTTATTTCTCCAATAAAAAGGTTCAATTACAGAACATTCAAAGGCCTTGACTTCTGGGTTCTCTTTGAATGTTTTTTTATGTATGCGCAGAGGTTTTCTTTTTTAGGGTCTATTGTTGTAAACCTTGGCTGGTGCTATAATGAAATCAGATCAATATTGAAGTGGGCAGAAAAAGAATTTGCGAGTATATTTACAGGAATGTGGAGGAAATAGGATGAAGATCAAACGAAGAAAACAGATTGGAATCGGGATATGTCTGATCCTGGGATTGTTAGGACTGGGCAGCTGCAAGTCTGCCGATGCGGCAAAGGGCTCAAACGAGAAATGGCTGAGTCAGGCTGATTCACAGGCAGTGATTGTAAAAGGGACTTATTATATGCCGGATTTCGATCAAAATCAGATCTATGTCTGGCATTTTCAGGATCAGTCTTTGTCGACCTGGGATTTTGTACAGGAGGCCAATCTGGAACCCAGTAAGATTCTTAGGATCACATCTTTTGATGATCAGCATTTGGCAATTTGGACTCAGACTGAGGAAGAAGCGACAGGACTTTATGTAGTGAATCCGTTGACGGTAAACCTGTGGAATTTGAAAGAGAGCCGTCTGGAAAGACAGATTCAGGCAAACGGTTCGGGGCAGATGCGGGGTGAGGACTTATACTGGATCGTTCAGAATCAGCTGTGGCATCAATCCGTAAATCAAGACGAGGCTGAGATGGTCGCAGATCTGAGTACCCTCGTCGCTGATATGCAGCAGGTTAATGTGGAAACCGTTCAGGATTTGTATGTGATCGTCTCTGCCGAACAGTATTCTCCGGAAAGTGTCCGGACTTATTTTAAAATAGATCGCAGCGAACAGACGGTTTCTTCCTTTGCCGTGCAACCTGAAAACTGGGGTGCCCCTTATTATTCAGTGGCTTATTTGATTGGTGCGGATGATGAAAAGCTGTATTTTCAGATTTACGGTGCAAAGCAGGTTGTTTACTTTTCAACAGATCTGGAAGGGAAAAAGGCTGAGTTGATTACGCTTCAGGATTCACTGAGCAATCAGCCATGTTTATCGGAAAAAGGTATTTATTCCGTTGTATCCAATCGTAAAATTGGTAATTTTGACAATCCGAGGCAATGTCAAGTGATTCGTCAACAGAATTATGATAAAACACCCATCGCAACTGTGGACTGCGATCTGGAAACACGGCTGACAAGGGTGGACGGATGGCTGAAAACAGCGACTTTGTCCGGCAATGGAATGCATCGGATTTCATTAATTCAGCCTGAAACAGGTAAGACTTATGAGGTGGTGCAGAATAAAAACGCGTTTTATCAAGCGCAGGAAGACCAAGCGCTGGATGGCATTGATCAGCCGATGCAATTCGATCAGGAAGTACCGGCTGCTCAAGGCAGTGCCCTGGATCCTGGAGAACTGCTTACCTTAGAAGGGAAAGTGGTGGAAGTTGAAGACAAGATTTTGGTTCTCAGTGCTAATGGGAAGACTTTGCAGCAGTTGAATCCAGAAACGGGTACCTATGAAGAACGCTACTTTATATCGCAGGCGAAATATCCACGCGGAAGAATGCGTTCGATGATCCCGGTTGAAGATTGGCTGTTCATTAAGGCAACGATGGATCAGCCTGGAGGTATGGAGTGTTTACTGATCTTGGATAATCAGGAATTCACTCCAGTTTATACTCTGGAAAATGTCAGACTTGTTTCCGCGGCTCAGGGGAAGGTATATTATATCCGAAATCGAAATGAGACTGAAGCAGCCGAGGTTCGCTGTCTTGACCTTTCCAGCGGAGAGGATGTGCTCCTTCTGGATGAAAGATTGTTTAATAACGAGTCTTATGGTTCATCGCTGAGCGGGATAACCTATGATGATGTCCATCATTGTTTATGGCTGATTCAGGCTGGTTTCCGCAGTGGAGATCTTTATCAGTATGATCTGACGAATCAAACCTTAACGTTAAAAGCCCGTCCTGAACAAATTGATACCTACAATGAACAGAGTTTTTTGTTAACTCCATCAGCGCGGCCGAAATTGCTTTTGGGTTTATGGCAGGCGGAAGATTTGATTGGTGATAATGTAGACTATTATTTCCTGGAAGGAAATCAGGCAGACTTACTAATCAAAGATATATCGATGATGGGAAGTGCCGTTCTTACGCAGCGGGGTGCATTTACCGCGGAGCTCTCAGACGGGGATTACGCGCAGCCGTTTCAGGACTATAATTCACCAAGCTATCGTCCTTATTCAACGATTTATTATCGCAGCGGGGAGCGCAAGGATGAACTGTTTCAATTAGACAGTATGGAAGTGGAATTAGCCTATCTTCCATCGGTTGATCTGTTATGGCTGAGGGCGCAGGATAAACAGTCAGAATATCCGCAGGAAACCTGGATCAGTTATCTCTACGATCTCAATTCCGGTGAACTGCGTACAATCAACGAAGAAACCTTCAACATCTATGAGTGAATGTCTGATTGGATTGATCAGAAGTGGATGAAGATTCAGCTTTTGAGATCCTGTTGGATTTCTGAAACCAAGTTACGCTGAAATACAGGAAAGAATTAAGGAAGATGAAATGAAGAAAAGGCAGAAAATAGGGCTCCGGCTAATCCTGTCTGCACTGCTTGTCAGTGCCTGTGCAGCGGAAAAAGTTCCGGTGATTTCAGAAAGTCATGAATGCTGGTATACGGATCAAAATTCCGATTCAATATTGATGGATGGAGTTTTATGGACACCTACGTTGGATCATCATGCTATTTTACGCATGAATACGATAACCGGAGAATCCGAAATCTGGGATTTTGCATCAGAACAAGCGTTGGGTGAAATAAAAATCCGGCGCATCACAGTGGTGAATGAGCGCTATTTTGCAATATGGCTGACCGCATCATCGGATTCAACGCTGCCCATTGCGGCAAAAGAATTTTATTTTCTTGAAGATGAATCCTTCATTCCCGCAGCGGTTGTCATTTGGGATCGTTCAGCAGGGGAAATCAGAGATATCTTGAAAGTCCCTCTGGGAGCCGTGGTTCACGGGATAAATGCCTATGTCATCACGGACAATATTTTGCGGCGAATCGTGTTAAGTCAGGGCTTTGCAATCAATGAAAATTCATTCTGGGATCGAGTTGAAGGCGGTGAAAAAGTGGAAGTTGTGTCTGCGGTTGACAAACGCTTAATTTTGCAGGTCAGAGCGGGAAACTCAGAGAAGGAAACGAATTCTTCTGAGCAGCGATACTGGATCTGGAATTTTGCATCACGTTTGCCGGATCAATGGATTGAAATTTCGTTTATCCCTGATTTTGGGGCAGAGAGGGCATCTGTGGAATATATCGGAAACCGGGACAATGAGTTATTTTTCCAAACACAGAATGAAACGGGTACGCTTGTTTTCCAAGCCGGAGCTGATGGAATCGGTCAGATCCAGGAGTTAGGCTCGCTCGCTAATAGCCAGGTATGTATTTCTGAAACTGGGTATTATTATGGAACTGTGCTTTCAGCGCAGTCGGGTACGAGAGCGCCCGGACTTCTGTTAATGCGAAAACAGGGGGCTGAAACAGTGGTCATCAGTGAGTTTCAAGATGGAGTTTCAGCCGAAATTTCACCTCTGGGAGGATATTTATTAGTGCAGGTTCAGATGGAAAACGGGCAAATTCAACAGTTTCTGATTCATCCCGCAACTAAAGAAAAATTATGCCTGCAGGAATCAAGCGAAGCTAAAGTAAATTAAAACAGCTGGATAGAGTAGAAATTTGATCCAAGGAGTGTTTGCGTAAGGACTTTGCGGAAGATCTGAGACTTTTTACAGGAAAGCATTTTCACCCCTATTAAAATAAGCTATAATCTTTACCAGAGAAACAAGAGGTGAGTACGAATGCAGAGTTTTGAGAAAGTTTTAGAATCCATTCCCGAACGTGTGCGGATGCGGCTGATTCCGGTCACCTTTGAACCAGGGGATACGATCATTGAAAAAGGTGCGCCCGTTACCTGCGGCTATATATTCACCGAAGGCGTACTGGATGTGCAGAGTGTTAACACCCGCGGCATTGCCTATACTTATGTGACCAATTATGAAGCCCGTTTTGTCGGATTGATGGAAATCTTCTCGGATCACCATCGTTACTGCTGCTCGCTGAAAGTTGATAAACGCTGCTGCGGTTATCGGATCAGTAAGGAAGATCTGTATATCCTGTTGTCGGATTGTGATCCATTTAAGGAATATTTGATTTGTTACTGGGCTAATCAGTTTTATGAGTCTTCGATTAACGAATCCCGTTATCCTACCAATTCGATGGATATCAAGCTGATTGATTATCTGCTGCGGTTATGTGATGCGCTGAAACCAAGCGGGGATCTTATTCGAATCAAGATCAAGAGGGAAGAGCTGGCCGCATTTATGGGCTGTTCCCGACGGACGGTTTATCGACTGCTCAGCCAGTTTAAAAGTGAAGGGCTGATTGGAAAAGAAGGAAATACCTTAACCATTACCTCTGAACAAAGAAAGAAATTGTTTAAAAAGCGGGAAGAGTAAGCAAAATTAAAAAATTCACACATCGGCAGATAACTAGAAAACTGATGTGTAGCGGCTGTTTGGTTAGAAGCAGCAGGAAAGTCAAAACATAAAAGATTCAGGAAAGGACAAGCCTGCGGCAGAGTCGTTTCCTGTTTTGTTTTATCCGGTCTTTTGTCGGGTATAAAAAAGCTGCCGTCGGTTGAATAGCTCCATTCGACAACAGCTTGACAGGATAGGAATATCGTTTATTCGTTGGACAAGGACTGGGCTGCATGAATTCCAGCTAAGCGGCCGGAAGTGAAGGCAAAACCTTGATCAACACCGCCGTAAGTGACATAGGGTTTCTTTTCCGAATACAGCACGCCGGAGGCATCCAAACCTGCAGCATACAGGTTATTCATCGGTGAACCATCAGCTTTAAGGACTTCCAGGTTGGTATTGACGTCCAAGGCCGCACAAGTGCTGTAAGGATAATTTGTCATTTTGATCGCATAGAAAGGCCCTTCGCCAGAGAGTGGGTCTAAGTTCTCGGCCTTCTTATTGAATTCTTCATCCAATCCCGATTCACAGGCATCATTATAGGCTGTGACCGTTTGCTTTAAGATTTCAGGCTCCATATTCAGCTGTTCTGCTAAAGCTTCTACCGTATCCGCTTTGAAAACAAATCCCGCTTTTATGGCAGCTTCCATGACTTCATGCGCGTTGGGAATTGGTGTGCCCGCCGGAGCCCAGCCATTAGCGCCTAAGTTTACAGTCATCATGTAGGCTGGCGCTGTCCGCAGACCTCGTTCTTCAATCGCACGAATTTGATTCTCACTGTAAAGGGAATAATAGTTTGGACCTGAAACCCAAGCATCAAAATTCAGACGCGATTCATCAGCGAAACGGTTTCCTTTGGTATCGACGGCCAGTGAATCCGGGGCGACGCCCATGTAATGCGGCAGATCCCCTTCCGTCCATTTAGTTGGCTTCATCGTCTGCATGCATAGTTGATCTTCCAGGGTATGATATTCAAAATTGTTCAGGAATCCTGCCGCACCGATGATATGAACAGCCGGGCACATTCCGATGTTATAGGTTGCTGCACCCTGAGTGATCGATGACTCGATCAGCTTGCCGTCATTTTGCTTCATTCCGACCATGTCCCAGGTTCCTGATAATGGGTAATATTCATTGGATAAATATTTTGTGGTCATTTCGGAATTAGACAGGAACCCGCCGGTTCCCATAATGACCTTTTGCGCGTGGATGATATATTCCGTACCATCGGCCGTACTGCGGGCTTTGACCCCGGCGATGCTGCCGTTTTCCAGGATCAGATCATAAGCTTCGGTTTCCAGCATGATTTGACCGCCCATTTCAGTAAATTTTTCCATGCAGCGGTCATAGAATTGGATGTTGTGCTGACGTCTTACCGTCATTCCTTCCTTGCTCGGCGCATAGGAGAACAGAACGACATTGGAATCCGCTTCCGTTAAACCTGTCTGCGGTTTTTCAAGCTCAAGTCCATAATCTTCAACCAACCAGTCTAATGTATTGCCGGATTCATCCAGCAAAAGTTCGATCATTTCCGGTTTGGCATCACCTTCGACATAGTCTAACCAATCTGCCAAAAGGGCGTCGCGGTCTGTGAAATCATTTCCGTCGTTATACTTAGCGGCTAATCCCTGTGGATTGACCGCAAAGACGCCGGCGCATAACGAGGAAGCACCGCCATAACGCCCTGCTTTGTCAATGGCCAGAACGGAGACATCGGACGGATTTTTTTCAGATAAAGTTTCTGCAGCGCTTAAAGCCGCAGTTGTGCCGGCTGCCCCCAAGCCAACAACTAAGATATCCGTATTGAGTTCTTGCGCGTCAGTGGATTTTGCGGCAGCCGCTTCAAACGCGGATATCGCCGATGGATCGGTTCCGGCAGCTTCCAAAGCTTCGGCAATCGCTTTCTTAGCCGCACTTTTGATCGCGTTGCTGGAAACAGTTGCCCCACATACAGAATCGACGGCAACGGACTGCTGCTCAATCATACGCTGCGGAAGAATTTCAGCTGCACTCTGAAAAATACCGACGGTATCTGCGGAATCCGGGTTGACGTCAATGGAAATCAGATTTGTTTCATCGACTGTTACACTGACTTCAATATCCCAGGCTGAACGGAATCCCGGGGCTGCAGCGGTATAGGTGCCGGGTTTCATCTTCACTTCCGCGGCCGCAGTTTGGTTACCGACAGCCGTATTCCAGGCTTGCTTTGCGGCGTTTAAGACTGCTTCGCTGGTGATTGTCGCACCGCTGATGGTATCGACATGGACTGACTTGCTTTCCAGCATGGCTGTCTGCAGTGCAGTCATGGCTTTTCCCCCAACCGTTTCCGTTTCCTGACTGCCCTGGATTTCAACCTGGGTTAAAGCGTTGTCCTGAACTGTGACGGTGACGGAAACTTCACCGCCAAAGCCCTGAGCACTTGCCGTGGCTGTTTGCGCGCCGGAAGAGGTTCCGGATTTGGCACAGCCGCTGAGCAGCAGAGCGCTGGCGGCAAAGAGTATCCCTGTTTTAGACATCAATGTTTTCATTTTCTTTCCTCCGTTTGATAATAATTTAGCATGCCTTGTGTTCAGGAAAGAAGAAGCAGTTGTTTGCATTGGGTGTAACAATAATTACAGCAATGTGTTACAATTAAAAAAAGAGGGATGAGTATGGATGTAAATCAGCTGCATTATTTTCGGACAATTGTTGAACAAGGGAGCTTGAATAAAGCTTCGGAAATTCTTTACATTTCCCGGCAAGGATTAAGCAAAATAATGAAGAAAATGGAAAATGAACTGGGAGCGCAGTTGTTTGACATCACCGGAACCGGTGTCGTTCCAACCGTGTTCGGTCAATCGTTATATCAAAGATCGGAAGACTATATTCGGTTTCATCAGAATTTTCTTACGGAAGTTGATAAAATGAAGCTGAATCCGGCCCATGAACTGAATATTGGTCTTCAATCCGGATTTTCTGAAGGTTTTGGTAAAGACTTTCTGGCAAATTTCATCATTCAGAATCCGGATCTGTCCATCCGTGTCCGCTCCTATACCCGGGAAAGAATAATTGAGGCGATGGATCAAAAAGATATTCCGATCTGGATTGCCGCGGGTCATTATAATGATGCTGCTTTTCATCCTGTCTACACCCGCAGAAACAAATTGTTTTTGCTTGCGGCGCAAAATCATCCGCTGGCCCAACAGGAGAAAGTCTACCTCAACGATCTTGCGCCGTATCCGCTGATCGGACTCACTCATGATATTGGACAGAAAGGCCGAACGGAGGCGGAGATCAACAGAAACAAATTGAAAACTCCGGATTTCTATCTGAATGCATCAGATCGGAATCTGATTATGAAGCTTGTTCAAAGCGGACTTGCGGTGAGCTTTAATGCAGGCTGGCAATATACAGAATATCCGGGAATTGTTGCCTTGCCTTTAGCGGACTTGGAGGTCGAGGTCGAGGTTCATGCATTAATCCGCAAAGATGTAGCCGCAAATGAACCGGTGAAGCGATTTTTGGATTATTTAAAAGCTTTCAACACATGAGCAGACGGACTGACGAAAGCGATTTGTTTTTGTGGCAAAAAAGGAATGACGGAAATAAGGTGAAAATGATGAAAAAAATGGTGATCGGTCTAAGTGTTGCATTTTTATTGACGGGCTGTTCTTACATAAACGAGAAGGAAAACCACAAGGAAGATTCTGAATTAAACCAAGAAGCGGGGATAGAGCTAAGTCCGGATGAAAATCCTCAGTTTAATCATGATCCGGCGGAGAATGGGGAGAATATAGTCGATTCAGGACTTAATCATGAAGAAATTATGGCTGGGAATTTTGCTTCATTTGCCGGTGAATATGTCAATTCAGAAGGAACGATAATGCTTCTTGATGAAGCAGATATTGAAAGAAGACTGCTGGATGTTATGTGCATAGAAGACGGACATTATTACTTAAACGTAAAAACGGATGATGGATTTGGTTATGGAATTGATGTTTACGGTATCGGAGTGGAAGTATCCGATTTTGAAGGATTAACTGATATTACAAAAATTCGCGTTTGCTGTGGTCAAGCGGGTCCTATGAATATAGAAGAAATTTTCAATAAAAAGTAAAAAAATAGGATCCAAGGGTCAGTAATTATGCGGGAAAATGACGATTTCATTACAGATTGGAAAACGCTTACAGAAGAAATCGAAAGAATCACAGGAAATATAGTAAAAGTGACATTTGTCACTTTTTTTGTAAGCTTTTCCATGATATAAATCTACTGTATTTGTAAGCGTTAAGCTTACCAGGAGGGAAAAGATGAAAAAGTTAGGACTTCTCTGTACCGCCGCACTGCTTACTTTATCGCTGGCTGCCTGCTCAGGCAACAACGCTAAACAAGGTGGCACAGACAACAACGGAACCGCCGGTAATGATGACAAAAAGCAGATCAGTGTTGCAATCGTTCTGTCCACCGGGGGACTGGGCGATAAGAACTTCAACGACATGTCTTATGATGGACTGACCCAGGCCAAAGCGGACTTCGGCATTGATTTCCAGTATGTAGAGCCGGAATCAGCCAGTGACTTTGAAGCGGGTTATCGTCAATTTGCGGATTCTGGAAAATATGATTTGATCATTGGTCTGGCTACCGATCAGAATGATGCGTTAACTGCAGTTCAGGCAGATTATCCGGATCAGAAATTCTCCATCATTGATTCTTCGGTCGAGCTGCCGAATGTCAGCGCCGTTTCTACCAAGTGGCAGGAACAGACCTTCCTGTGCGGCGTTTATGCTGGCTTGGGCACGCTGTCAGAGATGCCGAAAGCCAATGCTGACAATGTTGTTGGCGTTATCTTAGGTATGGACAATCCGAACCTGCGTTCCGGTGTCGTTGGCTTTGAAGCAGGTGTTAAATATGTTAATCCTGAATGCGAAGTTCTGACTGCGACAGTGGGCAGCTTCAGTGATTCGGATAAGGGTAAAAACATTGCAATGTCGATGTATAACAAGGGTGCGGATTTCATTCAGCATATTGCTGGTGCTTCCGGCCTGGGCGTCTTCAACGCGGCGAAGGAAGCAGACCGCTATGCGTTCGGTGTCGGCGGAAATCAGAATGCCATCGATCCAGATTCGATCGCGGCGACTTCCATCCGCAACGTTAACGAAATGGTTTACAACGAAGTCAAGGCTTTAGTTGAAGGCACATGGACCGAAGGCGTCAAGATCAGCGGCTTGAAGGAAGAAGCTGTCGGATATTCCAATGAGTTCTCCAATGTTGAAGTTCCTGAAGATATTGCGGCAGCGATTGCGGATATCAAAGCTAAGATTCAAAACGGCGAACTGGTCATCTGTGAAACTGAAGATGAACTGGAGAGCTGGGTATCTTCCAATCAGTATACAAAATAAGCTGACAGCTAAGTTGATTTTGTAAAAGAAAAAGGAGGAAACAATGAACAGTGTAGAAATGATCGATATTGTTAAGCAATATCCATTAGTACGAGCTGTTGATCATGTTTCCTTTTCTTTAGGTGAGGGAGAGATTCATTCCCTGCTGGGAGAAAATGGAGCCGGCAAATCAACATTGATGAAAATCCTCTACGGGATGACGTCGCCGGATGAAGGCGAAATCCGCATCAATGGCAAACCGGTTAAGATCAAGAGCCCCAAAGACGCAATTCAGCTGGGAATCGGCATGGTGCATCAGCATTTCATGCTTTCCCCGGTCATGAGCGTAACGGAAAATATCATCGTCAATCATGAGCCGCGCAAAGGCTGGCTGATTGATGAAAAAAAGGCCGAACAGCAGATTCAGGAGCTGATCGACCGGTTTCATTTCAACATTGATGCGCGGGCCAAGGTTCAGGAGCTGTCGGTTGGCGAGCAGCAGCGCGTAGAGATTCTCAAAGCGATCTACCGCGGCGCTAATATTTTGATTCTGGATGAACCGACCGCGGTTTTAACACCGCAGGAAGTGGAAGAGCTGTTTGTCATCATGCGGAATTTAAAGAACGATAAGAAATCCATTATCATCATTACGCACAAACTGAAGGAAACGCTGGCCATTGCCGACCGCATTTCGGTTTTGCGGGATGGGAAAATGGTGGAATCCGGTTTGCCGTTAGACAATGTTACGACAAACGATCTGGCTCAAATGATGGTCGGCCGGGAAGTGGAACTGAACGTACGCCAGGAGAATACCAACCTGGGTGAAGACTATTTCCGGATTCAGGATCTCAAGCTGAGCGAACGCGGCGTGCAGGTGCTCAGCGGAATATCGCTGACGATCCGCAAAGGCGAAATCCTCGGCATTGCCGGCATTGAGGGGAATGGCCAGACGGAATTGATTGAAGTGCTGACCGGACTGCGCAAGGCGGATTCCGGAACGATCACGATGGGTCTGGAGTCGATCCATGGCGATGCGCATACATTTTTGAAGCATAAAATCGGGCATATTCCGGAGGATCGGCTGACCCGCGGCTTAGTCAGCGAAATGTCGATTGAAGATAATCTGATCTTAGGCTACCATGACGCGCCGCAGTTTCTGAAGCAGGGCATGCTGCAAAAGAAAAATATTCAAAGCTATGCGGATGAAGCGGTCAATGAATATATGATTAAAACGCCGAATGCCCGTGAACTGGTTTCCTCGCTGTCCGGCGGAAACCAGCAGAAGGTTGTCATTGCCCGCGTTTTCAAGCAGAATCCGGATGTTCTGATCGTGGCTCAGCCGACCCGCGGCGTGGATGTCGGCGCGATGGAATATATTCATCATCAGCTGCTGCAGCTGCGCGATGAAGGCAAGGCTATTTTGTTAATTTCGGCTGATCTTGATGAAGTTCGTTCGCTGTCTGACCGGATCGCGGTGATCTATGATGGCCGGATCGTCAGCGTGCAGCAAGCAGAGGACGCCGATGAACTGTCGTTAGGATTGTTGATGACCGGCGGAAAGGAGGCGCGTCATGAGCAAGCTGTCTAACCGTTTGATGCAAACCAGCTCCATCGTGATTTCGCTGGTTTCCTTTATGCTGGCGATTCTGGTCAGCTGCATTATTATGTTATTTTGCGGCTACGATCCGATCTTTGCGTATTCCGTGATCATTGAAGGTTCATTGGGATCGGTGCGTTCCTTCACTAATACGTTGATTCAGGCGACGCCGCTGATTTTTACCGGTCTGGCGTTTATGATCGGCAAAAAGGCAACGTTGATCAACTTGGGCGTTGAGGGCCAGATGTATACCGGCGCGATGGTTGCGGCCTTGGTCGGTATGACGCCGCTGCCGCTGCCGGGGGTGATCCACCTGCTTGCGGCATTAATCTGCGGAGTGATCGGCGGCGGTTTGTCCGGCGCGCTGATCGGCTTTCTGAAAGTTAAGTTTGGATCGAATGAAGTGATCACGACAACGATGTTGAACTTTATCATCATTAATTTCTGTGATTATCTGGTCAATTATCCGCTGAAAGCCGAAGGGGCAGTCGCCCAGACCAACAAAATTGTTGAAGGCGCGCTGTTAGGCAAAATGATTCCCGGTTATCAGCTGACCTGGGCGATTGTGATCGCCGTGATCGCGGCTCTTGTAGTTAAATTCATCCTTGAGAAAACACGCTTCGGCTATGAAATCCGGGCGGTGGGTTTGAATATGAAGGCTGCGGAAACGGCAGGCATCAAGGTCGGCGGCGTCATGATGAAAGCAATGCTGTTCAGCGGCGCGCTGGCCGGTTTGTGCGGAGCTGTGCATGTAACCAGTGTCGGCAAGCGTTTCATCAGCGGCTTTTCGCCAGGATATGGATTCAGCGGCATCTCCGTGGCAGCGCTGGCCAGTGATTCGCCGCTGGGAATCGTTCTGGCCGGCATCATCTTCGGCGCCTTGAAAACCGGAGCGATGTATCTGAACATGATGAGTCAGATTCCAACGGAATTTGTCAGCGTGATTCAGGCGCTGGTGGTTATCTTTGTTTCAGCGCCGTTGCTGATCCGCGCGCTGATCGGCGCAGACCGGAAGAAGAAGGGAGGACAGCGTCATGCTGAATAATGTGACAGGCATTTTAAGCACGATGTTCTCAATGTCGATTCCGCTGATTTTAGCGGCCTTGGGCGGCGTGTATTCCGTGCGCAGCGGGATTATGGCGCTCGGCTTGGAAAGCATGATCCTGACCGGTGCGTTCACCGCGGCGGTAGGTTCCTTCTATTCCGGCAATGCCTGGATCGGCTTGTTGTGCGGAATCCTGGGCGGAATGATTTTTGGTTTATGCCATGGCGTTCTGTGTATCCGCTACAAAGTCAATCAGGTCATCAGCGGTATCGGCTTAAACTTATTGGCGACGGCGGCGTCGACCTTGCTGATGCAGATTATCTGGGGCAATAAAGGCAACTCTGAAGCCGTGGCTTCGGTCAATACCAAACTGACATTTCTAAAGGATATTCCGATTCTGGGCGATATTTTCAGCCGCCAGTCTGTTCTTCTGATCTTTGCGATTGCGGCTTGTATTCTCAGCTGGTTTATCTTATTTAAGACGCCGTTCGGCCTGCGGCTGCGCATGGTTGGCGAAAACCCGAAAGCGGCCAGCAGCATGGGCATCCCGGTCCGCCGGATGAAATATATCGGCGTTTTGGTCTGCGGCGCCTTAGCTGGTTTAGCTGGGGCCTATCTGTCGATCGACAGTCTGAATATGTTTGTTCGGGATATGTCGGCCAGCCGCGGATACATTGCGATCGCCATCGCGATCCTCTCGCGCTACAATCCGCTCAGCGTGTTGCTTTGCGGCTCGCTGTTTGCGTTGTGCGACGCCGTTCAGATTTATGTTCAAGGCTACGGAATTCCTTCGCAGCTGGTTCAAATGATTCCGTACATCGTCACGCTGCTGGTTCTGGCCTTTGGCGTCAAGAACATTCAGCCGCCTGCCGGTGTGGGTAAATATGAAGATGAATAAAGGAGGAACTATGGAACATTTCAAGCGTACGTCCGTTGAGATTACCGATATCTGGCAGAGCAGCTGCCAATATCCGGATGTCACCGTCAACAGCCAAAACGAAACCTTTGTGGTTTGGGAGAAATATCTCGATCACACGGAGGTGATTCAGTTCGCGCAGATGATCGACAATCATCCGCATAACGAAGTTCAGATTTCCGGCTCCGGCCTGGCGCTGCGGCCAAGTATGCACACTTTCAATGATCGGATTATCACGGCCTGGTCCGAATTTGAAAACGAAGTCTGGAAGCTGTGTGTCCGCGAATACAAAGACGGGGTATTCGGGGCTGTTCAGGTGATCGACGAAGGTGAAGCTCTGTTCTATCCATCGGTAAAGGATGACGGAACGCATCCGGTTGTTGTTTATAACCGTCAGGGCGTCGGTTTCAGTGATACGATCGTTGCTACTCTGGGTGAAACCGTAACACGGGAAAAGGTGAATACCGCCGTGAAAAGCTATCGTCCGTGCTTTGATCACGATGGTTTGGGGCATTGCTTTGTTGCCTATGATTTGTATAACGGCGTCAATTATGATGTCGTTGTCCGTGCTAAAATCGACGGCGTGTGGGGCGAAGAAATCAAACTGAATCAAACGGCGATTTACAGCACGCATCCGGTGATGACCCGGGTTGGAAACAAAGTGACAGTGGCCTGGTATGAGAATGGCAAGCATTGTTATTTCAGCAATAACGTCGCTGACGTTGAAGTCAAAGCAGGTCAGGCTGTCGTTTCCAACTATACCGTGCTGACAGAAAACCGCAACTGGTACAATAACATTGATATTACAGCGAATTCTCAAGGCTATACGGTCGTGACGTATACTTGGGGAAAATACAATGCGATCATCCGTGTCCGGGATCTGGAAGGCGTCTGGTCTCAACCCGTCGTGATTACCTACAATGACAGCCAGTGTGCGGTGCGTCCGCATATCGCTTTGGATGAAAAGAATGTTCTGCATTATATCTGGCAGTTTGGCAATAAGAACGGCCATATGCACCGTTATGCATCGATTGTCTACAATGAAGTTGCCCTGGAGGTATTGCCGCAGTTCTATGATCTGGAGATTGAAAACAAGATTGACCAGTTCGTGCAGCCGATTCCGGCCGAAAAAGCCTTGGACAGCCGCAGCGAGGAAGAAGTTGCGGCATGGCTGAAGAAAAACGGCTATGAAAACCTGACTTTAACTTTTGGTGATATTCACGGGCAGTCGAATCTGTCGGATGCCTTAGGCGAGATCGATCAGTATTATCATTATGCAATCAAAGACGCCAAGATGGATTTCTGCGCCTTAACCGATCATGATGATTATCCTGATATCGCGACGGATTCGGAATGGGAATGGAATCGTACGACCCGTAATCTGTTCAATGGCGAAAAGAACTTTGCGGTTCTGTTAGCTTATGAATGGACGTCGAACGAATACAAGCACGACTTCGGACATAAGAATGTTTACTATCCATCCAGCACCGGCGGACTGTACCGCAGCACCGACCCGGAAGGCAATAATCCGACAGTTCTGTTTGCGAGCATCAAGAAAGACGGCGGTCAGTGTATTCCGCATCATCCGGCAGCCAACTGGGGGCTGGTTTCAGCGGCGACAGACTGGGACTACCATGATCCGGAAGTCCAGCGCGTCGTTGAAATTTTCTCGCGTCATGCGGATTACGAAAAATTTGAAAATCAGTCAAAATATACCAAAAACATCATGAAATTTGAACGGCACTGCGCGCAGGACGCCCTGGCCCGCGGTTATCATCTGGGCTTTATTGCCGGTTCAGATTCGCATCAGATGGAGCATGGTGTGGAAGGCGGAATCTTGGGCGCTTTCGTACCGACACTGACCAGTGAAAACGTCTGGTCGGCGATTTATAACCGCTTCACCTATGGCACCAGCGGCGCCCGAATTCTGGCTTCGCTTAAAATCGGCAGCCATCACATGGGTGAAGAAATTATGATCCCGGCTGGGGAAAGCGTAAAGCTGGATGTCAGCGTGCTGGCCGTGAATGATCTCCGCACAGTTCAGATTATCAAGAATAACGAAGTTCTTGTTGAAATGGAAGGCTGCGGTCAGGCGATGGACTTCACAGTGGAAGACAGTGAACGCGGCGAAGAAGATTATTACTATCTGCGTGTGGAACAGGCCGATGATCACTGCGCATGGTGTTCTCCGATCTGGGTCAAGCGCGGATAAGCACGGTGCTTTGCTGAAAAATCAGAATTTTATCCGAACAAGGAAAGCTTTTCTTTAACGAAAGAAGCGAGGATCCCCCACCTCTGCAGGGGGAGGGAGAAATCGTCAAAAGCAGGCTTAAGCAGCGGCGGGCAATTATCCCCCGCTGACATGAAGTCAAGCTGATCTGGAAACAAGATTAAAGGCAGCAGCGCTGCCGTGTCATGTTGAGCGATATAGAACTCATCATAGGGAATGAAATCCGATTCTTTCGTAAAGAGATCATCGGAAAATACGATAAAAGGAACAGACAAGATTGGCGCAACTGCCCAGTCGAATCTGTTCCTTTTTTCTAAAAATCGATGAATCCCTAGACTAAAAATCCGGCAGTTTAACTAAAGTTTCGGTCCAGCAGCGCTTATTTGCACTGAAAACCTTGATCTTTCATCTGCTGAACAATGGTGTCCATATTCATTTCTGTATTGGTAAGATCAATTCCTAGATTGCTTAACATCGTCGGATCTACTTCTTTCAGATCGATTTCAATCGTAGCGCTGATGGTATCCTGAATGTCAACCGTTGTTTTAATCCCTTTGATTTCCGTTGAAAAACCAGACTGCGCCAAAATCGCATCGGTCATTTGAGTTTTTTCTTCCTCAGAAAGTGCTGAAAAGTCCATGTTTCCGAACATTGCTTTGTCATAAGTCATCTGCATGGACATGACAGTGATCTGATTTTCTTCCGCTGTCAGGTTGTACGTTGCAGTCATAAGTCCTTCCTGAGTGTAGCTGCAGGAAGCTGTTTGCTTTTTTGGCGCACTGGAACAACCCGCAATCATCAGGCAGGCTAAGGCAAGGGTTAAGATCTTTTTCATTTTTCCTCCATCGCGGAATTACCGCAGTATCACAGTTATTCATGCCGGTTTTCGAAGAATCCCTGATGAGAACCGGCCTCGAAGTTCTGTTACTAGTATTATAAACGAACGGGTAAGCTTTTAACAGTCAAAAAACAAAGAGAAAGAGAACACTGCAATTTTGATCCTTATTCTAGACTGCGGATACAAATTGATTCAAAAAATAAGTTGTCAGTTCTGTGATCCCATTGCCGAAGTGCGATTAAAAAGTGATATAATAAAAAAAATTAAAGGGGAATCAATATGGGAAACGCAGAGAAACAGACCAAACAGAAAATTATGGAAATCGCGAAAGAACATTTTTCCCGATATGGGTATGCCGGAACGAATTTAGAAGCAATTGGAAAGGAAGCGGGGGTGACTCGCGGGCCGTTGTATTACTATTTCAAGAATAAAAAAGAGCTGTATGCGGCAGTGATTGAACAGGAAAAAATTCGTGTTGTCGATCAATACAAACAGATCTTTGAACAGCCGTGTTCGATCTATGAAAAATTAGAGAAAGATATCCTTTACTGTTCTTCCAGCCAATCTCTGCTTCGTCAGATTGGGGTTGGCGGTCAGGGAGAACCGGAAATCCCCATGCAGGATTATTCGCAGAAAGTGTATCAGATCAAGGAAGAAGCGCTCAAGCGGGCTGTGGATAAGGGAGAGTTAAGAACGGATGCCAAGATTGAAGAAATGCTTCAATTTTTGTATATCTTTGTTTATGGCATGACCGAACTGCGAAAAACTGAGAATTCGGAACTTGTTCTGAAACAGCGAACGCTGATGCAGGATGCCCAAATGTTTGTCGAGATTTTTTCTGTCCGTTACGGAGTTTGACGGTATGACCTTAAAACGAATAACGTAAAAAGAAGCTGCGGCATTTCAGGGAAAAAAGAAAACTGTGGCTGCTCTTAGTTTTCCCCACTTTTATAGTAAAATAATCAAAAGGAAAGCATTCTGAAAACACGGCTCCTTTGAAATCTGTTTCTCGGTCTGCTTTTTTCTTCTGCTAAAATTTAGATTAGACTCTTTTTCTTCATGATCTTCCGTAATTTGTAATCATTGCTTCAAGGCACAGGCTGTTATAATAGAATCATGCAATGAGATGAAGCTGACTGAAACCCAGATTCAGGCTAAACGTCAAAAGATAAAGGACTGTCCATGTCAGGCTTGAGCGCAGTCAGCTTCGGTTTTCTGCGCCGTATTCTGCAAATAGCCAGAGGTGGAAATTTTGCGGAGTTAGAGGAGAGGGGAACTATGGGAAAAATACTGTTGATTGAAGATGAAGAGGCAATCCGTACATTGATGCGCTTGGCTTTAACAGCGGCCGGTTATCAGACTGCGGAGCTGACGGATGGAAAACAGATCATAGAAACACTCGAACATGGCGGACTTGATCTGATTCTTCTGGATGTCATGCTTCCAGAGGAGGATGGTTTTTCCATACTGAAAAAGATCCGTCGCTATCAGGTGCCGGTAATCTTTGTCAGTGCCCGAACTCAGCTGGCGGACAAGGTACAGGGTCTGCAGGCCGGAGCGGACGATTACATCACCAAGCCGTTTGAAATGATGGAACTGCTTGCGCGGGTGGAAAGTGTTTTGCGGCGGACTGGAAGAAAGAACGGCATTCTCACATTTCAGCATCTCTGCATCGATGAAGATCAGCGTCAGGTCAGAAAGGCTTCGGGCCAAAGCTTAGAGCTGACGCCTAAGGAATTTGATCTGCTTGTCTTTTTTGTCCGTAACCGGAATATCGCTCTTTACCGTGAGGAAATACTGGAAAAGGTCTGGCACGATGATTATGAAGGTACGACGAGAACGGTGGACATGCACGTTGCCTCTCTGAGGCGGAAGCTGGGCCTGAGCCGCCAGATTGTATCCGTTTATAAGATCGGCTATCGGCTTGAGGACCGGCTGTGAGACTGCGCTATCAGCTGGCGCTCAGTGCCTTTGCGCTGTTTGCCTTGATTTTTAACGGCGCTGGGCTGATGCTGATTGAGATCAGTGCGCATCAGCGTTTTCAGGATCAGCTTGAGGCGATGATCGGGCAGAACCGAGCTCTCGACGGCCTTCTGACCACCACGGTTTCATTGCTTCAGTTTTATCCGTCAGTCCAATCTCTGGATGAACAGCTGAAGAATCAGCTGGAAAAGATGCTGAAGGAAAACGTGCTGGAAACCGGCGTTCGCATTTTAGATGACAGCGGCGTCTGCCTCGCTGAGAATCAGTTTCCGGAGATTGCCGATGATCAGCTGACACTTCCTCAGCCAGATCAGATCTGGCTGAAAACGAAGCGGTTTAAAGATCGGGAATACCTGATTTCCGCGCATCAGGTGGCGCTGAATTCTCGAACGCTGATCGTGCAGACCAGTGCGGAGATCACAGAACTTCGCTTAGATCAGGAGCATCAGCGGTGGCTTTTTCTGATCATTACCCTTGTGGCTTCCGCAGTCTATCTTGGCGCCATGATTGTGATCAGCCGGCGGCTGACCCGTCCTGTGGAGCTGCTGGCAGAGCGGGAACGGCAGATTGCTTCGGGGAACTGGCATCAGCGCTTAGACCTCAGCGGCAGCCGGGAGCTGAAGGCGCTGGCCGTGAATTTCAACCGCATGGCTGAAACTGTTGAACAAAAGGTTGCAGAGCTGGAAACTGGCAATCAGGAAAAGGAAATTTTTATTCATAATTTATCGCATGAAATGAAGACGCCGCTGACGTCGATATTAGGCTATGCGCAGCTGCTCAGACGGACAGCGATGAAACCGGAAGACGCTGAAAAGGCATTGGATGTTATTGAATCAGAGGCGCGGCGGATGGAACAGCTATCATCCCGGCTGATGCAGCTGATCATGGCGGCTCAGCCCCTGCCGCCGCTGAAATCACAGTCCGTGGAGCAGCTGCTGAAGCAGGCGGCAGTACGATTGGAACCAGTGCTTCAGGCGGCGCAGCTGCAGCTGATTGTGGAAAGTGAACCGCTGGAGCTGGAAATGGAAGAAGAGCTGATGCAGGCAGCCCTTCGCAATGTTCTGGATAATGCTGTCAAAGCCAGCTCTGCCGGCGGCTGCCTCTGGCTGAGCGCCTTCCGTCTGAATACAACGATAATCATCGCTGTGCGGGATGAAGGCCGCGGGATACAAGACCCGCATCCGGAGCGTATGTTGGAACCCTTTGTCATGGAGGATAAAGCCCGGACTCGGAAGCATTATGGAGCCGGTTTGGGTCTGGCGCTGACACAGCGGATTGTAACGGCTCACGGCGGCCGGGTTGAAGTAAAAAGCAAACCTCATGCCGGGACTGAGATTCGTTTTGTATTTCCGCTGCCTTCAGAACAGCCAACGGCATCCGATAAAAGTCAGCTTGAAAAAGAATCTGCGGCTGGGAAAGCGAAGACTGGAAAGGAAGGCTGCTGATGAGCATAAAATATAAGATAAAAAAGACCGCCGTCCAGATTCAAGACGGCCTTCGATTTCATGGTGAAATGATATGGCATCGACTTTCTCTTGTTCCCCGTCAACGCGGCGCAGCATGGCAACTGAGGTTTTTGGCCGGCCTGATGCTGATGAACATGCTGACTGGCTGTTCCGCCCGATCGGAGTCGCTGATGATCCGGGATTATCCATCTAGCAGCGGGCCGGCTGCTTTGTTCAGTGAAGAGGAACGTCTGAAGCAGCGGGCAGTGGATACCCTGAATCGTTATTTTGGACTGGAACTGACGGTTGAAGGCTGGCAGTGGGATATCCATTATAGTTCCGCAATCAGAACCGAAACGCAGGAATACGTCATGATTGAAGAAATGGAAACGATGCTGGTCTTGTTTCTGCGTCAGAGAAATGCGGATGAGATCAGTTATGGCGTCTGTCTGGATGAAAAAACACAGGAGGTGCTGGCTGCCCAGATGAATTTTGAGACTGCCCAGCCCCTAAAAATTTCACCGGAAACAGAACAACAGATACAAAGTCAGGCAAAAGCTTGGTTTGAAATCAACCGTCCGGAATTTGACATGGCGTCGCTGACCGGTATTTACGCCGTGCAGATGAAAAACCAAATTGCGCTCTCGATCTTTGCCGACGCTCAGGGACATAAAGGCTATCTCTATACAAACTTGGCTGATGGGCGGCCGATGGCTTTCGGCACCGGATCCTTTGCGGAGAATCTGCTGGTGTCCATAGAGAATGCAGATTTTCAGGCTCCTAATGAATAATTTCAATGTGGACTGAGATAATGCCTGCAGTTTTTACAACTTCATAACAATTTGCATACACTCTGACAACAACACACGTCTAAGCTGTTTTTATGAAAAGAGGACGTCGTGATGTTAAAAGTGAATGAAAACAAACAGAAAAGAATCGAGGTCTCTGGTTATAGCTATGACCGTTACGCCCTGAAAACGCCGGTCATCACGGAACAGGATGATCTGGATGAGCTGCTTCGCCAGGTAGTGGCGCCGCAGCTGGAAAAGGGAGATCTTGTATTCATGAGCGAAAAAATGGTGGCCTGTACTCAAGGCCGGGCTTTTCCGCTGTCAGCGATTGTGCCGGGCCGTCTGGCACGGCTGCTCAGCCGTTTCGTAACCAAAACGCCCCGCGGAATTGGTCTGGACATGCCGGAAACCATGCAGATGGCTATTGAGGAATGCGGTGTTCTGAGAATCTTACTGGCCGCGGCAATCGGCATGCTGGGTAAGCTGTTAGGTCAGAAAGGCTGGTTCTATCGTGTAGCCGGAAGAAAAGCGGCGGTGATTGACGGTCCCTGTGATTACACTCTGCCTCCATATCATCAATATGTTGTGCTGGGACCGCTGGATCCCCAGCGGACAGCGATGCACTGTGCTATGCTGCTGGACCATCCGGTTGCGATTGTGGATATCAATGATTACGGAGCTGAAATCCTCGGCGTCTGGCCGGCATCTGTCAACCGCCGAAAGCTGGCGGAGATCCTCAGTGATAATCCGTTGGGGCAGAGTGATCAGAGTACGCCGATCGGAATTCTGCGTCCTGTTTCAAAATCGGGAATGTAGGCAGCGGCCGGACTTGAAATAGGATTGAAATCCAGACTTGAAGAGATCCAGTTATTTTTAGAATTGTTTCCTTTTATCGTTTTGCTATAAAATGGGGAAAACTCAGAGTATAGACTAAAACGCTCAGGTTTTCTCTCAATTTCTGATTTGTCACAGTCCTTTTCTTACTCTTGTACTATTTTATGCATTGATGTATAATTGTGATAAAGAAAACATGCGTTGATGCATGTCAAGGAGGGAAGGGCATGAAAAAGCTCATTTGTCTGTGTTTAGCATCGTTATTATGCTTAGCTGGATGCTCCGGCAGTCCGAAATCACCAACTTCGGGCGGAAACAGTTTATTCAAAGCGGGAACGTACACCGGAACAGGGAAGGGCAACAACGATTCGATCACTGTAGAGGTAACCTTTACCGATACGGAAATTGCCTCAATCACGATTAAAGAACATCAAGAAACCGCAGGGATCAGTGATCCGGCAATCGAGAAGATTCCGCAGAGCGTGATGAGCAGCCAGAGCCTGGCGGTAGATACCGTTGCAGGGGCAACCAAGTCAAGCAAGGGAATTCTGGAAGCGATTGAAGACTGTGTCGTGCAGGCGGGCGGCGATGCAGAACAGCTTAAGACAGCTGCCAATCAGACGGCAAAAACCAAGACGGAAGAAAGCCGTGATACGGATGTGATCGTCGTAGGCTCCGGAATTACCGGAATGAGCGCGGCCCTGAGTGCCAAAGAAGCTGGGGCCGATGTCGTTGTCATTGAAAAGCAGGCTGTGACCGGCGGCACGACGGCGATTGCGGGCGGTTATTTGATCAGCATTGATTCCAAACTGTATGACGATACTGATTTTGATGATTCTCTGGATACATTCCGTAAGTATTGGGATGAACGGATGAGTTATTCTGGCCAGCAGTCCGGTTATCCTGATGAAACGCGGTGGGAAGAGATTGTTTCCAAAACCGGAGAAACGGTCGATTGGCTGCAGGAAAAAGGCGTGACCTGGGAAGTCTTTACCGGTTTTGGGCCTTATCCGACAGCGCATAATCCATTAGGCGGACGCGGCTTGATTGATGAAATGGTCAAGATTGCAGAGAACCAAGGAATCGAAGTAATCACGGAGTGCAAGGGTGAAAAGCTGGTTATTGATGATCAGGGCGCCGTTGTCGGCGTCGTTGCGGAAACGGCAGACAAAGTGATTACCTTTAATGCCTCCAGCGTCGTTTTGGCTACCGGCGGGATCTCTGCGAATGGTGAAATGGTAAAGCAGTATTCACCGAAGGTTGCCCAGGCGCAGACGATTTCTGTTGCCGCGGCAGGTTCAACCGGGGATGGCATGACTATGGCATTGGAAGCCGGAGCTGTTCCGTTTGAGAACTTCTTTACTTCGATTTGCGCAACCACGGTGGATCCGAGATTAGCCAGCCAGGTGGAGGAGGCGGCAAAGCTGACAACGAATAAGCAGCTGGGCGTCAATGCCAAGGGTGAACGTTTTGCCAGCGAAAGTGCGGTTTATTATGATGCTTTAGGCTCGGATATGATTCAGGACGGCAATGCTCCGTTCTACTATATTTATGATTCCAGCGATGCGGATACAGCTGCAATTCTGGAAAAAGGAGCAGCGGCCGGCGCCGTAGTCAAGGCGGATACGATCGAAGCCTTAGCGGAAGGCATGAAGGTGGACGCAGCCGCGCTGAAGGCCAGCTTTGACCGCTACAACCAGCAGGCAGAAGCCGGGAAAGACGAAGATTTCGGGAAGTCGCCTGAAAACTTAGTCGTTTTGGATCAGGCTCCTTATTGTGCCGTGATCTTCTATCCGACGACTTTCGGATCTCAGGGCGGGGTTTTGACCAGCGAAACCGGTCAGGTCCTGAACCAGACCGGCGAGGCCATCCCGGGCCTGTTTGCGGCCGGCGAAATGAGCAATCGTTATTTCTATAACGAAAATTATGTTTTGGCAGCTTCTTTAGGTCTGTATGCAACAACCGGCCGGATTGCCGGCACGGCAGCGGCGGCGAAATAAACCGCGGCGGATACTTGAAGCACTTAGCCTAAAAAAATAGGACGTTTCCTCACCCAATGGGAGGAAGCGTCTTTTCTGTCTGGCAGAACTTTTCAAAGAGGCAAGGGCAGAATCATCACGGCGGATGATATCCGCTCAGAATTCTTCTTCAGCTTCAGTGATGGGAACTTTGCCCTCATTTTCCGGCAGTGTGCGGATTCCAAAAATAAAGTACAGGATATGAAAAAGCCAGACGCCCAACAGAATAAACCGGCCGACAGGAACACGGGACATCATGATCCATCCCAAGGCCATCATCAGTGTCACTGCTGTCATAATCCTTAATTTTGTCCTGGCAGTCATGCCTTTTCCCTGAACATAACTTTCCAGATTCTGCTTATAAAGTGCGGTATTAAGAAGCCAGGTATGCAGCCTTTTGGAGCTTTTCGCATAGCAGCAGACCGAAAATAACAGAAAGGGAACGGTCGGAAGCAGCGGCAGTACAGCGCCCAAAGCACCGAGGATCAGACTGACGGTACCCAGCGAGATCAAAAGAGTTCGCTTCATATCATTTTTCTCCTTTTTCCTTAAATCGATGTATCATCAGCTGCGCCTTCCGTTTTCAACGGGGATCACCTGATCGGCGATCCGCATCGTTGAAGCGCGGTGGGAAACTAGAACGACGGTCCGATCCTGTGTTTCTTTCTGCAGCGCATGCAGAATGATGGCTTCGTTCAGGCTGTCAAGATTGGAAGTGGGTTCATCCAGAAGAATCAAAGGCGCTGAATGCAGAAATGCCCGAGCCAGACCCAGCCGCTGCCGTTCTCCGCCGGATAAGGTATCGCCCAGCTCACCTACCGGGGTATCATAGCCTTGGGGAAGCGTGAGAATCCAGTCATGGATGGAAGCTTTGCGGCAGGCTTCCTGGATTTCTTCTAGGGTTGCGTCTTGTTTGGCAATCCGCAGATTGTTGGCAATCGTATCATGAAACAAATGGGTTTCCTGGGTAACATAGCTTTCCAATTCCCGCAGATTAACCGTGTTGATATCGGAAATCGATGTGCCGGACAGTGTGCATGTGCCTTGCCGGACTTCCCAGAAGCGCATCAAGAGTTTCAGAAAGGTCGATTTGCCGCTGCCGCTGCGGCCGACGATGCCGGTGATTTTTCCCTGCGGAATATCTAGCGAGAGGTCGGAAAGAATTTCTTCTTCTCCATAACTGAAGCTCAGATTCTCGGCCTTGGCGCCGGTGAAGTCAATCTGCGGCCGGCCGGTGATTTCATCGACAACCGGCGTTTCTTCCAGCAGGTCCAGCACACGGTTGCCGCTGGCCAAGGTGTTCTGCAGCGTACTGCCCAGATTGGCCAAGGCGATGACCGGTCCGAAGGAGCTCATCAGACCGACAAAGGCCAGCACCGCACTGCTGAAATCCAGCCGGCCTGTATGAACGAGCAAACCGGCGGCGATCAGCAGCAGACTGTCAAAAAGTAAAACCAGAGTCTGAGTCAGTGCTATATTTTTTCCATTGAGAATTTTCATCGTCAATTCATGCTTGGCTAGGACTTCCGTACGCTGATCCAGATCAGCCAGGCGCTGTTTGCCAACATCAAACTGCAGGATCTCCGAAAGTCCGCGCAGGGTTTCCAGAACCGAACTGCTCAGCGACCCGGATTGCCGTCGAAGCTGCGTGCCTAAACCCTGCGATTTTCGGTGGATATAGAGCGGAACGAGGATTCCGACAGTGACATAAGCAGCCAGCGCTATGACCCCTAACAGCGGGTGGAAGCGGCCGATCCAAAGGGTCATAAACAGGCTCATGAGCAAGGCGATCAGAATGGGAGAAATCGTATGCGCATAAAAGACTTCAAGCAATTCAATATCAGAGGTGATCAGTGTGATCAGATTCCCTTTATCCGCCCCTTCCAGTTTTGCCGGCGCCAATTTCCGCAGGGCGCTGAAGACTTGAGAACGGATCAGCGCCAGCAAGCGGAAGGCTATCGTATGATTACAAGCCTGTTCACCATACCGTAAGATACCACGCAGCAAAGCTAGGACAACGATCAGCCATAAGCCGCCTAGATATGCGGCAGTGCCTGGAAAAATAATGCTGAGCAGCACACCCGCGCCTTCAATAGTAATGAAAGCAGCACCAAGATGACCAAGAAAACCAAAGGTGACAGCCATCACCATCCAGCCGCTCAACGGTTTAACCAGACCGATCATTTGCCGGCACAGCGTATAAGTATTCCGGGTTTTCATGCGTTTACCTCCTCGCAGCCGCTCTCCAGCTGCTTCTGGGTGTGCCAAAGATCAGCATAGACACCGTTGTATTTCAATAAATCCTCATGCGTTCCAACTTCTTTCAGCGATCCCTGTTCCAGAACCAGAATCTGATCCGCATGCTGAACCTGAGTTAAATGATGGGAAATCAGGATGACCAAATGCTGGCGGGTCAGCTGGTGAATCCGGCTGAGAATATCAGCCTCACTTTCTACATCAATATTGGAAGTCGCTTCATCAAAGATATAGATAGGCGTGTCATGCAGCAATGCGCGGGCTAAAGCTAACCGCTGAATCTGACCGCCTGAGAGATTGGCGGCTTTTTCCAGCAGGATAGTATCCAGACCTTGTTCACTGCGCAGAAAATCAGCCAGGCGGGTCTGTTCAAGAACGGTCCAGAGCTGTGAATCATCCGCGTGCGGATTGCCGATTAACAGGTTGTCGCGGACGGTGCCTTTAAACAAAATGCTGCTGTGACCGATATAGGTCACGGTTTTCATCAGACTGGTCTCACGGATCTGGTTTAATTCCAGAGATCCAAGCCGAACATGGCCGCTGTAGTTTTGATTTTGTCCGGTCAGAATCTTTGCCAGCGTCGATTTGCCGCTTCCGCTTTCGCCGACGATCGCAATCAAGCTGCCGAAGGGTAAGGCTGTGCTGATGTTCCTCAGTACCGTTTGATCAGGCTGGTATTGGTAGCCTAAGTTTTGAATTTCAATCGTCGGATGGGTTTCGGTGATGATTTCCGTTTTTTCGGAAGGTTCGGGCAGATCGAGCAGCTGAAAAATCTTGTCGCTGGCGGCCATGCCGTTCATCGCAATGTGGAAGAAACTGCCCAGCTGCCGCATCGGAATGAAAAATTCAGCCGATAAGAAAATAATGGCCAACGCCTGAGCCAATGAAATAGCTCCGGACCGCAGCTGTGCCGCAGCCAGAAATACACCCAAGGCGGCCCCGCCATAAGCAACCCAATCCATGATGATAATCGAGTTGAGCTGCATCGTCAGCACCCGCATGGTGATCTTGCGGAAATGCTCGGCTTCAACGTCCATTTTCAAGGCCATCGCTTCATCGGCCTGATAAATTTTTAGGGTTGTCAAACCTTGCAGATTTTCTAAAAAGCTGTCGCCCAAAGAGGCGTATTGTCCCCAATAGCGAGAGAGCAGTTTCTTTGCAAAGGTCTGCACAGCCGCAATCGCGATGGGAATTAATGGAACGCAAAACAGAAGGGCTAATGCCGAAGGCAGGCTGATCCAGGAAAGGGCGGCAAAGAGCGTCAGCGGCGCCAGCATACTGTAAAAAAACTGCGGCAGATAAGCTCCAAAGTAGGTTTCCAGCTGATCAACGCCTTCAACCGCAATTTGTACGATCTCCGCTGTCGCAGTCTGTTCCCGATAACTCACGCCCAGACGCAGTAATTTTTCCAGGATCTGCCGGCGTAAAATCTGCTTGACAGAGCGCGAAGCCTCGAAGCTTTTACGGCTGGCGGCGCTTGTGCAGAACCACCGGACCACCAAACTGCCGAAAATAAGTACGGCGGCGCAGCTTAGCCGCAGAGCGTTCAGCTGATTTTTCCACAAGGCTTCCAACAGAAACGCGAAGGTAAACAAAATGATCAGGTTGGCGATCAAACTGCCCCATTGCAGCAAAACCTGATCCCTGACAGCCTGTTTTGATTCGGGTACGGCCTGAATCAGTCGTTTATTGATCATCATTGAGAAAACTCCTTTCGTCAAATGTTAGTGTGAGATAACATTTGATTTGAAAAGAAGGCGGATGTTGTACCCGCGTTCTTTTTATCTTCAACATGATGAAATTTAACATTGATTAAACGGTTTGTCAATCAAAAGTTAAATTAAGCTAACAACGATTTGATTTTTCTTTCAGGATTCACAAGGGCTGAGCCAGAGCTAGATACTCAAAGAAACGGATGACTGCCTTTTATTGAGCTTTGCCTCAAAGATTTTCGCATATTCTTCAGGGGTGTCGGGGGCTGAGTGAACTCAGGGATTGGTTCCACATAAAAGACAGTGAACGAGCTGGGGCTGTTCGGCGTGATTTGGCAGTTTCTTTTAAGAAAACCGCAAAGGCTTGAACAGTATTCTTTTCGTTGCAGAATAACAAATAATAGTCATCTTCTATATCACTCAAATGCTCCAGCTGAGTTTCATCCATAATCAGAAGTTCAGGCGTTTTTGAAATCTCAGCCCCCAATGAACTTTTCTTGGATCTGCAGGCAGCAAACAGAAGCAGGCTAAGCATAAAGCATGGTAGTTTTCGGGGAAACATAACTAAGAACCCCCTTTTTCAGTTCGTCGTTTTTTAATCCTATGCAAGATGATGAAATGTCCGATGTCCAGATTTCAGATTATCGTTTTTAATCGATATTTACATTGATCTGTTAGTAATTCTGACTTAAAAAAAGCCCATCGGAATTCGCCGATGGGCAGGAATTAAAAGAATAATATGGAACTGTCTTAACAGGCTTTCAGTTTGGCATACAATTCGTCTTCTAATAAAGCGCTGCCGGCAGCGGCATTGGCGATGGCTTGCTTTGGCGATTTGGCGCCGGGAATAACGACAGGTTGACAAGGATGGTTAAGAATATAGCGCAGACTGGTTTCGATCAGATTTTCACGGCCGGCAGCGGCGATGATCCGGTCTAAGCGGTCCATTTTCTGCAGATAAACTTCACGGGCACTGCCGCCTTCGTTAAACGGTGTTCGGATTGTGTCCGTGAAGTGCGTTTCGCGGGTATAATGACCAGAAAGAATGCCTTGGGCTAATGGGCCGCGGACAAGCACACCGATGTTGTTATTCAGGCAGTAGTCCAGCATTCCGTTAGTTTCCGGTGTTTTATTGATTAGTGAATAATCCAGTTCGACCACCTCGCAGCTGCCGCGGCGGTTGAATTCTTTCAGGACGTTCAGATCATCCGTCGAAATTCCATAATGGCGGATCAATCCTCGCCGTTTCAGCTCATCCAGTCCATCCAGCCAAGGTTCGGTTTCCTCCGGCTTTAAATCATTGAGATGACACAGCGCAACATCCAGGTAATTTGTCTGCAAGCGAAACAGCGAAGCATGGCAGGCTTCGATTACGATGTCGGCACAGGTAAACTGCATCGCTCCGCCGAACCGTTTGGCCCAGTTGCCGAATTTGGAGATGAAAACGACATTCTCACGCATTCCTTTTAAGGCCTGTCCCAGCCGTTCTTCCGAACAGCCTCCGGGGATGCCGTAAGCATCCGCTGTATCAAAAACGGTAATACCCTGGCTGTACGCAGTCTGAATTGTATCGTAAACCTGTTTTTCATCCAGTTCACCCCATTGATTGCCAATGTTCCAGGTTCCCATACCCACCGCCGAAACATCCAATCCTGTTTTTCCTAGTTTTCTTTTCAGCATATGTTTCCTCCTGACTTTTTTCCATTATATCATTGTCAGGGAAGGAAAGGGAATCCGGGAGTTTGACACTTGAGTGAATCGCATATACAAAAAGTCCTTTATTTAAGGGACTTTTTTTGTCAAGTTTTGTAATTTTTGCGTTGTATGTGTTGTATTTATGTGGTATAATATCTCTGAAGAAGGTGTTTTCTTTGAAACTCTACTATGATAAGCGTCTCTCGGATCCCACTTACTATGCTCAACTAGGCGTTAGAAACGGAAAAAAAACGACTACCCGTAATGTTAAAAATTTTGGTAAGCACTCTCAACTCCTTCTCATTACCGATGACCCTCTTGCCTATGTTCAAGAAGAAATCCGTAAAATGAACGAAGACTATAGAGTCGGGAAAGTTGATATGAATGTTACCCTTAATTTCAATGAGAAGATTCCTAACAAAAATAATGATGCCTATTCAAAATCGGATCTTCTTAATGTCGGCTACTTCTACCTTCAGTCTCTTTATCAAAACCTTCATCTCTCTCAGTTCTTTCATACGATTACTTTGAATTCTAAAATCACCTTTGACTGCGATACGATTCATCGCTTCCTAACATTCGCTCGGATTCTTGATCCTACTTCTAAATATGGAACCTTCGATAAGTTAAGCACTTACTATGAACAGCCGGATTTCTCTTATCAACATATTCTTCGCTTTATGGATATTCTGGATACCCACTCTCAGAAATATATCGAACATCTCTATCATTTCAGTAACCCCATCGTGAAACGAGATACCTCAGTCCTCTACTATGACTGCACAAACTATTATTTTGAATGTGAAACTTACGATGATGATCTCATGGACGAAGTCACTGGCGAACTTATCAAAGGGCTTCGTCAGTTTGGTGTCAGTAAAGAACACAGACCGAATCCGATTGTTGAAATGGGATTAATCATAGATAACCGAGGCATTCCTGTTTCCATGTGTCTTCATCCAGGAAATACCAGTGAACAGTTAACCGCCATCCCTCTGGAGAAAGAAGTCCTTCACATGTTAGAGGGTAAAGAGTTTATTTATTGTGCCGACGGAGGTCTTGGCTCGTATAACATTCGAAAGTTTAATTCGATGGGAGGCCGAGCCTTTATTGTCACTCAATCCATTAAGAAGCTTTCTGACACATTGAAAGAAGCTGTATTCAATGACTTTGATTACAGGCTTCTATCCAACAACACTCCGGTTACAATTGAGCACATGATGACCTTTGACCGGCATGATGAGAAAAATATTGATTTGTATAACGACCGCGCCTACAAAATTGTAGAAGCTGATAAGATCGTTGACCTTGGCCTTGTTGAAGAAAAAGTCTATAAGAACGGAAATGTCCGGAAAGTAAAATCGAAAGCAACATTGAAACAGTACCTGATTATCACGTTTTCCAGGAAGATGATGGAATATCAAAGAACGATTCGAAACCGTCAAATCGAACGAGCCAAAAAGCTTTTACAGTTGAAGGATCCTGAAGAAATCAAGAAAGGGCCCAACGATGTCCACCGATTTCTGAAAAGAATCGCGAAAGGAAAAGGCGGAGAAGAGGCCAAAGTTCAGTATGCCTTGGATTTAGAGAAGATTGCTGAAGAAGAAAAATATGATGGATATTATGCCGTTGCTACCAATCTTCAGGATGATGCAAAAACCATCTTGAACATTGCTCAGCAGCGATATAAGATTGAAGATTGTTTTCGAGTGATGAAAACACATTTTAACGGCCGTCCCATCTATCACAGAAAACCGGAAAGAATACGTGCCCATTTTTTGATCTGTTACACCGCTCTTCTCATTTATCGACTGCTCGAATGCCGACTTGAGGATCAGAATACCCACGTTACCACCGATCAGCTGATTAAAACACTGAAAAATATGAATGTCGTCAATGTTCATGATCTCTACTATATAGCAGTTTATCAGGGAAGCAATACCTTGACTGCCTTAGAAAAGGACATGCCGCTGCTTCTTGACAGAAAGTACTATCAACCTAAGGATTTGACAAAAATCATAAAAAAATTATTGAAAGCTTGATTCCATACAACATTCTAAAACCTACAAAAGCACCAGAAACCCTTTGTTTAAAGGCTTTCCGGTGCTTTGATGCTTATTAACTGTCAAACTCGGGATTATAACAAAAGGAAGGTGAAAATGCAAACACTAATGGAAAAAGGTGACAAGAAACAAGGGAAGAAGGCGGAGCGCAGCTTATCATTTCGGCATAAATGAACGGCATATCTCAAGCAATTCAGGCCATACTAGGTCTGAGGTGAGCTTATGCGCAAACACAGAACGGATCTGGCCTATGAAGAAGTGCTGGATTTGCAGGATAATGAGAATTTTACCCATACTAAAAAAAGTTACCACGGGATTACAACCCATCATATTTCCATTCATCATCCCTGTGAGGAAATTGAGAAGCAGCCAGGTGAGTATATTACCATCGAACTGGATGATCTGAATGATGCAAAACAACGGGAAGAAGCGATTGCGGTAACCGGCGATTGTCTGAAACAGGTGATCGACGGCTTAAAACTCAGCGGTACCCGCGCTTTAATTGTCGGCTTAGGCAATCAGGAAATTACGGCGGACTCGTTAGGGCCTATGGCGGCCAAGCAGGTGATTGTCACAGCCCATCTGCATCGTCTGCAGGAAGAAGAACTCGCGCAGGGGACCAGTGAAGTCGCGGTGATCGTGCCGGGCGTGATGGGCCAGACCGGTTTAGAAACCGCGGAATTTGTGCAGGCTGTGGCCCGTCAGTTTCGGCCTGATTTTGTCATTGCCATTGATGCTTTGGCGACCCGGTCTATTGAACGGATCAACCGCGTTATTCAGATCAGCGATACCGGTATCCAGCCCGGCGGCGGCGTTGGCAATCATCGTAAAGTGCTTAATGAAGAATTAGTCCAGGCGCCGGTGGTTGCGATCGGTGTGGCGACGGTTGTCAGTATTGAAGCGCTGATCGATCAGGTGCTTTCAACGATTCAATGTGACGACTATCAGAAAGTCATGGAACATATCCATTATCAGGAATCTTATCAGATGGTCGTAACGCCCAAGGAAATGGATGAGGAAGTCAAGCACTTGACGGAAGTCATTTCCACTGCGATCAATCAGGTGCTGCATCCCCGTTTTTCCCAGATGTAAGTCATGATCCCCCTTTCCTTCGCATAAACTGCGGAAAGAGAGGGGGATTTTTTCTTGAAAACAAAGCTGAAAATCACACTGAAATTATTGCTGATCCTGGCCTTTCTGGCGGTCACCTCATTCTTTACCGGTTTGGGTGATCTGCTTTCGCAGAATAAGACCTCGGTGCTGGAGTCCATCCTGCATCCGGTGATCGATCTGGACCGTATCTCAATCAAAGAACAGTTGGCGCTGCTGCCGGACTTTAAACAAGCGGTGGAACGGATTGACGAAGTCGTGATCAACGAACCGTTTGTACCTAAATTTGAAAAAGAAGAAAAACCGGAAAAGAAATCCGTTTACATCTATAACACGCATCAGTCGGAAACGTACAGCGACGGCACTACAACCTATGAAATTGGGATGGAGCTGGCAAAAATGCTGGAAGAAGAGGGTTACTATGTTTATTTTCAAACCGGGAACTTTTTGCGGGAAGCTGAAGAAGAAGGCTTAAAATACAACCAATTATATACAATTTCCCGCCGCCATATTAATGATACGTTTGCCGAACACGGCGGTTTTGATTTGGTCATCGACCTGCATCGGGATTCGGCTCCCCGCTCCGCTTCGGTTTTTGAGAATGATGGCGTGACTTATGCCAAAATGATGTTTGTGGTCGGAATGAAATCATCCAATGCCGCACACGTTATGGCGCATTCCCGGCAATTAACCGACAAAATCAACCAGGTGATGCCAGGTATAATGAGATCAGTCTTTGAACGGCAGTCCGTATACAATCAGGATATGGCGGAAAACATGGTGCTGCTGGAATTGGGAACCGATCAAAACAGCACTGAGGAAGTCCGCAATTCGCTGCGGATTTTAGTCGAAGCGCTAACGAACGGAGGGATTGAATGAAACGGTTTTTCTTGGATGCCTTTTTGATTTTAATCGTCGTCAGTATCGGCAGTACGCTGAATCAGCAACAGCCTGAATCCACAATTCAGCAGCGCATTGAGGCCTTTAACCAACAGATTGAGAAGCAGGAGGTCATTGAGCCGCCGGTTCATCGAGCCTCTATGTATCAGATTCAGGAAAATACGGCGGGTCAGCTGGGTGCGAATATTTCTGAGATGGTGATTCGCGTTGTTGAAGATTCTGTCCGCATGATCGCTTCGGCTTTTGGACAATGAGCTGCGCAACTTCTCTTGGTTTATGGTATAATCGTTGACGTAACCAGTGAGGAGGGATGCCTCTTGAAAACAAGAGTTTTATTTATGGGCACGCCGGAGTTTGCCTGCGGGATTTTACAGGCCTTAACGCAGCTGCCTTTTGTGGAGCTGGTCGGTGTGGTTTCCCAGCCGGACAAAAAGGTTGGCCGCCAGCAGAAGCTGCAGATGACCCCGGTGCATGCTTTGGCTGAACAGCTGGGATTGCCTGTGATGCAGCCGCAGAAGATTCGGACGGATTATGCGGAAGTCCTGGATCTGCATCCGGAACTGATCGTGACCTGTGCTTACGGCCAGATGGTGCCGGAAGCGGTGCTGAACGCGCCCAAACATGGCTGCATTAACGTTCATGCGTCACTGCTGCCGAAATATCGTGGGGGATCGCCCATCCATACCGCGATTATTCAAGGCGAGTCAGAAAGCGGCGTCACCATTATGCAGATGGTAAAAAAGATGGACGCCGGAGATATGCTGGCTGTCAGAAAAGTTGCAATTGATGAGGCAGATACGACGGAAATGCTCCATGATAAGCTGCAGGCGGCGGGCGCTGACTTGTTAAAGGAATGTCTTTTGGACTATCTTGAAGGTCGGATTACGCCAATCGCACAGGATGAAACTCAGGTCAGCTTCGCTTGGAATATTACAAAAGAACAGGAACAGATCGATTTTTCCAAGACGGGCCGGCAGATCTACAATCAGATCCGCGGATTGATTTCCTGGCCGGTCGGTTATGGTGTGATTGCTGGACAGAAGATGAAATTCTGGGGCGTGCGCTATCGTGAGGATAAAACTGAGCAGCCCAGCGGAACGATTCTCGGGTTTGACGGGATGGGGATGCTGGTGGCGGCTGGCGGGGCGATGATTGTCATCACGGAGCTGCAGATGGAAGGCAAAAAGCGCGTCAGCGCCAAAGATTTCTACAATGGCAAAGGCAAGCAGCTGATCGGCTGCCGTTTTGAACCTGTCAGTTCAACGAAATAAGCGAGGATTCCCCCATCTCTGCGGGGGGAGGGAGAAACCGCCAAAAACAGGCTTAACGGCAGGGG
>ERZ1106981.135-NODE-135-length-61060-cov-41.441013_pt1 | contig 61060 bp, 63 predicted proteins | sample MGYA00403692_ERZ1106981 | MGnify/ENA primary metagenome ERZ1106981 (study PRJEB35170, sample SAMEA104062431) | human gut metagenome | biome: human gut; feature: human-associated habitat; material: faeces | place: Denmark | collected 2012-06-22 ... | reverse complement strand
TGTGAAGATTGCATATAATAAAGTAGAAACAATGGAGGATTTTTATGCCGCAAATTAAAATTAACGGACTGAATATTGAAGTTGCGACGGAAGGTCAGGGCCGCGATGTAGTGCTGTTGCACGGCTGGCGGCAGCGGATGATCATGATGGAACCCATCTACAATCATCTTAAAGCCCATTTCCGGGTTTTTAATTTCGATTTTCCCGGTTTTGGCAAAAGCGACGAACCGCCGGTTGCCTGGGGCGTCCCGGAATATCGGGAGTTTCTCGAAGCGTTTTGCCAGACCTTTGATATCCACGATCCGATTCTGATCGGTCATTCCTTCGGCTGCCGGGTGGCCGTTCACTACGCAGTGAAGAATCCCGTGCATAAGATGGTGCTGACCGGCGCGGCGGGAATCCGGCCGAAGCAAACCTGGCAGGCCAAGCTCAAAATCGCAGGCTACAAAGCGGCGAAAAAAGCAATCACGCTGGTCGGCAGCGAAGCGATGCTGGAAGACTTCAAACGTAAATCCGGTTCCGACGATTACCGCAACGCAACCGGCATTATGCGCGAAACCTTTGTTAAAGTTGTCAACGACGATGTCAGCGGGATGCTGGAAGACGTTACGGTTCCGGTCTTGTTAGTCTGGGGCGAAAACGACGAAGCAGCGCCTTTATGGATGGGGAAACAGATGGAAGCGAAGATGAAGAATGCCGGACTGGCAATTTTTGAAGGGGACGATCATTTCGCGTATTTCAACCAGAGCGCCCGGTTTAACCGGTGCCTGGATGTCTTTTTAAAGGAAGACTGGGAGGAATGACATGGAGTTTTTAAGACAGATTCAGGATTTATTAGAGAAAGTGCTGTTTTCAGCACTGCTTTTGTGTATGATGGTGATTCCCTGGAAGCATGCTTTGCATATGTTCCAGCAGAACCGGTATGAGCCGGGGCGGTATATTCAGTGGGGAAAAGATCAGCTGAAAGTGTGGAAGCACTGGCTGTTTCCTGTACTGATTCTCGTTCTGGCGCTCGGCTGCATCGTGATTCCGGATTACCGGCTGGGGAAAATCGCAACGGTGTGGCTGGCGGTGTTTGTCGGCGGGGTTACTTTATATCGGGAAAAGAAAAAAAACTATATCAAACCGCTGGCGGTGACCGCGCGGGTTAAACGGCAGATCGCCGTCATGCTTGTGCTGAACTGCCTGTGGCTGATCCCGGCGGTCATGCTGACGGATTATCCGTTATGGGCGTTGTGGGTTGTCGCGGCGTGCTGGATCAACTGGCTTTTGATCTTTCCCATGGCCTGGATTACCAGTCCGTTTGAGAAGTTGATCAAAAAACACTATATGAAGCTGGCAAAGGAAATTTTGAAGAGCCATGACCGGTTGATTAAGATCGGGATTACGGGCAGCTATGGCAAGACCTCTTCAAAAAATATTCTTCAGCAGATTCTTTCTGAGAAGTTCTATTCGCTGCCGACGCCGGCGTCATTCAATACGCCGATGGGAATCACGATCACCATCCGCGAACAGTTGAAACCGACACACGAGGTGTTCATCTGCGAGATGGGGGCGGATCATGTCGGCGATATCGAGCAGCTGATGGATTTTGTGCAGCCGCAGATCGGCTTAGTAACCTCGATCGGTCCGCAGCATCTGAATACGTTTGGTTCTCAGGAAAATATCGTCACGGAAAAAATGAAGATGATCGAGAAGCTGCCGGTCACGGGCTTTGGTGTATTAAATAAGGATAACGAGCTGATCCGGAATTACTATATCAAGAATAAGTGTCCGATCGCCTGGTATGGCATCGAGCAGGAAGACGTGGATTACCGGGCTGTGAATATCAGCTTTGGCCCGCAGGGATCCTCGTTTGATATCCATACGCGCGAGGGTGCGGATATTCCGTTTAAAACGCGTTTATTGGGTGAACACAACATCGCGAATATTCTGGCGGCTGTGGCGGTTGGCCGGCATCTGGGTGTCAGTTGGGAACAGCTGCAGAGCGCAGTGGCGCAGGTGCGGTATGTCGAGCACCGGCTGGAAGTGAAGAAGATCAACGGTTATACGTTTATTGACGACGCGTTTAATTCGAATCCGGTGGGCTCTGCGATGTCTTTGCAAGTGCTGAAGACAATGCCAGGCACCCGGTTTATCGTCACGCCGGGGATGATCGATCTGGGTCCGTGTCAGCATGAGATCAATAAGCAGTTCGGCATGAAGATGAAGGATTGCGCGGATGAGGTCATTTTGGTGGGCAAACGGCAGACGGAGCCGATTGTTGAGGGATTACAAGCTTGCGGATTTGATATGGCGCACGTGCATATCGTTGCAACGGTGAAGGAAGCGTTTGGTCTTGTTTATCAAAAGGCAGCCTACACGGATACCATTTTATTGGAAAATGATTTGCCGGATGCATTTAATCAATAAGGAGCTAAAATCAATGAAGTGGACTTTAATCGCAACGTGGAAAATGGCGGCGGAAGGCATGCGGCTGGCGGAAGCGAATTTGCGGAAATCAGGCTCAGCCGATCAGGCGCTGGAGACGGTGATCACTGCAGTCGAAAGGGATCCGCGGTTTCATTCCGTCGGTTATTCGGGATTGCCGAATCAGGCGGGTGTCGTGCAGTTGGACGGTGGTTATATGAACGGTGATACGTTATCCATCGGAGCGGTCGGCTGTGTTGAAAAGGTAGCGTCGGCGTTTAAACTGGCACGGCATTGTGCGGATCAGCAGTTTAATAATTTTCTGGTTGGCGAGGGTGCAGCACAGTTTGCGGTTCAGTCAGGCATGGAAATGATGGAATTATTAACTCCGGAAGCGCAGATGATTTATGAGCAACGCCGGGCGGAACCGAAACCTTTATCCAGTTATAAAGGGCACGATACGGTTGGGGTTTGTTGTCTGGATGGACAGGGAACGTTGGCAGCCGGAACATCGACTTCGGGACTGTTCATGAAGAAGCCGGGGCGCGTGGGCGATTCGCCGGTCTGCGGGAGTGGTTTCTATGCGGACAGCGAGATCGGGGCTGCGGCCGCTACGGGCGTGGGTGAAGAAATCATGAAAGGGTGTCTGAGCTATGAGGTGGTACGCCGGTTGCAGCAGGGACAGGATCCTCAGAGAGCGGTTTCATCGCTCGTAGCGGAATTCACGCAAAAGTTAATTCGGAAACGGGGCCGGGCTGAAGCGATTTCCTTGATTTGCATCGATAAGGAAGGGCGCTGGGGTGTTGGCACGAATATCAAGTTCGCTTTCGTGGTCAGCGATCAGGATCATCCGGCCCGGGTTTATGTTGCGGAGCCGGATCAGGATGGTTGCACGATCCGACTTTGGAATGATACAGATCAGGATGTAGATTAGAGTGAAATGAAAAAGGCCTGTTTTCTCAGCTTAAGGTGGCAGAAAACAGGTTTTTTAGTGTGTGAGTACAAGGATAGGTATGAACGGGTGGGGCAGCAGGTATACAGGTCTTAGATTTCAATCAGCATACCGCTCGCGAGATATGACATTAGCTTGATTACTATCATCAAAAAGCTAAGTTAATTTCAATCCACATACCGCTCGCGCGGTATGACCGGTAGGTGCTTGGCAAATTGGCGATGCCGTTGCCATTTCAATCCACATACCGCTCGCGCGGTATGACCTCATAGCCTCAAACCCCCAACTGTATAGGTACATATTTCAATCCACATACCGCTCGCGCGGTATGACGGTTAAAACGATTCCTAGTTCATATAGTTCTGACATTTCAATCCACATACCGCGTGAGCGATGCGACTTTTAATCCGACAAAGTCGTATACACTGCGACTATTTCAATCCACGCACCGCGTGAGCGATGCGACGATTAACCGACAGCCCGGCTAGGGGGCGTGGTCGATTTCAATCCACGCACCGCGTGAGCGATGCGACAATTTGACGTTGTCACTCCGACGACGCTGTGGGATTTCAATCCACGCACTGCGTGAGCGATGCGACAGAATTCAGCCGTTTCCATATCCGCATAAATTGATTTCAATCCACGCACCGCGTGAGCGATGCGACTGACAACATCGAGAATACAAAAACCGACGCAACCAAATTTCAATCCACGCACCGCGTGAGCGATGCGACTCATGGGTACGCTCGAGCCAGACAGTCTGTGGCTCATTTCAATCCACGCACCGCGTGAGCGATGCGACAAGAGTAACGTTTATTGCTACCCTCGATCTCTGAGTATTTCAATCCACGCACCGCGTGAGCGATGCGACCAGATACTATTTGCCGCTAATACGACCACGCCGTTTTCAATCCACGTACCGCTCGCGCGGTATGACGCGCTGGGGATGGCCACCGTGGATGGTGAAATTGCAGATTTCAATCCACATACCGCGCGAGCGGTATGACAAAGATAAGCCTTAGATAAATCTGGTATATCCGATTTCAATCCACATACCGCTCGCGCGGTATGACGACCCTTGAGTTTGCCTGCGTCCAGCTTCTGCTGATTTCAATCCACATACCGCTCGCGCGGTATGACTAAAGCCTGTCTGTATGGCTCTTAAATAGCTGTTGATTTCAATCCACATACCGCTCGCGCGGTATGACGGAGCATGTACATTTTAAGAGATTCAGACGATCATTTCAATCCACATACCGCTCGCGTGGTATGACTGGCTATACAAAAGATGATCTTCGGGCGGACTTATTTCAATCCACATACCGCTCGCGCGGTATGACGTGCCTGGTTGTGTAGGCAAGTGCAAGGTGGGAATCCGATTTCAATCCACATACCGCTCGCGCGGTATGACGATATCAGGATGAACATACAATAGCCTTTGTTTATATTTCAATCCACATACCGCTCGCGCGGTATGACTGCACCGCACACAGCCCTACTGTAATGCTCAGTTATTTCAATCCACATACCGCTCGCGCGGTATGACAGATCAGTATAGACAGATACAGGCTGATCAGCCGATTTCAATCCACATACCGCTCGCGCGGTATGACCATTATAAACAAGCGAGCATGACTTGTAATATGAATTTCAATCCACATACCGCTCGCGCGGTATGACTCAATCGACCATACTGTATCATCGCAGCGCATAAACATTTCAATCCACATACCGCTCGCGCGGTATGACCTGACGGGCAGTTTGCCTGATCTCAAACCACAGATTTCAATCCACATACCGCTCGCGCGGTATGACGTCTTTTTATTATGGCTGCACACTGCCCGGGCATATTTCAATCCACATACCGCTCGCGCGGTATGACCCACCTCAGGATCTGGCCGGCCGCACCACCCGCAGATTTCAATCCACATACCGCTCGCGCGGTATGACTGATCGAGATTATTTTGAATAGGAGGAATAAACCAATATTTCAATCCACATACCGCTCGCGCGGTATGACGATAAATCTTACCAAACTATTATAGATGGATATGAGATTTCAATCCACATACCGCTCGCGCGGTATGACTCAAAAATAATCAAATCATCGTTATCCACAAATGATTTCAATCCACATACCGCTCGCGCGGTATGACACGATTTATGGACGATATTTTCTCAAAATTTGACATTTCAATCCACATACCGCTCGCGCGGTATGACCGCAGATAAGAAACTGAATTAAGATCGCATGTTTCCTATCTCACTCTTATCATAAACATTCTTGAGTGTACTTGCAACATTTTCCTTAATATTCACATTTTTACGGTGCGAACCTCCCTGGGTTTTTATGTTCACTTCATGTTCGCACCCAAGTGGACAAAAAACGCAAGGCCTTTGAAGACCTTGCGCTTAAGCTTATTGATTCTCGTTCGAAGATGAAGATTCCTGCTCAGGATTTGAAATTGAGTCCATACTGAGCAATCCGGATTCATCCAAAATCTGTCCCTTTTTCCGCATCCTACCATTAACGAATTCGCCTAACAAGGTGTAGAGAACTGCCGTTGCCGGAACTGCGATCAACATTCCAAACAACCCTAACAGACCGCCGAATACTACGATGGATAACAAGACCCAGATCCCCGGAAGACCTACGGAATTCCCCACAACCCGCGGATAAATCAAATTGTTTTCAAACTGCTGCACGATCTGGAAATAAACCATGAAAAACAAGGACATCCACGGGTTGATCGCGAAGATCAGAACGCAGCCGAACGCCATTCCCAACATCGCTCCGAACATCGGAACAATACTGGTAACACCGATGACCGTGCTGATTAACATGGCATACGGCATCTTGAACAAAGTCATGGAAACATAATACAACATCGCCAGAATACACGCTTCTAACAGCTGACCTGAAATGAAACTGGAGAATGTCTGGTTCGTTTTTCGTCCCCATGCCAAGACGCGGTTTGCCGCCGATAAGGGAAGCAGGGCGCCGATCAACTTCTTCAGCTGGCGGATGAATTTCTCTTTGCTGGAAAGCAGATACAGACTTAACATGAAACCCATTACCCAGTTGCTTAAACCGACGGTGATCGCGGAAATGTTGTTGATCACTGTCATGCCGGTGCCGCCGACCCAGTTGGTTGCGGTCTGGAAAATTTTATCAGCGCTTAAGCCCAGCTGATCCAGCGCAGCCTGCAGCTTCGCCGTATCCAGATCCCATTCAATGTTTTCCAGATGCAGACTGGCTAACAAATTGTTGATGTTTTCCACAATATTGCCGGCATAGACGACACAGTTGTTGAATAGCTGAACGATCGACGTGATCAGCTGCGGGAAAATAATACTCGACAAGACAAACAAGACAGCCAGCGCCAGAAGCAGCGTCAGGAAGATCGAAATCCCCCGCACCTTCGGTTCCCGCTGCGGTGGGTTCTTTTTGCTTCGCGGCAGCGCCTGGATCAGCTTGATCAATCCCTTTTCAATAGCCTTCATCGGCTGATTCAGCACAAATGCGATGCCGATCGCGTAAAATAATGGGGTTAACAGATGCATCACTTTCCCCAGCACACCCATTAAATCCTGAAAATGAACGAGGGCGAAAAGCAGTAAAACAATATACGTCGACAGCCACATCCAGGGCTTGATCTTTTTTAAGATATCTTTAGGAATCATAATCCTGTCCTTTCCTTCAACAGTTATCGGTTGGTTAGTTATAGATTATAATGATTAAGCTTAAAATACAAGGTCAACCTGACGAAAATCTGCTATAATAAACGAGGATTTCCGCAAATAAAGGAAATGACAGGCTATCTCCGGCATACAGTAGGGAGAGGCCAGATTAGGAGAGTGAAGTATGAAAATTCGTGTTGGAGTTGTTTTCGGCGGTGAATCTGTCGAGCATGAAGTCAGCGTGATTTCAGCTCTGCAGGGTATTGAAGCCCTGGATAAAGAACGTTATGAAGTGATTCCCTTATATATTTCGAAGCAGCGTGATTTCTATTCATCGCCTGCATTGCTGGATGTTGAGAATTATAAAAATCTCGATGAGCTGATTCAGAAAGCGACGCCGATTGTGCTGGTGAAAAAAGGTAAGGAAGTCGTTGTGGAACCGATTAAAAAAGGACTGTTTACCAAACCGATCGGCACGGTCGACGTCATCGTTCCGATCATGCACGGCACCAACGGCGAAGATGGAACGATTCAGGGATATCTGGAAATGCTGAAAATTCCGTATGCCGGCTGTGATGTGATCGGCGCGGCTGTTGGTCAGGATAAAGTCGTGATGAAGCATATTCTGCAGAACAGCGGGTTGCCGGTCTGTCCTTGGTTCTGGCTGTATGGCCATGAATTCGCGCAGAAGCAGGAAGCAGTCTTAGCTCAGGTGCATGAATTAGGCTATCCGGTGGTCATGAAACCAGCTTGTCTGGGTTCCTCGGTTGGCATCACGATCGCGCATAATGACGAAGAATTCATCGCCGGGGTCGAAGACGCGCGGCAATATGATAACAAGATCGTTGTCGAACAGATGGTAAAGAACCTGCGGGAGATCAACTGTTCGGTTCTGGGCAGCTGCTTTGATTGTCAGGCTAGCGTCCTGGAGGAAGTCGGCAAGCAGGACGAGATTATGAGTTTTAAAGATAAATATTTAGGCCAGGGTTCAACGAAAGGCGGTTCCAAAGGCGGGGTTAAGTGCGGAACCAAGAGCGGCGATGGCGGAATGGCCAGTGCGGCGCGGATCGTGCCGGCGCCGGTCGATGAAGCAACGACGGAAAAAATCAGGAATCTGGCGATTGAAACCTTCAAGGTGCTGGGCGCCAGCGGCGTATGCCGGATCGACTTCATGATGGACGGCGATACCGGGATGATTTACGTCAATGAAATCAATACAATTCCAGGCTCGTTGGCCTATTATCTGTGGCAGCCGGTCGGCGTCAGCTTTACCCAATTGATGGATAGACTGGTATCCCAGGCGATTGATCGTCAGCGCCGGCGGGAGAAAATGATTTTCTCCTATGAAACCAATCTGTTGGCCAGTTACAGCGCCAACAAGAACAACGGCGGAACGAAGGGCACCAAAGGAACGAAATAGTTTTTGATATCCAGACCGTGAGCCGGACCTCTCCAGTTTGAAAAGCCTGACGGAAACTATCTTCTATCCGTTTCTGAGGAAAGGCTGGAAGTGCGGAACAGCCTTGGTTCTCGCTCCTGTTATTTGGGGCGAAGCAGAGAATTTGAAATATAAGAAAAACCAGTTTGATCATCCGATGTCTTCCATGGAAGCACAGGAGTTCAAGCTGGTTCTTTTTTATCGTTTCTTCGAGTCTCTCCGGTTCACAGGGAAATCCATTGATCCTGCGATTGGGCGGGAGGGCATTAGTTATGAATCGTATAATTGACGCCGTCGCTTTCGATCAGAATCGTTCCCAGCTGATCGGTGCGGTAAATGGAAAATCCCATCTTTTCATAGCGTTTCAGTACATCTTCTGAGGGCAGACCGTAATCGTTGTTCAAGCCGACGGAGAGGATCACATCCCGGGGGTTCACGGCTTCCAAAAAAGCTTGAGTAGAGGATGTTTCTGAACCATGATGCGGAGCTTTCAGGATATCGGCCTGCACGTTGGCATAGCTGGTCAGCACATCTTTCTCAGACTGTGCCTGCATGTCGCCGGTGAACAGAATGGAAGTTTGTCCATGGACATAGCGCAGAACAATCGAGGAATTATTGACTTCGGAATACTCCTCGCTAAGTGGTCCCAAGATCGTAAACTGATCTTCACCCAACTTGAAGGTATCACCCGGCTGCGGATGGATCAATGGCGTCTGCGTCGTTTCGATCGCCTGAATGACGTCTTTGTACGTTTTTGAATCCAGCATGCGCTGCGGAAGCATGACCGTTTCCACGTCGAAGGAATACAGGACGGCGTCCAGCGAGCCTACATGATCTTCATGGGCATGCGTGCCGATCGCATATTTTAAATGAGTGATTCCCTGCTGCTGCAGATAATCGGTGACCAGCTTTGCGTCCGCATTGTTGCCAGCGTCGATGATCATCGCTTCCGCTCCGGACTGAATCAGAATCGCATCTGCCTGCCCCACATCGATAAAATGAACGGTCAGCGCGGAATTGACCTGCGTGTGAACGGGCGGTGCCGCGGCATTGTTTCTTAAAGCATCAGAATCAGGCAGCCATTGGGGGCTGAAATAACTTAGTCCCGCTAAGATGAAAGCGCCCAGTAACGAACCCAGCGTGACTTTAGCCGTTTTTTTCGACCGGCGAACAGGACGCCTGCGCGTTGTTTTTCTCATAAATCTCCTTTCTTCCGTGACGGTTTTGTGTTTTCTGGAATCTTCTTTCCGTTGAACGAACCGGCACCGATTTTTGAATTGAATCCTGGAAAAGAATTCGTTTTTATTATGCAGAAAAACTTACTGAACGACAAGTCTTGTCTTTTTTTGAAACGCGGAAATGTCGGCTGCCGCCTATAAAAAAAACAACTTCCCCATTCAGACTGAGGAAGCTGTCAGAATCTTGATCGAGACCCATCACCACGACTCAAAAAAGTTTAGTGAATGAACAAATAAGAAACTCAGTCCAGCGGTTGTGATGCCGGACCGCAGCCCTCCGGCGTGCAGAGCAGACCCGCCATGGTTTTCTCTGCCTGATCCAGAAGGATCGCCCGCCATTCTTCCGGCGTGTGATAGCCCCGGATCTTTTCGCCGTTCATCTGATAGGCCGGGATGCCTTCGAGGTTCAGCGCTGACTTCGCTTCCCAATCCTGATCGACCTCCGCGCGGAAAGTCCCGTTCGTTAAAGCCTGCGCAAACGCTGCGCCGTCCAGTCCCAGCTCATCCATGATCATTCGCAGCACCGCCGGATCGCCGATATCTTTCTGCCGCCGGTAGAAAAAGTCAAATGTCAGTCGCACATAATCCAGTTCCCGGCCTGCCTGTCTGGCGAAATAATACCCTTGAAACGCGTCGGTCGTATAGGGATGCGGACTGATCCAGGGCAGGTTCATCTCGATTCCCAATGCCTGAGCCATCGGCTTCAATACTTCGTCAAACCGCTTCAGCCGCTTTTCATCATGCATCGGATCGACCTTCGGCGTCGGAAAGCGCCGCAGCTCATAAGGGTGAAAATCCAATTCGACATCCAGGTCTTCGATCGCCTGGGATAACGAATGAAGCCCGACATAACAAAACGGACAGACAAAATCAAAGTAAATCGAAATTTTCATAACAAGCCTTCTTTCTAAACCGATCATACCCGAGCGCTGCCTCACTGTCAAGACCGGCGCCTTCCCGGGGAAATTTCCTGCACAATCCCCGCCGCTTATCCATCGCTTCCGGCCGTTAAACATGCTATAATACAACTGGAAAATAAGGAGGAACTCAACTATGTCAACACCGCACAACAGTGCCGAAAAAGGGCAGATCGCCAAAACCGTTCTGATGCCGGGGGATCCCCTGCGCGCCAAATTCATCGCTGAAACATTCCTGGAAAATCCTGTCCAGTTCAATGCCGTCCGCAATATGTTCGGCTACACCGGAACCTATAAAGGCAAAACGATTTCCGTCATGGGCAGCGGTATGGGAATGCCGAGCATTGGAATTTATTCCTATGAGCTGTTCAGCCAGTATGGCGTCGAAAACATTATTCGGATCGGCTCAGCCGGCGCGTATTCTCCGGATTTAAAAGTCTTTGATGTGGTTCTGGCCGACAGCGCCTACAGCGAATCCAGCTATGCGAAGGTGCAGAGCGGTTACGATCAGGATAAAACCTATCCGTCGGAAACACTGAATCAGCGGATCAAAGACGCGGCGGAAAAACTGGGCATGCCGCTGCACATCGGCTGCATTCATTCCAGCGACGTTTTCTACCGTGAAGGCGGCAACGATTACATCAAGGAACTGACAGACGTCCATCACTGCCTGGCCGTAGAAATGGAAAGCTTCGCGCTGTTCCACAACGCCCGGGTCTTAGGCAAAAATGCTGCATGTCTGATCACGGTCTCCGATTCCTTTGTCACTTCGGAAGTGACAACGCCTGAACAGCGCCAGACATCCTTCACCAAAATGATGGAGATCGCGCTGGAAGCAGCGGAATAAGTCTATTTCCTGGAATCACAATCAATCTAAAAGCAGAAAGAACCGGCAGCCGCCGGTTTTTTCTTTGCTTCCGTTTGGGCAAGCTCCCGGTTGCCTTGAGTTCTTCCTCATAGTCTAGGTTGAAGACGAAAGGGGCTGGATTATGGAAATCTGTGTTATTAAATTCGGGGGGACATCATTAAAAGAGGAAGCTGCCCGCAATCGGGCTGTCCGCCTGATCCGCCGCCTGATTCCGGAAATGAAAGTGATCGCCGTAGTTTCCGCGATGGGCCGCTATCCCGATCCCTATGCGACGGATACGCTGATGTCCCTGGCCAAATATCTGACCCCTCAGCAGCGCGACCGGCTGGTATCGGCAGGCGAGATGATCAGCACGCTGGTGATCAATTCGCTGTGCCGGCAGAATGGGATTCTCAGCGATACCCTCAGCACGCAGGAATTGGGAATCATCACTAACGATCACTACGGCGAGGCCGAGGTGTTGACTGTGACAACCGGAAAGCTGCTGGAAAAACTGGATCACTGCGACTGTCTGATCGTTCCCGGCTATCAGGGAATCACGCTCGATCATGAAATCACGACACTGGGCCGGGGCGGCAGCGATTATACGGCGATGCTGCTGGCCCAAGCGCTGGGATTGGAGGACGTCTATATCTTAACCGACGTCAGCGGAATCTATGAAACGGATCCTAAACTAAATCCGGAGGCCCACCATTGGGAAACAATCGGATATGATCAGATGCTGAAAATGATCGACGCCGGCGCGCGGGTGATGCAGCGTCAAAGCATTTTATTTGCGCGCGAGCACCAGCTGCGCGTGTGGGTGGGCTCATCGCTGCAAGTCGGGAAAGGAACGTGGATTCAATCATGCGAAGACTCCGAACGCTAGTCGTTACCGACAAATCGGCGCAAGTCCGGCGGCTGATCAGCGAATGCACGGTGTTAGGCTGCCCGTGCAGTTTGAATTGGGCGAGCAGTCAGAAAGGATTGCTTCCGCTGAACTTCGGCGAGGGTCAGATCCGTCCGCAGTCGCTGACCCGGCTTCTGCTTGAACGGGCGGAGCTTATTGTAATTCTGCCGCCCAGCCGGGATGGGGAAAAGATAAGTCAGCTTTGCCACCGCTTAAAAGCCTGTGTTGTGAGCGGGCAGTATTCCGATAGTCTGCCGTGTCAGCTTGGATTGGAAGCCGGCTCAGCTCGACAATTTCAGCTGCCTCTGCCGGAAGCCTGGATGATCGCCACCGCATTGCAGCCCTTACTTCAGCGGAAGCTTGTAACCCAAATTGAAATTCAGACAAAGCGACAAGCTGAAAATCTGAAACTGACTCCCGAACAGGTTTCGCAACGCTTGCGGAGTCAGCTGGCACTGTTCCTGCCAGGCGCTGTCATCCATGTCAAAAATACCCAGCTGCTGCCGGGTGATCCGTATGTCGATGCCCAGCTGAATCTCTTATTGAATCAGACAATCAAGGCCGGGAAACTCTGCGCCCTCTTGCAGGATCCGGATCATTCGGTCCTGCTGCCGGCAGAAAAGCCATTGGATCATCGCCAGGCTGCCAGCCAGGAAACCCGAATTTTGATTGACCAGATCCAAAGCGGGAAGAATGATAAACAGTGGCATCTGCGATTGATTTCCGATCCGCTGCAAGCCTGTCAAATTGCGGCGGCCGCTCGTCAGATCGCCGTGGCCGCCCGGCTGACTCTGAAGAATTCCTGAAACTTTAAGTCTTCACCTTGGCAAGCGGCAGGAAAATCGCTATAATGAACACGCAGAACAGGAGGCCAGAAAATGAAGACGATCATTTTTGTCCGGGACATGAAAACTGAGGATCAGGCAGACCGCATTCGCGCGGCGCTGGAGGATACCCGTGTGGAATATAAAGTAGCGCTGGAAAGCGGCGCAGTCGTTATTGAAGGCTCCAACGACCTGGTATACGCCGCTAAGATCGCGATCCGGGAAGCGGGATTCACGATTCAATAGAGAATAAGAAGCAGAGCGCTCAGGCCGCTCTTTTCTTTTGCCTTCCCGGCTGCCCTGATGGCAGACGAGGGTTGCCGTCAAATGACTTTTAATGAGTGTCGTCGGAGAACCATAAAATATTGATCATTCCGCAGGCGGCAAAGATGACTTTTAAAATCACCGCGGCGCTGGGGGCGCGCAGCGACAGACTGGCGATCAAATCTAAATTAAAAATGCCGTCGAGCCCATAGAAAAGACAGGCGAGGATCGACAGGAAAAGACTGACGTTAAGAATACGCTTCATGGACAATTCCTCCTATTACAGAATAGCGGACATGCACGGATTTATGCATGAACCGACACAAAAGCGCATACCTTGTGTTGAAAAGGAAAGGTGGAATTATGAAGAAGAAAGTCGCAGTGATCGTTGGGGTCCTTTTGTTGGCCGTCGCTCTGTTTCTCGTGCTGAAACCCAGCTCGTTTGAAAAGAAGGCAGACAAAACCATGCAGAAGCTGACCAGTTACAAGCTGGAAGGAAATATGGAAATTTCCAGCGGCGAAGAATTTAAGAACTACGCGATTACATCCTCATGGATGAAGGAGGGCGAAGACGAGTATTTCAAGGTCAGCATGATTGATAAATCGCTGAACCAGGAACAGATTATTCTTAAGAATAAAGAAGGCGTCTTCGTTGTCACCCCTTCACTCAACCAAGTGTTTAAGTTTCAAGGCGAATGGCCGATGAACTCGCCGAAGCCGTATTTACTGCAAACGATGATGGACGTGCTGAAGAACGATCATCAGACGAAAAAAGAAAAGGACGGCATTCTGATCAGCGCCGATGCGAAATATCCGAGCGCTGCGCAGCTTGTCCGGCAGGAGATTAAGTTCAATAAGGACACGAAGCCCTTGTATCTGATCGCTTATGATGCGAATAACGCTCCGGCGCTGACGATGGAATTTACGGCGGTCAGCTATAATGAAGGCTTTGAGGCAGGCTACTTTGATACACCGAAGAGTTCGATTGAAACACCGACAAGCAGTTATACCGGCTTGATCGAATTGCCGTTGTATCCGATGACCGTTTTTGATTCCAAATTAGTCGCGTCCACGGTATCGTCAGTCAACGGTCAGCCGCAGCACATTCTGGAATTCAGCGGCGAGCGGGATTTCACAGTTGTGCAGACGGAAAGAGCGCCGAGTCAGGAACTGACGGTGACGGAAGTCAGCGGCGATCTGATCGAGGGGCTGGGACTTGTAGGCTATTATGATGGAAACCGGCTGACCATTACGAACAGTCAGGTCGAGTATTCCGTTTATTCCAACGATCTGACGCCGCAGGAGATGATGCAGGTTGTAGAAAGCATGCAAGTATCGGTCATGAAATAATGATGGTGCGCCGAGGGGATGTGTATTATGCTGACCTGGCGGGGAGCGTCGGAAGTGAACAGGGGGGATTGCGGCCGGTTGTGGTCATCCAGAATGATAAAGGGAATCGGTTTTCGCCGACGTTGATCGTGGCGCCGATTTCCAGCCGGCTGACGAAACCGCCGATTCCCACGCATGTGATCCTGCCGGCGGATTCTTTAGAAAAGGCGTCGATCGTCCTGCTGGAACAGATCCGGACGATTGATAAACAGCGGTTGGGGCAGTGGGTTTGCTCCCTGGATCGAAAAACCTTACAGGCAATCGACGAGGCCTTGTGCGTGAGCCTGGGGTTGGAGTGGGGATAACCGAGGGGTTGTCTTGAAAGTTATGACTGGTTTTGGGCAGTGTTCTAATTTCTATTTATTAAAAACTGACGGCGTAAAGGTAAATGACACCTTGGGCCGTCAGTCTTTTTCGTTGGAAAGGGAAGGGAAAGTGATTTCTGTTCCAGGCTGAGTTAGATTAATGAAATGGACAGATCTTGAAAGTTATTTATGGATGAAGTTAAGGGAATTCGGTTTAGAAATCAGCTAGGAAGGGGTTGTCTGACGGAGGCTGGGTAAAGGAGGCATGGGGAGCGAAAGTCGGAATGGAGGGGCTGGTGGGAAAGCGGAGGGAGCACGGGTTCAAGTTCTGGATTCGGGAAAAATCGCAGGGGTGATTGAGTTAAGGGCAAGCTTGCCTGAACAAATCGATCGGGAGATTCCCGATGACTTCAGAAATGGGGGATTGCGAAACAGAGTGCGGATGACATAAAAAAATGACCTTGATTCAATCAAGGTCATTGTTATCGCAATGGAGCAGGTGAAGGGAATCGAACCCTCGTGTCAACCATGGCAAGGTTGCGTTCTACCATTGAACTACACCTGCGATAATGGCGGTCCGGACGGGACTTGAACCCGCGATCTCCTCCGTGACAGGGAGGCATGTTAACCACTACACCACCAGACCAATATCGTTGTTTCGGCGCGCGCACTGTAATGTGGCGAAGAAGGCGGGATTTGAACCCGCGCGCCGCTTTCGCGACCTATGCCCTTAGCAGGGGCACCTCTTCAGCCTCTTGAGTACTTCTTCACTTGGTAACTCACAGCGCTTTTATATACTACCATGAAGAAGTACATTTGACAAGTCTTTTTTTAAAATTTTTTTGAAAAAAATAAAAAAATTGAGATTGTCCAAATCGGACGCTTTTATTTCAAATAAGGATTACCTTAAATTATGCCTGTATTCTAAGGCTTAGAAAAGATTTTAAAAGTTTTTTGACTTTTTTAGGGGGCTTTTTCAAAAAACGCGCAATATTATAAGTGTAGGGATTATCACTCAAGGAGGTGATATCATTTATCTTACCAGCCGCATTTTATTAAAAACGGATGAAAACACGTCGCGGATACTCACAATCATGGCGAAAGCCTACCAAAATGAAGTAAACAACTTACTTCAGCTCTACATCCAGAACAAACACCCGGTTTACGTCTCGTATGGTGAATTCTGTACCTTCATCCCGTTTTGGAGCCGGGCCATGGTCGTTCAGGATGCGAAGGACATTTTTAAACATGTTCAAAAGTTTAACAATCCGAAGCTTAAACTAAAAGCTCCGCAATGCTGCTGGCATCAACCTAACTTTCGAATTACGAACAACGAACTCGAAATTCAAGTCGGCGGCCGTTTTGGCATCGGCGATACATTGAAATTGCCGATAATGGCCGAACCCTATCAGCAGCGTTATCTGAAAATGGAACTCGGAAAGCTGACCATCCATCCCTACAAACAATGGTGGGCTGCCGAATTTAATGTGAAGGTTCCGGAGAAACCACGGAGTCTATCGACAAAACGGATGGGAATCGATCTGGGAATTAAAGTTCCGGCAGTCGCGTATACCGACGATGGCAAGATTCGTTTCTTCGGTAATGGCCGTGAGGCCCGCTTTCGCCGCAATGCGTTTTATGCCAAGCTTACGGAGCTGCAGAAAAAAGAAGACTATCGGCGAATCAAAGAATTAAATCATGGACTTTATCGCTGGGAGATTACACAATGTCATATTCTCAGCTCGCAGTTGATTCAGTTTGCGCTGGAACAGAATGTCGGCGTCCTTTGCGTGGAACAACTTCATGGAATTGGAAAACGCGAAGTCAAGCATTCCCGGGATAAGCGCGATTTAAATCAATGGTCTTATTATCGGCTGATCGACAACCTTCGTTACAAAGCCCGGCGCGAGGGACTTCGCGTAGTTTTCGTTAACCCCCGCAATACATCAAAACGATGTCCGCGATGCGGCAGACTCAACACCCCTGACAAACGTTTTTATCACTGTGTCTGCGGTTTTCGCTGTCATCGGGATCTTGTCGGTGCGATGAATATTGTTCATGCGCCTGAATCCGGCCCTGTGGCCGGATAGCCTGGCAAACTATACGTTCTGTGCCAGGACGGGTCTTTGCGTGCCCTTATCTCAATCACGCTGTGAGGTTTGAACCCAAAAATAATCTTTGAGATAAGGGGATCTCAAAGTGCATAGGGATCGGTCTGTGCCGCTGTTGACAAAAGCCGATCCTTTTCTTTACAATGAAGGCGATCTTTGAAGCAGAATCAAATCCCAAAGGAAAGGAACAAATTCCATGCAGAAAATCGCGAAATTTCAAAAAGTAAGTGAAACACAATTCATTCAGGACTGGCTTGATACGTTTCCTGCCTCTACGGCGGAGGAAGCCGTCCAAATTTATGATCAGATTCAACTGCCGAAGCGGGCGACCCTCGGTTCCGCAGGCTATGACTTCTTTGCGCCGCAAAGCTTCAGTCTCAACCCTGGCGAGTCGCTTAAAATTCCAACCGGCATCCGTGTCCAAATCGCAGCCGGCTGGGTGCTGAAATGCTATCCGCGCAGCGGTCTGGGATTTAAGTACCGGCTGCAGTTCAACAATACTGTCGGCATTATCGACTCGGATTATTATGGTTCCGATAACGAAGGCCATATTTTCTGCAAGCTGATCAACGACTCCCGTGAAGGAAAGACGCTTTCCCTGGCTCAGGGAGAGGGCTTCATGCAGGGAATTTTTGTTGAATACGGCATTACGGTCGACGATGACGCGGATCAGCTGCGCAACGGCGGCTTCGGCAGCACGACCCAGAAATAAATTGAACGGCGTCAAATCAAAACCATAAAGAAAAAACGCAGGTTTTCTCTCCCTTTCGTAAAAGTGGGGCAGGGTAAATCTGCGTTTTTCTGATGTTTAAAAACTTTAAAAAACAGGCACACCGGGTTATTCTGTGATCTGATTTTTCTGGACGAATATCCAGCGTTTGTTCCAGCGGATTAGCATTTACTTAGTTAAAATCCGCGTTTGCTTCTACAACACTTCACTTTCCGCTCGTGCCTTCAGCCGGATCCATCGCTTGTCGATTTCCTTCTGGATGTGATCGACAACCTCGGCGTACTCCGGCTTTCCCAGATGCCGCGTGCGGCCCATCATTTTCAGCCAGTCGATCGCCGGGATCTGTTTTCCCGTTTTCTCCGGATTGTAATTGATCGTCGTGACGCCTTCCTCAATTTCATACAGCGGGAAATAACCACAGTCCACCGCGGCCTGGATCACCTTGCGTTCCTGACTCGGCACATCCGCCCAGTTCAGCGGACAGGCAGACAGTGCTTTTAAATAAACAAAGCCTTTATTCTTTGCATAATACTGTGCTTTGGCCGCCTTCTTCAAGAAATCCACCGGCTGCGACTCGGCAACGGTAGCCACATACTGCGCGCCCGCGGCCGCCATGATCTGCGGTGTATCTTTATTGACGAATGTTTTTCCGTACTGCGTTTTGCCGATATGCGAAGTGGAACTCCGTGCTCCCATGGGTGTCGAGTAGGAGAGCTGGTAGCCGGTGTTCATATAGCCGCCGTTGTCATATTCCATTAAAATAAACGCATCGTTGCGCAGAGCCGCGCCGATGGCGGAACCCAGACCGATGTCCATGCCGCCGTCGCCGCTGATCATGATGAAGGTGATTTCACCCTGGGGCAATTCTCCGCGCTTCTGACGTTGATGAAACATTTCAGCCAGTCCGGCGACCGTCGCCGCGCCGTTTTGGAATAAATTATGCAAATAAGGGACTTTAAAGGAAGTCTTCGGATAGGAGGTCGTAACGACCATGCCGCAGCCGGTCTGAAACAACAAAACGACCAGGCCTTCGATGCCTCGCAGCAACAAGTTCACATTGACCGGAATGCCGCATCCCGGACAAGCTCCATGACCCGGTGCCAGCCGTTTCGGCATCGCGGTCGTCGCCGCGATCTGTCCGCCCTGCACCTGCGGCCGGCCCTGTTCATTGAGCACGCAGCGGGTGAATCCCAGCTCGGTATCGCCGGCGGACAACGGTTTAAAATACTCAGGCTCCTGAACTGGCTGACCTTCGCTGATCTGCAGATAATCGAACTTCGGCAAATCCTGTCCAACGCATTCCTTGACCAACTTTACCGCTTCTTCATAGTAAAAATCCTTGCCGCCCAAACCATAGATCCGCGTATAAACCTCGCAATCCAGCTTTGCCTCCTGCAGCGCCGCCCGGATTTCCAGCGACATATTGCCGCCCTGCGCTCCATAGCTGTCCTGCCGGTCCAGGATGATCAACGTCTGAGCGTGCGCGATTTTCTCGATCAGCTTTGCTTTGGGAAACGGGCGGATCATCGTCAGGGTCGCCGCTCCCGCTTCGATGCCCTCTTTGCGCAGTTGATCGACGGCTTCTTTTAAGGTATGGAACGTCGATCCGAGTGCGAAAATCACGACGGCGGCGTCCTCGGCCCGGTAGGTTTCGACCTGGTGCTGCGGTCGTCCGCTCAGTTCTTCAAATTCCTCAAACAACGGTTCGATTTCATTCAGCGCTTGTTCCATCGCTTCGTGCAGCTGATATTTGTTGTTGATCAAATCCGGCTCGTTCATATAGGATCCGATTGTCACCGGATGTTCTGTGTCCAAGATGTCAGTGCGTTTTCTGACCGGCCCGACGTAATCCTGAACGTCCTGATCGTCTGCGAAAATCATGCAGCGGCGTTTCTGATGACTGGTAAAGAAACCGTCGAAAGCGACCGCGACCGGCAGATTGACGGCTTCAGCCAGCTTCAGTCCGATCAGGTTGTAATCGTAGACCATCTGCACGCTGTTGGCGAACAGAATAATCCAGCCGCAGTTCAGCATCATCATGATATCGCTGTGATCGCCCTTGATCGACAGCGGTCCGGACACTGTGCGGCAGGCAACGTTCATGACCATCGGAAACCGGGTGCCTGACTGAACGGGCAGCTGCTCCAGCGCATAAAGCAGACCGTTGGCGCTGGTGGCGTTGAACACACGCCCGCCGCCGGTGCTGGCGCCGTAACAAATGCCGGCGGCGCTGTGCTCGCCTTCAGCCGCGATCAGGGAAATATCATGCAGTCCCTGGGCTTTCATGAGATCGAGGTTTTCGGCGATCTGCGTCGACGGGGTGATCGGATAATAGCCCATCACATGATAGTTGATCTGCTTGGCGGCCATCGCGGCCAGCTCGTTGCCGCTTTCGTACAGACTGATCTGTTTTTTCATCGCGCGGTTCCTCCTTTTTCCAGTATTTCTTCATTCGGTGATTCACTGGTAACCCAGCTGTTGGCGCCGGTATGCGTCTGCTGCAGGTCTGGCGTTAATAGATCGCGCACCGGGGTAAAGTAATCCGGCTGCGGATGTTCTTTTTCCTCACCGCGGGTCAGCGCGTGGGTCGGACAGATGTCGACGCAGCGCAGGCAGCCTTTGCAGAACCGATAGTCCAGACCGCGGTTAAGCATCGTTTTCCGGCCTTTCAGCTCACCGGGAAAGAACTGAAACACCATATCCGGACAGGTTGAATCGCACAGACCGCAGTGAATGCACTTTTCCGGCTCAAACAGAGGCAGATAGCCTTCGCGGCTGGCGGACAGGTCGTTGCGTACGGAACTGCCGGGAATCGGGTTAACGCCGCCGATCGGCGCGGTTTTCCAGCCCCAGCCGCCGCTTTCGCTGTCAAAGGGAATCTCGGGATAGCGGTCGTCATCGAAATGATAGGCCCGGACTTCATCGTAGCCGCGCTGCACACCTTCTAAGTTGGCGCCTAAAAGGTCCGGCGCTTTTGTGCCCAGCGTGGCGATCACGGCCTGTTTTACAGCGTCTAACGGGATAAAGCCGCTGACCTTCGCAATCGCGCCGAGCATGACCATGTTCACGCGGGATTTGGACTGCAAGGCCAGCGCAAGGGCGTCGACGCAGTAGATATCCCGGGCGGCCAGCTGCATCCGCTCACGGATGGCCGCGCCTTCGAGCGCGGTGTTGACGACAACCTGACAATGCCGCTGCACGCCGGCGTTCACCGGCAGCTTGCCGGCCATCGCTTCGTGGAACAACGCCAGGCAGTCGGGATGGCGGACCGGTGAATTGATGCGGATCTCCTGTGTCGGGGCACTGTAGCGGATAAAGGCCTTGACGGGCGAGCCGCGTTTCTCCGAGCCATAGCTGGAAAAGCTGGCGGCATTTAAGCCCAGCTGCACCGCGCCCAGCTCGCCCAGCAGCTTGCCGCACAGATTTGCACCCAGGCCGCCGATGCTTTCCAGCCGCATTTCATAGTACCCCAGCTCGTTGACCCGGGGCAGAGTGGTTTGGATGGTCATGTCGTTTCCTCCTTGAATTCGTTCTTCATGATTCTGCTAGTCATTCTGTCCGTTTTGCGTTGTTTTAACAGTCAAATCCGCCGGGAATTGATGTTTTTTATGTGTCGCTGACGGGGAAAATGAGTATAATTGAGATGACGCAGTTTTCTGCGGCTAAGTTTTAGGAATGAAAATTTCGGGAATTTCCGAAAAATCAAACGAGGTGAAGAAAATGGAATACACAGAAATTCAAGACATGCTTGATTTTATCACGGCCAGTCCAACCAGCTTTCAGGCGGTGGAGCAGCTGAAAGCGCGGTTAGCGGAAGCCGGGTATGAAGAACAAGTGGAGAGCGCAGCCTGGACATTGACGCCGGGCGGCCGTTATTTTACGATCCGCAATCATTCGAGTCTGTTGGCGTGGCAGATGCCGGAAACGCTGGACCAGCTGAGCTTCAACATCGTCGCTTCCCACAGCGATGCTCCGACCTTTAAGCTGAAGCCGAATGCCGTCATTTGTGAAAACGGATATCTCAAGCTGAACACGGAGGGCTACGGCGGCATGCTTTGCAGCACCTGGATGGACCGTCCGCTGGGGCTGGCCGGCCGGGTGATTGTGCGCGAGGGTGAACAGATTGTCAGCCGGTATCTGAACATAGAACGGCCGTTGCTGACGATTCCTTCCCTGGCGATCCACATGAACCGGGAAGCCAATACCAACGCCAGCTACAACGCTCAGAAGGACATGCTTCCGCTGATCGGCCTGGGCAGCGAGCCGTTTGACATGAAAGCCCTGCTGGCGGAAGAGCTGGGGATCGCTCAGGCGGATGTGCTCAGCTTTGATTTGTACTTAACTTGTCTGCAGAAAGGCTATGTCTGGGGCCGGCATCACGAGTTTATTTCAAGTCCGCATCTCGATGATCTGCAATGCGCCTATACGACGCTGCAGGGATTTCTGCAGGGACACAGCCGCCGGTCGCTGAACGTGTACTGCTGCTTCGATAACGAGGAAGTCGGCAGCCGCACGCGCCAGGGCGCGGCCTCGGCCTTTTTAATCGATACGCTGCGGCGGATTTTGTCCGCGGTGCAGCTGAAAGAAGAGGAGCTACAGCGGGCACTGGCTTCGTCGCTGATGATTTCCGCCGATAACGCTCATGCCGTTCATCCCAATGTGCCGGAGAAATCCGATCCGACCAACCGCGTCTATCTGAACCAGGGCATCGTGATCAAATACAATGCCAACCAGAGCTATACCTCCGACGCGATCAGCTCCGCGTTGTTTGTTGAGCTGTGCCGTCAGGCCGGCGTCAAAACACAGTATTTCACCAACCGCTCGGATTTGAAGGGCGGCGGCACGCTTGGTAGCATCAGCACTTCACAGGTCAGCATCGCTTCAGTCGATATCGGATTACCGCAGCTGGCCATGCATTCGTGCAACGAAACGGCCGGGATCGAAGACAGCGCGGCGATGATCCGGGCGATCAAGCAGTTTTACAGCACGCACCGCTGTATGCCGGAGGAAGGTGTGCTGATTCAGCAGGCGGATTAAAACGCGGCTGCCGGTCCATAGTAAAAACAGCGGAAACCGCGGGAAGGAGCGAGGCCGATGATTACCGTTGAACAAGTCAGAAATAATCCCCAGGTCAGAACTTATATCCAGCAGGCGGATGAAGCGCTGGCGGCACTGGGGTACACAGAGCACAGCTTCGCGCATGTCGGCAAGGTCGCCAAGGAAGCCCGGGAAATTTTATTAACGCTCGGCTACAGTCCGCGGGAAGCGGAACTGGCGGAGATCGCCGGATGGCTGCACGATATCGGCAACGTGATCAACCGGGTCGATCATGCGCAGAGCGGCGCGGTCATGGCCTTCCGCATTCTGGACAAGCTGGGTGCAGAGGCGGAGGAGATCTCGACGATCATCAGTGCGATCGGCAATCATGACGAAAGCACGGCTTATCCGGTCAATCCGATTGCGGCGGCGCTGATCCTGGCGGATAAAACCGACGTCCGGCGCTCGCGTGTGCGCAACCGCGACTTCGCGACATTTGACATTCACGACCGGGTCAACTATGCGGTTCATCAATCGCGGACGGAAATTACTGCCGATCATCAGAAGATCATTCTGGACTTAAAAATTGATACGCAGATTTCCGCGGTCATGGATTATTTTGAAATTTTTATGCAGCGCATGCTGCTGTGCCGCAAAGCGGCGGAAAAACTTGGTCTGACGTTTTCGCTGGTGATTAACGATCAGATCATCTTATAGAGAGAAGGCGAAATATGAAGCGAATTCATCTTAAACCCCAGGATCCATGCTGGTGCGGCAGCGGCCGTTCGTATGGCGAATGCCACCAGGCGTTTGATCAGAAAATTGCGTATTATAAAAAACGCGGCCACATCGTTCCCCCGCACAGCCTGATTCGCACGCCGGCAGAAATCGCCGGGATTCAGGCCAGTGCCGAGATCAATACCGCAGTGCTGGATGCCGTTGCGGCGGCGATTCATGAAGGAATGAGCACGGAGGAGATCGACAAGATCGTCTATGAGACGACGACTGCGCGCGGGGCAATCTGCGCTCCGCTGAACTACGAGGGCTATCCGAAAAGCGTCTGCACCTCCGTCAACAACGAGGTCTGCCATGGAATTCCCAGCCACCGGCGGAAGCTGAAGTCCGGCGATATCGTCAATGTCGACGTTTCGACGATTTACAACGGATTTTATTCCGACGCGTCGCGGATGTTTATGATCGGACAGGTCAGCGACGAAAACCGCAGGCTGGTTGAAGAAACGAAAGAATGCCTCAACCGCGGCATCGCGGCGGCTCAGGCCTGGCATTTTGTCGGCGATATCGGCGCGGCCGTGCAGAGCTATGCGGAAAGCTGCGGTTATTCCGTCGTGCGCGAGCTGGGCGGCCACGGCGTCGGTATCAAGTTCCACGACGATCCGTTTGTTTCCCACGTCGGCAAGAAAAACACCGGGATGCTTTTGGTGCCGGGGATGGTGATGACGGTTGAGCCGATGATCAACATGGGCGGCGCACGCGTGGAAATGGACCGCTACAATGGCTGGACGATTTACACGCAGGACGGCAAACCGTCGGCGCAATGGGAGCATACGATCCTCATCACCGAGGAAGGCCCGCAGATTCTGACGTATTAACGTGCTATTCAAGCAGCACCACGATGAAAATCCGAAGGGAGATCTACGCATGGAAAATCAAGTTTTAGACGCGATCTTTAACCGCCGCAGTATCCGCCGATACACAGATCAGCCCGTCAGCAGCGATCAGCTGGATTTAATTCTCAAAGCGGGGCAGGCGGCGCCGAGCGCGATGAATCAACAGCCATGGTATTTTGTGGCGATCCAGCGTAAGGATATGATCGAACAGCTGGCTTCCTTATTGACGGAAAACGAAGATCCCTATTATAACGCGCCGTTGTTAATCGTCGTGTTCGCTGATAAAAAGGCTTATTCGCCGGTAACCGACGCTGCGCTGGCGATTGCCAATATGATGCTGGCGGCGCAGGCGCTGCAGTTGGGGACGTGCTGGATTGATTACAGCCGGCACGTGTTCAATCATCCGAAGTTTGCCGGATTATCCGCCTCACTGGGCGTGCCGCAGGACTATCTCTGCGTCGGTTCACTGGTTGTGGGAACCCCGGCAGAACAGCCGGAAGCGCATCCGGTCAAGTCGGAAACGATGACGGTTGTGGCCTGATTATTCATCCCCAGATATAAAATAAAGCCGCGATTTCACGGGTTGTTAACCTGGAACCGCGGTTTTTCTATAGTTTAATGAATTTTACGTTTGAGTTTCCTCATTTCTGTTCATCCTAATACCAGCGAACAAAGCTTGAAAATACCGAAGGAGGAAACGTCATGTTTAAACATCAGAAGAAACTGCTGCACCCGGTCAAGGTTAAGAAACCGAATCCCACCTATGCCGCTCTGCTGCAGGAACAGTTAGGCGGGCCGCAGGGTGAGATGAAGGCGGCAATGCAGTATTTCGCCCAGAGTCTGCGGATTCAGGATAAGGAAATCAAGGATTTATTTCTCGATATCGCGGCGGAGGAATTATGCCACATGGAAATTGTTGCCGAGATGATCAATCAGCTTAACGGCGATCAGCTCAATGCCAAGGAAGCGACCGTCGGCGGCATGGAAGCTCATGTGCTGACCGGTTTAACACCATTGCTGGCAAACGCTTCAGGTTACTTGTGGACAGCGGCGTATGTGAATGAAACCGGCGATCTGGCTGCTGATTTGTTATCCGATATCGCGGCGGAGCAGCGGGCAAAGGTCGTTTACCAGTATTTATACCGGCAGATTGAGGACGAAGGTGTGCGCGAGGTCATCGACTTTTTATTAAACCGTGAAGAAGCGCACAATACGATGTTCCGGCAGGCGTTTAACCGGATTGTCGACAGCGGTTCCCAGAAAGACTGGGGCGTGACTTCCGATTCCCGGATTTATTTCGATTTGTCGGGCGATGGCCAGCACTTCGATCCTGCACGTAAAAACCCGCCGGAATTCAAGGAATAATGAACGTAAAGAACTAGAAAGCAAAGAGTTCTCTGGAAAACGCCGGCTTTCTGTTCATGTATTAACGTAAGATAGAACATCAAATGAAAACCGCGTCCAGATTAAGCATCGAAGCGCGGTTTTTTACTTGTATATAAATCAATGCTGGCTTTATAAGGAATCCGGAAAAACTAATTCAAGTAAAAGTCAGAAGATCTTGACAAAACGATCATTTTGCGGATTGATCATAATCCCCTCGCCATCATTTAATCGTTGAACAGTACAATCAAAAGTTTTTTCATAGTACTGACAGCGATTCTCTAATTGTTCATAACGACTTAGAAACTGTCGATAATGGGGAAGAATCTGTACGTTTGTTAAATGGATTCCAGTCAGATCCGTTAATTCCGGTGAATTCATTCCAGGCTCAAATTGGTCAATCAGGGCGATCGTGGGTCCCAGCACCATTGCGCCTGCGCTCCAACCGATCACTAATTGATTCGCTGCCAAAGTTTCAAGTACCGCACGAGCTTTCGTTTTTCGCAGAGAACTCAGCAACGTATAGGGGTTACCGCCGATCAATTCTACACAATCATACGAAAATAATGCCTGAGCGGGTTGTTCATCCAGATCAAAAAGATCGACACCAAACCCCAGACTTTCTAACTCCTGAACACAACGCGGGACATGATAATTTTTTTCTTTGTAGATTGGATCGCCGGTAACGATCAAGGCCGCACGAGGTTTTCCGGGATGAGTATGAATTTCCTGCCGGACACAATCCAGGAGATTTTCGCAAGTCAGTCCGTTAGAACATAGCAGTAACATGAAATCACCCTCTTTATTAAATTTATTGAATCAGCGTGGCGGATTATAGTACGATCAGTTCTACGACATAGACCGCCGCGCAAGCTGCCAGCGCAACGGTCAACAGGCCCTTGCCGCGCCATCCCAAGGCCAGCGCCGTCACCAGCCCTGCGATAGCGCTGGGCCAGCAGCGCGTGCTCGTTAAGATCGCCGGGAAGGTCATCGCTGCCAGCACGGCATACGGAACATAAAACAAAAAGCTTTGGATAAACGGATTTTCAATCCTCTTCTGAAAGATGAGAATCGGCGCCGCCCGCAGAAGATAAGTGACCCCAGCCATCACCAAGGTATAAAAAATTAACGATAAACGCATAAGCTCTCCCTCATTGTAATCGAAATCGACTCTTATGATGCCGTCCGCACTTCAGAGAATTCAGTTCCAGGCTGGCATTTGCACTTATTTTATCATAAAATAAAAGAAAACAAGCTATGAGTTTAACGGCTAAAAAGTGAGGCGCCGTTAAATTTCCGCCACAAGGAGGGAATTGGGATGATTGTTCAAGATTTAAACGCTGGGGAAATGCTTCAATGGTACGCTCGTTATCGCGAAGCTTACAGTAAATACTGCTGCCGGGCAATTATCAAGGAACCATTTTCACCGAATGAAATGAATTTACTGATTTTCTTATCCAACAATCCTCACATGGATACGGCAAAAGTACTGACTGTCACTTTAGGCGTGTCTAAAAGCTTAGTCTGCCGCAGTGTCGATTCGCTGATGCAGAAAGGGTATCTGCGCGGGGAAGTCGATTCTCGCGACCACCGCATCACGCATTTGATTCTGACGGAGAAAGCGGCGCCGATCATTCAGACGCTGCAGGAAAACTGGACGCGCTTTGCCCAGCGGGTTACCCAAGCGATATCCCAGGAATATTTGGAGACCTATAAGCGTGTAAATCAACAGCTGATCCAGAATATCCAACGATTGGCTGACGCTGATTTTGACCGGGAAGAAACGATTGAGAAATAGTGCGAAGGTAAGCCGTGAATGCGCGGCTTTTTTCGTGCAGTTTTTTTGTTAAGTTATGAGGTTACGTCAAGCGGATAACCCAGCTAGACAAAAAAGCGAATTTGTCGATCTTGATTCTTCAAATATTGACCAGCTGGTCTGTTTATGATAGGATCGTATCACAAAACAGACTAACTGGTTTGTTTTGTGTGGAGGCAATGATGAAACGCGAAGAAAAAAATCAAATCAGCCGTCAGCGGATCCTCGAAAGCGCGGCGAAGGAATTTGCGGAAAAAGGTTACGGGCTCAGCTCGATCAATGTGATCTGTGCCGAAGGGGACATTTCCAAGGGGATTTTGTACCATTATTTCAAGGATAAAGACGAACTGTATCTGACTTGTGTCCAGGCTTGCTTTGACGGTTTGACCGCAGCGCTGAAAGCCGCATTGCCGGACAGTGTGGGCGATATTCAGACCCGAATGGATCAGTATTTCGCAGTCCGCTGGGCTTATTTTGATCAACATCCCGATCAGCTGAGATTATTTTGTGAAGCGCTGCTCTCTGCCCCGCCGCATCTGCGGCCGGCGATCGCGGAGGCTAGGTTGGAATTTGATCGGTATAACATGGAGATTCTCGATACACTCTTAGGCCAGATTCAACTGCGTCCGGATTTCACCCGTGAGGAAGTAATCGACCTGTTCCGGCAGGCTCAGGATTTCATCAATGCTCAATATGCGGGAAAAGGGCAAGCCGATCCCGCAGATGGAAAAGAGCGCGAACAGCTGTGTCAAAGAGCGTTGGCAATCTTGTTGTATGGCGTCGTAGACGCGGAAAGGAAAGGGTTATGAGTCAGTCACAAAATTCTATTCTGGGCGAATTGCGCCCGTCCAAGGCGATCGTTAAACTGGCGGTTCCCGCCACGATTGCGCTGTTGGCCAAAGCGGTGTATAACATCGTCGATACCGCTTATATCGGCATGCTTCACTCCGATATCGCGCTGGCGGCGGTCGGCGTCACGCTGCCGCTGTTGTTGATCATGGTGTCTGTGGAAAATATCTTTGCCGCCGGGGCGGCGGTGCTGGCCGGCCGGCAATTGGGCGCGGCGGATAAAAAAGGCGCGAACACGACGGTAACGACGGTGATCGGACTTTCGGTTTTGATCGGCGCGCTGCTATGCGTCGGCGGGATATTCTTCATGGAGCCGCTGCTGCGTTCGTTCGGCGCTTCTTCCGCGGTACTGCCGCAGGCAAAAGATTATGCTTTCTGGATGTTCATCGCCGCGCTGGCCAATTTACCGGCGCAAAGCCTGAACTGTGCGGCCCGGGCGGAGTCCTCGGTCCGGATTTCTTCCATCGCCGTCATCACCGGTGCGGTGCTGAACGTCGTGCTGGATCCAATCTTTATGTTCGACTGGGGGTTAGGCTTAGGTGTTGGCGGCGCTTCATTAGCGACGACGGTATCTCAGTTTGTCACCTTTGCGATTTTGGTCGGATTCTATGTCAGCGGCAGATCGATCATCAAGATTCATCCGCGTTACTTCAAACCGAATTGGAAGTTGATTAAAACGGTGACCCTGATCGGAATTCCAACAGCGGTAATCCAGATCTGTCTGGCAGTCGCCACCTCGCTGACGAATATGGCGGCGAAGCCGATGGCCGATGCCGATCTGATCATTGCGGCTTACGGCGTAGTGCAGCGTTTAGTGCTGATCGGCTGTTATGTGATCATGGGCTTTATGCAGGGCTATCAGCCGGTGGCGTCCTATGCGTTCGGCGCAAAAAATGAAGACCGCTTTCACGCGTGCGTCCAGTTTGCTTTGAAGGCTTCGCTGCTGCTGACCGTCATCGTTGCGGCGCTCTATATCGTCAGTGCCCGGCCGCTGATCCAGCTGTTTAATTCCAATGCGGCGGTGATCGACTACGGCGCGAAGCTGTTAATTTCGCAAGTGGCGCTGTATCCGGCGTTTGGTCTGTGTTATATGATGACGATCACGTTCCAGACGATTGGCGCAAGCCGGTATGGTTTGTTCCTGTCGCTGATCCGTCAGGGTCTGTTCTATGTCCCGTTTATTCTGATGCTGCCGCGTTGGCTGGGCGTCAGCGGCATTTATTTTGCCCAGCCGGCTGCGGATCTGTTGACGTTGCTGGTCTGCGTGCTGTCTGTGAAATCAATGAAAAAAATAGCGAGCCGGAATATGCAGCTTGACGTTTCGGTGGCCTGATTCTTTTTATTAAAAAACGGTTCTGAATCCCGGTTGTGCGAAAACCTCCGGTCAGAACCGTTTTTTGTTTTGGTCAGCGTGTGTTTTGGATCATCCGGCGGCGGAATCCGGGCTTGTTTTCTCAGCTGCCAAAGCTGGCGTGGGAGTTGAAGCCGGAGACTGCACTTCGTGAACCGGGAACAGCCAGGCGCCCAAGGCGGCCGCGGCCAGCGTACAGAGAATGATCGAAAAGCCTTCGGAAATCCAGCTGAACAGCGGACAGAAATGGAGCGTCACGCTCATTGCCACGGCGATTCCCACGACGATCGCCACGGACTTTAACTGCCGGGCAACCGGCGCGACGATCGCGATGAACATTCCGTAAATTGCGACGGCGAAGGCCGCGCGCACCGCTTCCGGAAGCAGGGCGCTGAACGCGCAGCCTAGAAACGTACCGCCGACCCAGCCTGCCATCGGCGTCAGGATCAGCCCCAGCATATAGTGAAACCGGACAATCGGATGGCTGACGGCAACCGCGAAGATTTCATCGGTATTGCCGAACGCCAGCACGGCTTTTTGCAGACGGGACATCGCCGGATCCAGCTTCTGCGCCAGCGAGAGCGACATCAGGGCATAGCGCAAATTGATCACCAGCGTGGTCAGCGCCATTTCGAGCAGCGAGGCCTGCGTCTGGATCAAGGTCAGACCGGCAAACTGGCCGGCGGAGGTCAGATTGGTCGCCGAAATCATCACCGCTTCGCCTGCGGACAAACCGGCTGCTGCGGCCGCCATGCCGAAGGTAAACGACACCGAAAGATAACCCAGCGCGATCGGTAGTCCGTCCTTCACGCCTTGTTTCCACCCTAAATTATTCTGACTCATCACGTATAAATCCCCCAACTCTGTTTTGATTTATCTTTCATTCTAGGTTTTTCATGCTTTTTCGTCAACGGTCAGGGGCAAAAAAATACGCTTTCCCCTTAAAAATTTGAGCATCGGCGGTTGGCGCGGGTCGGCTTTATGCTATAATAACGCTATAAGGAAGACCGCCGTTTCCTGGAAACGGCGTGGGAAAAAATGATAGGGTGAATTTATGCAGCAATATGTTTATATCGTCGGTCATAAGAATCCGGACACCGATTCGATTTGTTCTGCCCTGGCGTACGCTGAACTCAAGCAGCGGCTGGGCGTTCATGCGATTCCGTGCCGCTTAGGACCGCTCAACGAAGAAACCAAATATGTACTGAAACGCTTCGGATTGGAAAATCCGCTGTTATTGAAAGACGCACGCTCTCAGCTGCGTGATATTGACATCGACGAACCGACCTTGATCACGACCAAGACCTCATTGAAGGAAGCCTGGGATGTTTTATTCAAGGCCCGCAATAAGTCACTGTTTGTAATGGATGAGCAGCAGAAGCTGACCGGGATTGTGTCCACGTCCAATCTGGCGTCGCCGCGGATGATGAGCGACGAGCTGATGCATAAGCTGATGAAAACCGCTTCGCTGTCCGCGCTGGCCAAGACGATCAACGGCGAGATCGACTACGAACCGAAGAACTTCAAGACCAATGGCAAGGTGTTCATCGTCACGCTCAACGACGGCACAAAGTTTGAGGAGAACTTCCGCCATTCGATCACGATTCTCTCGGATGGCAACCGCAAGCAGCGCCAGCTGCTGGAAATGGGCACGCGGTGCATGATCATCACTTGTGACCAGGAGATCAGTCCGGACAACCTTGAACTGGCGCGCAAACAGGACTGCGCGGTCATCCGCACACCATGGGATACGATGAAGGTTGCCAAGGTCATCAACGAAGCCTTCCCGGTGGAAAGCCTGATGAGCCGCAATCCGATTACATTTCAGGACGACGAATATGTCGACGACGTCGCGAAGAAAATGGCGAACACCCGCTACCGCAGTTATCCGGTGCTGGATATCGAAGGCAAAGCGGTCGGCGCGGTTTCCCGCTATCACCTGCTGAACTATCGCCGCAAGAAGTTTATTCTGGTCGATCACTCGGCTAAAAATCAGGCGATCAACAACATTGATGACGCGGAAATCGAGGAAATTATCGATCACCACCACATCGGCAATATCGAAACCTCCTATCCGATTTTCTACCGCAACCAGCGCTGTGGCTGTACCTGCACGATTATCGCGCAGCTGTATAAGGAAAACGGCATCATCCCCTCGGCGCAGATGGCCGGCATTATGATGAGCGCGATCATCTCCGATACGCTGCATTTTAAATCCGCAACCACAACCCAGCTGGATAAGGATGTCGCTTATGGGCTGGCGGAGATCGCCGGGGTGGATCTCGATCACTACGCTGATGAAATGCTGAGCGCCTCGGTGGCCTTGAAGGAATCGACGCCGACGCAGATCCTTAACCGCGACTTGAAGACCTACGATATGGGAAAATACAAGATTGCGATCGGCCAGACCAACTATAAGAATATTGAAGATATCCAGGCAATTCTGCCGGCTTTCCGTCAGCAGCTGGAAAAGGAACAGACTGCCAAGCAGTATGATTTAATGGTCATGATGTTCTCGCATATCATGGCGGAAGGCACGATGTTTGTTTACAGCGGACCGCTTTCCTATGTGATGAACGAAATCATTGATACGAAATTCGACGACAATTCCGGTTATGATCATGAGATCATTTCCCGGAAGCAGCAGCTGATGCCGAAGCTTTCCGTCATTTTGAAACAGATGTAAAGCCGGCGGGAGGAAGTCCATGAAAAAAATAACGGTCATGCGTTGGCTCGGCTCTGCCGTTGCGGTGTTGTTTCTCATGATGTTGATTGTCAACTATTGCAACATCGGTTTTGACGTCGCATTGTACGATGATTACGGGATTCATGACCGATCGAATCCATTCACGCTGGCGCAGCTGATCGTGCCGTTGGCCGGCTTGATTCTTAGCAGTGTTTTAACCTGGCGGCTGAATCATTGGGAAACGGCAGCGAAGAAAGAAACATCAAACGGATAATTCATGGAGGACAAGTCTGAGCGAACTTTAAGTTTCGGGCTGTCTGGATAACGGGGAAGAACCCGAAAACCGGCATGCAGAATCAAAGAAGATCGGATGAAATCAACACTCAAGGGCAGCAATGCCCTTTTTTAGTGCTGGTGAGGGCTGAAAAGAGAAGATTGTCGGAGAGAAACCTTATTCGCCTGCGGTTCGGCTGGGCTTTGCTTTGGACAACGGATAAAGAAGAAATCAGAATAATTTCACTACGCTTTCGTTCTCTCATTCAAGAAATATCAGAAAAGTGTAAAGTTCACTTGACAGAATATGTAAAGTTGACTATACTAAAAATGTAAAGCTAGCTATACTATGGAGTGTGATCAAGTTGAAGAATCGAGTTCAGGAGCTGCGCAAACAACGCCGCTTATCGCAAAGTGAACTGGCCGACGCGGTTGAGGTTACCCGCCAGACGATCATTTCGCTGGAAAACGGAAAATACAACGCCTCGCTGATGTTGGCGCACAAAATCGCCCGGTATTTTGACCTGACAATCGAAGAAGTGTTTTTATTTGAGGAGGATGAATGAAATGTTGGTTAAGGTTTTAAGTCATGCGCTGGCCAGCGGCGCCGATTATGAAAAAACGTTAAAAACCCGCCGGAATCTTTCCGTTCTGGGGATGGTTTTGGGATTGATCGTTTTGGTGATTGTGAACTTGTGGAAGCCGGAAGCGGATCTGACCTTCGCGGATTTTCTCAAGGGTGTTTATACGGGAACCGGTATCGGCGTGGTGTTGTTCTCGGCTCTGTTCTGGGTGAAGGTAAGAAACTTGCTTAAGGATCCGGAATTACAGAAGAAGACCCGGATTCAGGAACAGGATGAGCGTCAGACGTTGATCGCGATGAAAACGTGTTCCTCGGCCTTAATGATTTTGATTGGCCTGGAATATTTCGCCCTGTTATTGAGCGGAATGTTCAATGCCACGGTATTCTTTACGCTGCTGGCGGTGTTGATCGCCGTTCTTGTCGTGATGATCGGCTGCAAGCTCTATTACAGCCGCCGGATTTAGAGGTGATCCGCATGGGCAAATGTGAAAAGCGGGCCTGGCCGCTGACATTGGGGTTATTGGTGAACGCCGTCGCGTTGGCGGTTCACGGCCTGATCGAGAATCTGCCGGAGGGATTGTTCATCCTGATGGAGCTGGCCGCAATTGTGCTGATACTGTGGGGGATTGTGGAAACCCGCCGGCGGTCCGGTCTGTGATCGGTTGAAAAGTCTGCGGATTGCAGTGAACCGCGGCTGTCATTGGAGTGAATTGAATACGGATTCATGAAGCCGGATTTGTCGGAAGCGATCTGGCTTTTATCTTTTTTCAGCGGATCTTCATCGCGGCGAACCTCATTTTTGACGACTTTGCGTATTCTGAACCGGAAACCTCTGGAAGCCGGCGCCGGAAACCAGTATAATGGACATCAGGGAAAGGATGATGAATTCGATGATTTTATTAAAAAACGGCTGTGTTCATAACGGCCGGGGACAGGTAAGCACCACGGATCTGTTGATTGACGGCGGAAAGATCGTCAAAATCGGCGAACATCTGGAAGCGGCCTGCGCAGACGTGATCGACGCTGCCGGGATGCATGTGTTTCCAGGCTTTATTGATCCGCTGAGCGATTGGGGGATTCTTGGCCCGGGCCGGGAAATCCGCGGCAACGCCAACGACAACGATGAACGCTCCGATGTGTTTACACCGCAGCTGGACGTCAAATATGCCTTTAACGGCCGGGGAATTACCCGGCAGCAGATCTACGCCTTCGGCATCACCGCGGTCGGCGTCGCGCCGTCCAACAACAATGTGTTCGGCGGTCAGATGGCGGCTTTTGAGGTGCACGGCGTCAATCCGATGAAAATGTTGATCCGGGAAAAGGTCGGCATGAAAGCTTCGGTCACAGAGGCGGTGAAGGAAGCTTACGGCTCCCGCAATCTCGCGCCGATGACCAAAATGGGGATTTTTGCGATGCTGAAAGAAAAACTGGCGGCGGCAAAGGATTACCATCCGGAAGAAGAGAAGGTTGAGCGCGATGAAAAGCTGGCGGCCTTGAAACCGGTCGTCAATAAGCAGATGCCGCTGTTTGTCAGCTGCAACACGCCGACGGAAATCCGTTCAGTGCTGCGGGCAGTCGCGGATTATGACCTCGATCTTGTGTTCTGCGGCGGCTTCGGCGTCGATGGTTCACTGCAGGAGCTGGCGGAAAAGCGCTGCGGTTTGATCGTTGCCAATCCCGCTAACGGTTTCAACAAATATACGCGCAATACCGATTACGCAGGAATTGCCCAGCTGGCAAAGCAGGGCGCGACGGTGGCGTTCAGCGCGGCGGATAATGGTTTTGGCGGCCGCGAGGATCTGTTGTGGTCGGCGTTGGAAATGCAGAAAGCGATTCATGACAGCGAAACCGTGTTGACGATGCTGACCTACAACGCGGCGAAGCTCTTGGGGATCGAACAGCTGACCGGTTCGTTGGAAGAAGGCAAGCGCGCCGATCTCGTCTTGTGGAGCGCCAATCCGATCACCAGCTACAAGGGCGCCGTGGAAATGACGATTGCCAACGGTGAAATTCTGTATCGGAAAGGAGATGCGATGAAATGCTTCTTATAAAAAATGGCAAAGTCCTGACGATGGGGCCGCAGGGTGTTCTGGAACAGGCCGACGTGCTGATCGGCGACGATGGCAAAATCATCGAGGTGGCAGCGAACCTGGAATCCTCCGGGGCAGAAATTCTGGATGCGAGCGGTAAAATCGTCATGCCGGGGCTGGTCGACGCGCATTCGCATATCGGCGGCTTCGATACGGATACCGGGGCGCAGGACCTCAATGAACTGACCAAGCCGCAAACGCCGGAAATTCAGGCGTATGACGGCATCAATCCGCTTGACCGCTCCTTTATGGAATCCGCAAAGGCCGGAATTACGACCAGCGCGATTACACCGGGCAGCGGCAACGTGATCTGCGGCTTAGCGTGCGCCGTCAAATCAGCGGGGACGTCGCTGGCCAGCCGGACGCTGCGCAATCCGATCGCGCTGAAAGCGGCGATGGGCGTGAACCCGAAGGGTGTTTACGGACCGCGCACAGCGCTGCCGATGTCGCGTTTAGGCGTGGCGGATCTGTTCCGCGACTACTTCCTCAAAGTGAAGGACTACCAGGCGAAAAAAGTCCAGGGTGTAAGCGATCCGGAGAAAATGCCGAAGTTCGATCAGGGAATGGAAAACGGACTGCTGGTTCTGGAAAAGAAAATTCCGCTCAAGGTGCATTGTTATCAGCACGACATGATGTCGTTGCTGCAGCTGGCAGATGAATTTGATTTCGACGTGACGCTTGATCATGCGTTAGGGTCCAGCGATTTCTATGATGAGATCGCTTCGAGCAAGCATGTCCGCGGCGTGATTTACGGTCCGCTGGGTGCACCGCTGTTTGGCGGCGAGGGCTGCAAGGTCGATATCGACTGTCTGGCCGAGCTGGACCGGCGGGGCGTCTGCTGCGCGATCATGACGGACGGTCCGTGCTTTGTTCCGTATATGATCATCACCCAGGCTGGCGAAGCGGTGCGTACCGGTCTGGATGAGCTGCGTGCGTTGGCGATGATTACGATCAACGCCGCCAGGATCATCGGCTGCGACGACCGGGTCGGCTCGTTGGAAGCAGGCAAAGACGGCGACGTGCTGATTTTTGACGGCATGCCGGCAGTCGATACCGACGCGCGCAACCTCTGCACGATCATCGACGGCAAGATCGTTTACCAGGCGTAACGAATAAACAAACAAGGCTTGCCCGCTGCGGTAAGCCTTTGCTTGCTTTCATGATGCAGCTGAAAAGACGGCGCGGCCGATGGGACAAAGCCGCAAAAAAACACGCCGGCAAGGCGTGCTTCAATAACGATTTGTCAGACTCAATACCGGGCGGCAATGGCCGAAACCATCAGCGCTTTCAGCTTGACCGGACTGAGGCGGCGGGCTGACTGCGTGCCCATTTCCATGGCGGCGCACAGCTTATCCACACCCTGGACGACCCAGCCTTCCTTCGTCTGCGGACGTTGGCGGGACATCGGCCACATGTGGTTGAGTATACAATCTTCCATGATCGGATCCACCGTGGTGGATTGCCGGGCCATTGCCAGCGCGACCTGCGGATGCACGACGCTGTGGCGGCCTTCGATCGGCTGCTCGTTGTTCTTCCAGTCGTACAGGTAGAAGTCGTGCAGCAGCGCGCCGCGGGTGGCGCTGCGGACGTTCAGGTTCAGCCGGCGGCTGATTAAAAATGTATAATAAGCGACGTTGACGCAGTGCTGCAGGCGCGTGGTCTTGCAATGCTGGACATAATCGCGCAGCTCCTGAACATCGTCGATATGCAGTATATCCTGTACCAATTCCATGAATTCGCTGACCAGCGCTTCTTCGGAATCAGTAAAATTCAACCGGGATCCAATGGGTTTTTCCAATGAAATCACTCCTTTTGAAAAACTACAAGTCCCATCATAACAAGGTTCACACAGAAAAACAAGTTATCCATCGTGAATAATTCATGAAAAACCAGGAAAGGAAGGGATAAATCATGTTTTTAGATACAAAAAAAGCACAGCGGTATCTCGATCGGGCACTGGCGCGGGGCGGAGATTTCGCGGAGCTGTTTGAGGAAGAAAAGTGGACGTGCAGCGCTTCGATGCTCAACGGAAAACTGGAGGGAGCCAACAGCGGATTGCGCTGGGGGCTGTCGATCCGGATCTTTGACGGGCTGCGCACGGTGTACGGCTATACCAACGAGCAGGAGGAGGAAAAGATCCTCACGGTGATCGATCAGCTGACCGCGGCGATCGGCCGCAAACGTCAGGCGGAATGTCCGGCGATCCAGGAACAAATTATTCAGGATCAGCACGCCCCGGAAATTCCCGTGCAAAGCGTGACGTTAGCCCAGCGCCGGGCTTTGATGCAGCGGGCCAACGACGCGCTGCTGAACTACGATCCGGTAATTAAAAAAGCGATAGTCAATCTGGCTGATGAAGACCAGACCATCATCATTGCCTCCAGCGACGGCAGGCTGGTGCGCGATAACCGCCAGCGGACGCGGCTGCGCATGCAGGCGGTGGCGATGGACGGCGACCGGATGCAGAATTCCGCGAAAGCGCCGGGCGCGCATGCCGGTTATGAATTCTACGATCAGATCGACGTCGAGGCGATGGCGCGGGACGCTGCCCGCACGGCCAAGGTGATGCTGAACGCCGACGAATGCCCGAGCGGAGAAATGACCGTCGTGATCGACAATGGTTTTGGCGGTGTTATCTTCCATGAAGCCTGCGGCCATTCCTTAGAAGCCACCAGCGTTGCTTACGGCAATTCCGTCTTCTGCGGCAAGCTGAGTCAGAAAGTGGCCAGCGAGCTGGTCAACGCCGTGGACGACGGAACGATCCCGCATGCCTGGGGTTCCAACAATATCGACGATGAAGGCCAGGCCACCCGCCGCAATCTGTTGATCGAAAACGGCGTGCTGAAGGGCTATCTAATCGATCCGCTGAACGCCCGGCGGATGGGCATGGAAGCGACCGGCTCCGCACGCCGTCAGGACTACACCTTTGAACCGACGTCGCGGATGACCAATACCTTCTTGTTGAACGGTACGTCGACGTTTGAGGAAATTATCGCCGATACGCCGTTAGGGTTATATGCCAAGCGTTTAGGCGGCGGATCCGTAAATCCGGTCACCGGTGATTTCAACTTCGCCGTCCTAGAAGCCTATATGATCCGCGATGGCAAGCTGGCTGAACCTGTCCGGGGCGCGACCTTGATTGGCAACGGCGCGGAAATTCTGTTCAGAATTGATAAGATCGCGGACAACGGTTCGCGCGAGCAGGGGATGTGCGGCTCCAAGAGCGGTTCAATTCCGACGGATGTCGGCCAGCCGACGATCCGCGTTACGCACATGACGGTCGGCGGCAAAGGAGGAAAATTGAAATGATCGCGGAAACAATTTTAAACTACGCAAAGGAAGCAGGCCTGGAAGAAGCGGAGGTCTATCAGAGCCAGACCCAAACGCTGCACTTTGACATTCTGGACGGACAGCCGCGCCAGTTTGTCGTTTCGGATAAAAGCGGACTTTCACTGCGGGGGACGCGCCAGGGCCGCTGCGCCAGCGCCTACACGGAGAAAACCGATGAGGCGTCATTGCGGACTTTGGCAATTCAATGCCGCCAGCTGGCCGACGCTTTGGAAACAGAAGACACTGTGCTGTTAACGCCGGGACAGACGCCGATGAACGACGACCGCAGCGATGATACGCTCGCCCGCCGAACGGTCAGCGACAAGATCGAATTCATGAAAAAGGTGGAAGCCGCGGCCCTGAAAAAAGATTCGCGGATCCTGCGGGTATCGGCCTGCGGTTATCAGGAAACGACGTCGGTAACGACACTGGCCAATACGCAGGGGTTGGAAGCGACCCGGCGTTCGACACTGGGCCTGATCACGCTGAGCGTCATCGCTTCGAATGGGAAAGAACAGACCAACGGCTTCAGCTGGCGTGCGATCAAGGATCTGGATGAAGACCAAGCGGCTGAATTTGTTGAGGAAGCGGTTCGGGAAGCAGTGAATAAGCTGGATGCCGTGTCGATTCCTTCCGGCAGCTATCGGACAATTCTGCGCTATGATGTTGCGACGGATTTGTTGGCTCCCCTGTGGGCAATGTTCAGCGCTGAACAGATTCAAAAGGATTTGTCCATTCTGAAAGATCGTCAAGGCGAGTCCATTATGAGTCCGCTGATCACCATCGTCGACGAACCGCAGCTGCCGGATGGCTTTTCCAGCTGTGATTTCGATGATGAAGGCGTACCGACCCAGCGCACGGTGATCGTCGAAAACGGTGTGTTCAAAGAAGCTTTATTTGACCGCAAGAGCGCGCTGAAAGGCGGCCGGGCTTCGACGGGCAATGGGTTTAAAAACGGATGCAGCGCTCCGGTTCAGGTTTCGCCGACCAACCTGCTTGTAAAACCGGGCGATTTATCCCTGGGTGAAATGATCGCGCAGACCGAGGACGGCGTGCTGATTACTGACTTACAAGGTCTGCATGCGGGACTGAATCCGCTGACAAGCGATTTCTCGCTGCAGGCCAGCGGGTTTAAAATCGAACAGGGCAAGCTGGCCTATCCGATTCATTTGATCACAATTGCCGGAAATTATCTGGAAATGATGAATTCCATCCTGGCTTTAGGCTGTGACGGACGGCAGGACTTAAACAGCGTAAGCTGCGGTTCCCTTCTTGTGGATCAGCTTGCGATATCTGGTGAATAATTATTAAATTAATTATTACATCTACTTAAAACACAGAGAAATCTGTGTTTTAATTTTTACTAAAATGTGCTGGAAAATTTTACCTTTGGCGTATAATTGCGTTTTGTATAGGGTTTTATATAGAATTGAAAAAGGAGGAAAGATCATGACATGCCAAATCTATGGCTACGTACGCGTATCGACAAAGGATCAAAACGAAGACCGGCAGATGATTGCGATGTTGGAGTTCCCGGTTCCCGAGAAAAACATCATCGTCGAAAAGCAGAGCGGAAAAGACTTTAACCGGCCACGTTACCGGCGGCTTATCCGCAAGATGAAAAAAGGCGATCTGCTTGTGATTAAAAGTATCGACCGCCTGGGCCGCAACTATGAAGAAATTATCCAGCAGTGGCGGTATCTGACCAAGGAAAAAGGGATTGATATCGTCGTTCTGGATATGGCGCTGCTGGATACCCGGGAGGGGAAAGACCTGACCGGCACCTTGATCGCCGATCTGGTGCTGCAGCTGCTGAGCTATGTCGCGCAGACCGAGCGTGAGAATATCCGCCAGCGGCAGAAAGAAGGCATCCAGGCGGCAAAGCGCAAAGGCGTTCAGTTCGGAAGACCGAAAATCCCGGTTCCCGATCAATTTACCGAACTTAAGCAGCAGTGGAAAAACAACGAAATTTCATCGCGGCAGGCCGCTTCACAGCTTGGCGTTTCGCACGAAACCTTTCTGCGTTGGTGCAAGCGTCAGGCTTAGTTTTCGGCCTGCCATCTAAAAAAGTAGACTTTTTATTACTGATCATTTCATCCTGAAATCGCCTGTAAATCGGCTGTTTTCGCTTATAAATTTATTATATTCTGAATGTCACAAAAAGTCTGCTTTAGTTGACAAAAAAGGAGGACGAACACAATGCCGAAACAAAGTTTACTGGAGCTTTTGGCAAATCAATGCGGATGTCCTTATCTGTCCGATCTGCATACGCAGACCTATCGTTCCATACTGCGAAAGGTTGTTCTCCGACTTGCCGCGGATCGTTACAGCGACCAGGAATGGAGCGATAGTTTTACCTATATTTTAGGACGGAAGGCCGAAGCTCAAACGGCAGAGGAAATCAAACGGGAACTGATCCATGCGATCAGTGAAAAGGAATAGAAGATCCGGATATCCGGATCTTATTGCGTTTTATCGGCACTTTTTAAAGCTAATAAGTCTGAAATCCAAGTTTAATTATGAATAATTCATGAAGTTGCTGACACGCGGCATTTGCGGCATTCCGGAACATGATAGAATAGTAATAAATAAGGAATTGCCGATTTGAGGTGAAAGTATGAAAGAAAGGGGTTTTTGGAACCGATACGGCCTGATGCTATTGGGAATCCTGCTTTATGGAATAGATCTCGCATTGATCATTTTCGTTACACAGCGGTTGTATAAAAATATCGTAGAGGTGTCATTTGTTACGGCACTGCTTCCAATAAATTTTGTATTCTGGCTTATGCGCGGTAAAGAGGGCCGGGAAAAAAGGCGCGAAGATGAGCTCAATTCCAGGCTGTCCCGATGGCTGGTGCCGCCGTTATTCTTTGCCATGGCGCTTTATATAGGGGTCGAGATGCCCTATATGTTAGAATGGGGTTATAGTCTTGCCATGGGCGCCGGCACTTTATTGTATCATGCTTGTTTACGCAAACGGATTCCGGGCTGGGGACAGCGAATCTCTGAAATATATGTCTGCATTTTGGTTTTAGAATTCTTTCTCCTTCTCTCATTTCCATGGATTACGGGTTTAAGAACTGTAAATCAGGCGGAAGCGATCTTAACGCGGCAGGGCGATGAGGAGATCCACTATACGGCCAACATTTCTCCATCTGAGCTAAAATGGATCTTTAAAGACGACGTGCCTGAACTGACGCGCAGTGAAAAAAAGACCGGATTTTATGTATTTTCAGCTGTGGATCAAGGAGAAGCGATCGGCGTGATAATCAGTCCAGCCAGCGGCCGGATTATAGTCCAGACGTCTGTTTCTGAAAACGCAGCTTTGAATTCCCTCATCTCTCATTAAGTGATGTCAGGGTATCTGTTGAAAAGGAGGCAGGTTGCAATGCAAGAAAAAACGAGCTTTTGGCAAAGATATGGTTTGATGATCCTGACGATTATCCTTTATGGACTCGATTTAGGGGCGATTCTGTTTGTCAGTCAGCAGTTGTATAAGAATATCGTAGAGGTGACAACGTTTGCAGCGTTGCCGCCAGTGTTCTTTGTTCTGTGGCTGCTGCGGGGAAAGGCTGGAAAAGAAAAAGAACGTCAGGACTGGCTGAAAACCGGAGTGTTTTCATGGTTTATGACGATCATTTTATTCATCGTTGGACTAAGCGTCTGGCTGGTCATGCCCTATTCGTTGGCATGGAGTTACGCGCTTATGATGGCTTTGGGGTATTTCCTCTATCATAGCTGTCTGCGCAAATGGATTCCAGGCTGGGGCCAGCGGATTTCAGAACTTTTTGTCTGTATTTTCACTTTGGAACTGGCCGCTGTGCTTTTATTTCCGATCCTTACGGGAATGAAAACCGTGAATCAGGCGGAAGCGATTTTAGCGCGGCAGGGCTATGAGGAGATTCACTATGCGGTCAACACTTCTCCTTCCGGACTGGAACTGATTTTTGAAGACGACGCACCTGAACTGACGCGCAGTGAAAAGAAAACCGGATTTTATGTATTTTCAGCTGTGAATCAGGGAAAAGAAATCGGTGTGGTGGTCAGTCCGGCCAGCGGCCGGATTGTCAGGCAGGCTGCGTTATCCGACAATCTAGTACTGGATCTGATGATTTATCAGTAAGGAGGACGGCATGGATAAGCTTAAAACGATGGGGAAACAAATGAAACCGATTTTTGTGTTCGTGCTTTTGGAAGCCCTGCTGGCCGGCATTTTGATCGGCTGTCAGACGCAGGGCCTGGATCTGGATGGAGATCTGCGGCTGATTCTTAATTACTGCTTTATTTTATTTGTCGCTTTGTTTCTATGCCTGGATCGTTCCGATATGGAAACGGATCCGAAGAAATGGAGACGTGGCATTTTGGCTTTTATCGCCGTTCTGGTCTTCGGGCTGTTGTATGACCTGCGCTGGATAGACAATTGGATTTCGGTGAGGAACTTGCTTTCTACGGTAGGCACGGTAAGTACGCTGATTCTCCTTCTGATTCGTTTTATCTGTAAGCGGAAACTTTCCGTTGTCACAGGCTCGGTACTGCTGATGGCCAGCGAAGGAATCGCCGCCCTGCTTTTGACCTTCCTGTAACCGGAAGGTTTTTTAAGCAAATTTACTTTAATTTATTACCAGCCATGATATAATGGATTCGCATTTCAGGTGCAGGAAACTGCTTAATCGGGAACCGAGTGAATTTCTCTGACTGCCCCAGCAACCGTGAAGCGGACAAACTTCCAACAGCCACTGTATATCGATATGGGAAGGCGGAAGGGCGGATGAAGCGAAGTCGGTAGACCGGCCTGAATGAAAGAAGTCTTGTCTTCTGGGTGAAGGATTAAAGGCTAGGCTGTGATTAGCTCTGTTTTAATCATGGAATAGTCAAACTCACTCATTCTGAATTCAGGAATGAGTTTTTATTTGGAAAGGGGGATTGGGAATGGATCAACGCTGTTGCGCTTATTCGTTTCTGAAAGAAACTTCGCGGCAATGTGATTATGAGGTTGCCAGCGATGAACTGGCGTCGCTGATCGCCCAGGCGGTACACTCGGTCAAGCATCAGCCGGAACTGCTGAAGCTGTGCGAACTGGTCTATCATGCCAATGGTTCAATCCGGGGACGCCTGGCGATCCGGGACGAGGACTTTGAATGGCTCGATCAGCTGTATGTCCGTCTGACGCAGGAAAACGGTCCGCTCCGGCAATTTGTGCTGCCGGCCGGCTGCGAAGGGGCCTGCGCGCTGCATGTGCTGCGCAGTCGATGCAAAGCGGTGCTGCGAATCGCGTACGCCATCGACCGGGAAGAAAAACCGGTACCGGCGATCCTGCTGGATTTCTGGAATCTGTTATCCAACGTTTTCTTCCAGATGGCGCTGAAGGAAAACCGGTTGGAAGGCGTGAGCGAGATTCCGTTTGTTTCCCGCAGCTACAATGTCGGTTAAACGAATCGCGCGGATCGCGATCATGGCGGCGATGATGGCTGTGGTGTTCACGATGTTTTCGCAGGTGCTGTATCTGGAAGCGATCACGCTGACGATCGCGGTGCTGGCGCTGACGTTTGAGCGGCGCGAGGTCTTCTATGGCGCGCTGGTATTTACGCTGGTGAACATGTTGCTGCAGGGCGTTTCCATCTGGACTTTCGCTTACTGCCTGATCTATCCTGTCTATGCACTTCTGTTCGGCAGCTTGAAGCCGTTGCTGCGGCGGCATCGATGGGCGGCGGTTGCGCTTGTCGGTCTGTGCTCGTTTGCGACGGGGCAGCTGCTCGATCTGCCGTTTATTCTGTTTTCGCCGAAAGTAACGCTGATTTACATTGTTCTGGGTTTAAAAACGTCGGTCATTCAGGGATTAGTGAGTGCGCTGGAAGCGCTGTTTCTGCTTGATCCGCTGCTTGACCGGCTGGAAAAGATGGAGAGGTAATGAAAAATGAAAAAGAAATGGATTGCCGCGGCCGCGATTTTGGCCGCAATTCTGGTCTGTGTGCTGGGCTTCAACGCGTTAAAACCGAAGACGGTGGCCGGCGCAAAAACAATCAACGTCACGGTCGTCAATGAAATCGACGGCACGGAACTGTTTTCCGGAGCGATCAAAACCGATGCGGAAACCTTAGGCGGAATGCTGGAAGGGGCGCCGGAATTGAAAGCGAAAATGGAAACAAGCACGTACGGCCGGCTTTTAACTGCGCTGCTGGACGTAGAACAGGGCGATATGGCAACCGGACCGTGGTGGCTGTACGAATCGGAGAATAACGAAGCGTGCAAGACGGCGGGATTCTGTCCGGCCGTCGACGAAACCCCGATTCAGGATCAGGATCAATTTACATTTAAATATACGGACAGCTATTAAAACCGCGGAAGCCAGACTTCGTTTTTCAGAGCGGAATAAACCGCGCGCAGCCGGATATCCAGTTTGAATTTGTTGGATTTTCCAGAAGCATCCGGCTTTGATCTGCGGAAAAATATGGTATAATGAAAACCATTCGGGCTGAAGAAACGAAGGTCAAAATCAACTGGAAATATTACAAACCAAGAAGCAACGCCGAAACAGGAATGAGAAACAAGGTGCGTCAGGACGGGATGTCTTCGCCGGCCTTGTTTTTCTTCCCCATCAATAAGCAGGAGGAATGGAAAATGGAAATTGAAGTCATAAAACGCGACGGCCGGACGGTCCGCTTTCACAAGGAAAAAATTCAGAATGTCATTGAAAAAGGGTTTGCCAACGTTGGCACACATTGCAGCGAGGAGAACGTCAGAAAAGTCCTGAACCGGGCTTTGAATCAGATTGAGGCTGCCAATCTGCCGCAGATTGAAATCGAGAAGATTCAGGATCAGGTTGAGGAAGCTTTTGTCGAGGAAGGCTTCATTGAGGAATACAAGGCGTTTAAGAACTACCGCCAGAAGCGCGCGGTGGCCCGGGATTGTTTCTCATCCCGCCAGCACCGGCTGATGAAAACGCTGGAAAACTTCGGAATCAAGGACTCGAAGGAAGTCAATGAAAAGCGGGAGAACGCCAATATCAACGGCGACAGCGCAATGGGCATGATGCTGCAGTACGGCAGCACGCTGACCAAGGCCTATACGACCTCCTATTGTCTGGATCCGAAGGTGGCGGCCGCGCATGAAAACGGCGATATCCACATTCATGACATGGATTTCTATCCGATGGGCACGACAACCTGTCTGCAGATTCCGCTGGATAAGCTGTTTCAGGGCGGCTTTAATACCGGCCACGGGTTTCTGCGCGAGCCAAAGGACATCGCTTCTTACGCGGCGCTGGCGGCGATTGCGATCCAGTCCAATCAGAATGATCAGCACGGCGGTCAGTCGATTCCGCTGTTTGATTACTATCTGGCTCCGGGCGTCATGCATACCTTTAAGAAAAACTACCGCCAGGCGCTGACCGATTATGTCGATTACACCCAGGCGCTGGACTTGGAAACGCTGAATTTGGCGCTGGCCCAGATCGACAGCCTGAGTGATTTGCGGGCTGTGGAGTTGACCGGCGATCAGCTGCCGTTAGTTTATGAGAAAGCGCTGACGAAAACGGAACGTGCGACGTATCAGGCGATGGAAGGCCTGATCCACAATTTGAATACAATGCATTCTCGTGCCGGCGCGCAGGTTCCATTCAGTTCGATCAACTTCGGAACGGATACGAGCGAAGCGGGTAGAATGGTTTCCCGGCAGCTGCTGCTGGCCATGGAGAGCGGCCTGGGCAATCATGAAACGCCGATTTTCCCGATCCTGATCTTCAAGATTAAGGAAGGCGTCAACTACAATCCGGGCGAACCGAACTATGATCTGTTCCAGCTTTCCTGCCGCGTTTCCGCCAAGCGGATGTTCCCGAACTTCGCGTTCATCGACGCGCCGTTTAATAAGCAATACTACAAGGAAGGCCGGCCGGAAACGGAAATCGCCTACATGGGCTGCCGGACGCGCGTGATCGGCAACGAGATCGATCCGGAAAATGAAGTCGTCGTCGGCCGGGGCAACCTCAGCTTCACCTCGATCAACCTGCCGCGTCTGGGCCTGAAACATGGCGAGGTCTTGCAAGGACAGTGCGATCTGGAGGGCTTCTACCAGGAACTAGACGAAAAGATGGATCTGGTAAAGGATCAGCTGTTGGAACGATACCGTGTTCAGTGTGCCCGCCGGGTCAAGAATTTCCCGTTCTTGATGGCGCAGGGCAACTGGCTGAATTCAGATCAGCTGGATATTGAAGATACGCTGGAATCAGTGCTGAAGCACGGCACTTTGACAATCGGCTTCATCGGTCTGGCGGAATGTCTGAAAGCTTTGATCGGCAAGCATCATGGCGAAAGTGAGGACGCTCAGCAGCTGGGACTGACGATCGTCACCCGGATGCGCAAGCGCTGTGATCACTATACGAAGCAATACGGCTTGAATTTCTCTCTGATCGCGACCCCGGCGGAAGGTTTGTCAGGCCGGTTCATCAAAATGGATCAGGAAGAATACGGTAAGATCGAAGGGGTGACGGATAAGGAATACTACACGAACTCATTCCATGTCCCGGTTTATTATCCGACCGATTTCTATCACAAGCTGTCGGTGGAAGCCCCGTATCACGCTTTGACCAATGGCGGCCATATCTCCTATGTGGAGATGGACGGCGATCCGTCGACCAACCTGGCGGCGTTTGAGAAGGTCGTCCGGATGATGAAGGAGCTGGGGATCGGCTACGGGGCGATCAACCATCCGATCGACCGTGATCCCGTCTGCGGCTTTAACGGAATTATCAACGACGAATGCCCGTGCTGCGGAAGAACGGAGGATGGCGTACCGTTTGAGCGGATCCGCCGGATCACCGGGTATCTGGTCGGAACGCTGGACCGGTTCAACGACGCGAAGCGGGCAGAAGTCCGCGACCGTGTAAAGCATGGCTGAGCTGCGCTTATCCGCGCCGGTGCAGTTTGACAGTATCGTCGATGGCGAGGGTCTGCGGGCGGTTGTCTGGACACAGGGCTGTCCGCATGGCTGCCCGGGCTGTCACAATCCCCAGACGCACGCGTTTGATGGAGGAACAAGCGTCGCTTCCGAGAGTATTCTAGAACAGCTGAAGGCTCATTTCTATCTGGACGGCGTGACGTTTTCCGGAGGCGAGCCAATGGCACAGGCAGCGGCCTGCGGCGAATTGGCGCAGGCTGTGCATCAGCTGGGAATGAATGTGTGGTGCTATACCGGTTATACGTGGGAAGCGTTGATGGAAGCGCAGGATCCAGATCAGAGAATGTTTTTAGAACAGATCGACGTCTTGATCGACGGGCCGTTTCTGCTTGCGCAGAAATCCCTGAATTTGCGATTCCGGGGATCGGCGAATCAGCGGCTGATCGACGTGCAGGCCAGCTTAAAAGCGCAGCACGTTGTTTTAGCTGAGAAAAACTGAAATGAAAAGCGAAGACTAAAGAAGAAAGCGGGAGCGGATTTTAAACATCGCCCCGCTTTTGTCAATGCGGGAGTTGCATCCCTTGTCAGTTTGTGTATAATTACGGATGGATAACGGTCGGGAGGATGAACATGCGGGATAAGATCCGGTTTGACGCTTATAAAGAATTAAAGATCGTCAATATTGAAAGTCTGTTTTTTGCTTTTCTGCTTGGGTTTACGCTCATTGATAACGGTCTGTCGCCGATCGCGGGCGTAGCGGCCGGCCTGGTTTCGGTGTTGGTCATTAAATTTCTGTTCCGATTTAAAATCGGATATTTTCTGGTATCCACGGTATTCAGCGGATTCTGGGCGATAGCGTTCAGCTCAGGCTGGCTGCGGGATGGGAACTGGCTGGTCGGCGGCGGTCTGGCGCTGGGCATTTTTGCGGCGTGTCTGTACGGGCATCAATTAAATTATGAGGAAGAAAAAAACCGCGAGGACGACTAAGAACAAGTCGTCGCTTCACGGTGAAAAGATCCCTGCGGACGAGGCTGCCGCAGGTTTTTTTGTGGAAAGTTTCAGCGGACTATGGGGAAAGGTGAAAGGGTATTTCAGGTTAGTCCAGCGCTTTGCCGAGCATTTTTGATCAGATCGCCGAACAGCGCGCCATCGATTTGAAAGGTTTCTTTCTTCCTTGAAGAAATACTCCCTTAGGTTCCATCCTATTGAAACTAAAGATTAAAATATAGATAATAATGAAATATTATCTAGGGAATATGCCGGAGAAATGCCAAGAATTATGTCCTGCTGGTTTTCAGCCGGGAGTTATGATATAGTTACAATGTATAAACAAATTGTGGAAATCCGAGTTGAACCTTGCGGTCAAACTTGGTTTTTCAAGGCAGTCCGCGGCACATATTCCGCGGGAAAACGGAGGAACTTATGGAAGAAATGCCGAAGTACAAAATTATTGAAAATTACATCATTGACCGGATTCAGTCCGGCGATTTAAAGCCGGGGGATCAGATCGAAACTGAAAAACAGCTGAGCGAAAAGTTTGATATCGGCCGGCTGACCGTCAACAAAGCGCTGATCAACCTGGCTCAGGAGGGCTATATCGAGCGCACGGCCGGCAAGGGGTCGTTCGTGCTGCCGCGGATGGTAACCAAAAGCATCAGTCAGGGCGGCAGCTTTACCGACGATATGGCTTCGGTCGGTATGAAGGCCGGCTCGCAGCTGATCGAATACAAGGTTTATAAAGCGTCGGACGTCCCGGAGGTGGCGGAATATCTGGAGCTGGCGGACGATGAACTGATCCATTACTTCGTGCGGCTGCGGACCGGGGATGGGGAACCGATCGCTTTGAGCTATACTTACATTTCCGCCAAGATCGTCCCGGCGATCAACGTCAAGGCCTTGGAAGGCTCGTTAACGGAATATCTCCATTCTGTCGGTGTTTACCGGGGCGGCGCGCTGCATAAGATGTCGGCGCATCTGCCCAGCGAGTCGCAGAAAAAGCTGCTCGGCGTCGGCAATGTCGCTTTGCTTTTAAACGAGCATATCACCTATGACGAACAGCGGCACCCGTATGAATATATCAAAACCTACTACATCAGCAGCCAATATGCCTATACCTTTAGGACAGGATTTCTGGCAGAGCGTTAAAAAAGTAGTAAAACTGTTCGTTCTCCTCTTGAGATCTTTTTAAAATAGTATATAATGTAACTGTAAATGTATATATAAATATACAGATACAACTTATTCCTCAGAAAACTTGCTGGTCACAATGTTTGCGCTGGAAAATCTCAAGGAGGACAAGAGAATGAAAAAATGGATGTACGACTGCGTGCTGGAAACTCCGGCGACCGCTGAAGCAATGTTCAAAAACAAGGACGCCCTGGTCGGCAAGCTTGTCGATCTGTTTCTGGCGAAGGACTACAAGAAGATCGTCATGGTCGCTTCCGGTTCTTCCTACAACATCGCCAACTGCTCGAAGTATGCGATCCAGAACTATCTGGGCGTCAAGGTTGATCTGATCAACTCCGTCACCTATGCCAAATATGATTATAAGTTCCATGAAAACGCGCTGGTCATCTGTATGTCGCAGAGCGGCAAGAGCACCAATACGATTGAAGCCGTCGTCAAGGCGAAGGAATGCGGCAACGACGTCGTCGCGATCTCCATGGTTCCGGACAGCCCGATCACGCGGTATTGCGACACCGTATTGGAATACGGTTCCTATGGCCCGGGCGACGATGTATTTGTCTGCCGCGGCGTTCCGACATCGACGCTTTACTTTATTCTGTTTGCGCTGGAAGCCGGCGTAAAGAAGGGCGCGTATCCGAAGGACAGCTATAAAAAACGCATGAAGGAAATCGAAATGATCATCCATGAAATGCCGCGGATCCGTGAAGCGATCGACCAGTGGTACAATGCGAACAAGGAAGAACTGTGGTCGATGAAACGCGCGATGACCGTTGGGATCGGTCCGAGCTTCGGCCCGGCGATCGAAGGCGCGCTGAAAATGGAAGAAACGATCGGTATTCCGTCCAACGTCTATGAAACGGAAGAATTTCTGCACGGTCCGGTTTATGAAATTAAAAAGGACAACGCCGTTTTCCTGCTGGACATGGACGCTACGATGCACGACCGCGTGATGATGATTTACGAAGGACTGCATCAGCTGACCGACCGTGTTTATCTGATCACCCGTCATCCGGGCAACAGCGATAAGCGCGTTATGACGATTGACGTCGACGCCTGCAGCCTGCTTCTGCCGATGTTGTTTGTCATGCCATTCCAGATTTTATCCAGCCGGATCTGTGACGATTGCCGGATCAACGCGATCACCGTGTATAACTACCGCTTTTCCCAGGCAATCAAAACTAAGGCTAACTAACGCTTGAAGACAGCCTTCCCTTTCTTTTCAGAAGCCGCAGCCCGGCTTCTTTTTTTTCGTGTCTAAGCCAGGATAACTCAATAAATGTTTTGAAGTTCGATTGATATAGAAAATAACGCTTGCCAAAATATGGAAGTTGATGGTAGAATCATTTCTGTTTGAAATTCAAAATATTTGGAGGAGCTATGAAAAAGACATTGAAAAGAGTGATGGCCGGCCTGCTTGCGGCGGTGGTTCTGCTTGCGGCCGGTTTGGGATGGATGTTTAGAAAAGAGATTCAGACATTGAATTCGATCCAGAAGGTAGATGATTACGGGATGTACCAGATCGAGTACAGCGCGGATTACGGATTGGATCAGCTGGTGGCGTCCGGTGGTGCGTCCAGTGATTCCGAGCTGGTTTCTTATGTGGCGGGGAATTTATTGAAGGGTCTGCCGCTGAAATTCAACATCCCGGATTTCGGATGCAGTACGTTCCAGGCACAGAATGAGGAAGGGGATTGGCTGTTTGGCCGGAATTACGATCTGAATTATGTTCCGAGCATGATCGTCAAATCCAATCCGGATCACGGCTACGCTTCCATCGCGGTCGCGAATATTTCGGTGCTGGGCTACAACGAGGAAAAGCAGCCGGACAGCTTTCTGTCGTCGATTATGAGTCTGGCCGCGCCGTATGTCATGATGGACGGCATGAATGAGATGGGCTTTTCGATCGGCGTGCTGCTGATCCGCGGCATGGAGCCGACCAACCAGGAAACGGACAAGCTGGACTTGACGACGACTTCCGCGATGCGCTGGCTGCTGGACAAAGCGGCGACGGTGGAGGAAGCGATCGGAATGCTGGAAAACATGGATATGCACGCTTCGGCCAATGCTTCCTATCACTTTCAGATGGCCGACGCCCAAGGCGACAGCGCGGTGATCGAGTATGTGGATAACCAGCTTCGCGTCATCCGGAAGGAAGACGGCGAGTTTCAGATGCTGACAAACTTTCTGATCAGTGAGGATGTTTATGGCTTTGGCAAGGGACAGGACCGATATGCAATCCTGGCGGACACGCTGCAGGAAAACAACGGTATTTTATCGGAAAAGGATGCGATGTCTTTATTGGAGGCGGTCAGTCAGAATAAGGTGAACGAGGAGACTGGCACGCTGACGGCGACCCAGTGGTCCGTCGTTTACAACAACACGCAAAAGACTGCGAAGATCGTGGCCGGCGGCCAGTTCGGCAACGTGATTGAGGTTTCGCTCGGACAATAACAACGGACGATTCTCCGCAGCGGCAGTGATGAAAATCACTGCTTTTTTTTTGTTTAGGCAAACAGGGAAAGCAATTTTCCTGACGCAAAAAGCACACTTATTTTGACTGTTCATCAATCCAGGGGATTCCCTTAAAATCATGCGGATTTCTTCTTTAACTTGATTATAGAACCTGTAAAAACAGTTTGTCAATAAAAGTGTACTTAATGTTACAATGTGATTTGATCACGTTGTATATTTCAATATCAGATAATATCTATGTAAATAATATATAAATTTATAGAAATTATAATAAATATATAGACAAAATATTGTCATTGTGCTATATTAAGTTTACAAAAATGATAGCGCTTACCAGGAGGAATGGATGATGAAACATATCGTTTTACTGACTCACGGCCATTTGTGCGAAGGCTTCGCTTCTGCCCTGCAGGTCATTTCCGGCTCAGACAATCCGCTGACGCTGCTCTGCATGGAAGCACAGGACTCACCAGATACGATGCACAGCCGGGTTCGTCAGGTTCTTGAGCGCTTTCCGGCGGCGGATCCGGTCATTCTGATGACGGATATCCCCGTTGGCAGCACGACGCAGATCGCGATTCCGTTTCTGGAAGACTACGCCAACCTCTATATCGTGACCGGCTTGAATTTGGGCCTGCTGCTGGAGGTGGCGCTGAATCCGATGGAAGACGATGTCAGCACGATCCTGCGGGAAGCGGTTGAAGCTAGTCGCCAAACATTACTGTTCATCAATGACCAGCTGGACAGCAATGAGGAATAAAAAAGAAAGGGAGATGTTTCAATGATTAAACTTCTCAGAATTGATGATCGTTTGATCCACGGGCAGGTCGCTGTCTATTGGGTCAATGCGACCGGCGCGGACACGATTGTCATCGCCAACGACAAGCACGCTACCAACGCCATGCTCAAGATGTCCTTAACCGTCGGGAAGCCGGCCGGCTCCAAAATGGAGGTGCTGACCGTAGCCAAAGCGGTGGACTATCTCAACAACGCCGTCCATGCCAAGCGTAAAATCTTATTGATCTGCGGCAGCTGCGAAGACGCGGAAACGCTGTGCACCGGGGTGGCAGAAATTAAGGAAGTCGATTTAGGGGGAATCCGGTTCGCAGAGGGCCGCACCTCGATTTCCAATCAGGTCTTCTTAGTCGAGGATGATCTGCGGCATCTGGATGCGATCGCCGGGCAAGACCGGACGGTTTACATTCAGGAAGCTCCGTCCAAACCGAAGATCCCGCTGTCTGAAATCCATTCCATATTTGAAAAAAATAAAAAGTAAAAACACTCGGAAAGGGGAAAAATTATGTTTTTAATCCAGTGTATCCTGGTATCCATGGTGCATGTCCTGAGTATTCTCGACGGCCGGATTCTGGGTCAGAATTTATTGAACACACCGATCGTGGAAGCCACGTTAGTCGGTCTGATCTGCGGCGACGTCCAGACGGGTTTAGTCATGGGCGCAACCTTACAGCTGATCTTCATGGGGTTTGTCGGTATCGGCGTCACCTCGCTGCCTAACTCCTCTGCCGGCACGATTCTGGCGGTGGCCTTCGCGATCATGTCGCATCTTTCGGCGGATTCCGCGATTGCGCTGTCCATGCCGATCGCACTGTTATTCCAGCCCTGCGGCATCATTCCGCGGATCATCAACAACATCTGGAATCCAAAGTGCGACGCGGCGGCGGAGCGCGGGGACTTCAAGGCAATTGAACGGTATTACTGGCTGGGTGTCGTCGTCTTTGCCATCGTCTACTTTGTTCCGATGTTCTTAGCGCTGTACTTCGGCTCCGGCGCGGTGGAAACGATTATCAACTTCATTCCGGAAGTCGTGATGAATGGACTGACCAAGGCTTCCAGCGTGCTGCCGGCCTTAGGTATCGCTCTATTGATGAACTACATCATGGATAAGGACGCGACGCCGTTTATTTTCCTGGGCTTCATCTTAGCCGCGTTCCTGGGCGTCAGCTCCCTGGGCGTTGCGGGCTTGGGCGCCGTGATCGCTGTGGTTTATTATAATATGGTTCAGAGAAAGGCTAACGAGTAAAGGGGGAAGCCACGATGACAACTGGAAAAATGGAAAAGAAAGAATTCATGAGCGGTTTCTGGCGTTCCTGCTGCCTGCAGGGCTGCTTCAACTATGAACGTCAGCAAGGTTTGGGCTTCGGCTACGCGATGATTCCGCATCTGCGCCGGATTTACAAGGATGATCCGGAAGGCTTTAAGGAAGCGATGAAACGGCACCTGGTTTTCTACAACATCACGCCGCAGTGCACGACGTTCGTTCAGGGCATCGCCGTCGCGATGGAAGAAGAGGCGGCCTCCAATCCGGACTTCGACGCCTCTTCGATCAACGCCATCAAGACCGCGCTGATGGGACCGCTCTCCGGCATCGGCGATTCGATTTTCTGGGGTACGCTCAGAACGATCGGCCTGGGCGTCGGGATTTCCTTCTGCATGCAGGGCAACATCCTCGGCCCGATTCTGTTCCTTCTGATTCACAACATTCCGCACTGGTTTGTACGGTATAAAGGTCTGCAGGTCGGCTACGAACAGGGCTTGTCGTTTATGGAAAACGCAACGGAAGGCGGCATGCTGGAAACCTTCTCGATGGCGGCGAAAATGCTGGGCGCTACGGTTGTCGGCTGCATGATCGCGACGATGATCAACTTTACCACGACGATTACGTTGAACATGGGCAACCATCAGACCTTGGCGATCCAGTCGATCTTTGATGAAATCGCCCCGAAGCTGCTGCCGCTATTGCTGGCCTTCGGCTGCTTCGCGCTGATCCGCAAGGGTAAGAAGACCACGACCGTCATGCTGCTGTTGTTCTTGCTGGGCTTCGTGCTGGCCTTCCTGGAAGGGCTGCCGATGTTCGCGCCGATGGTTTAAGAAAGAAGCTTGACACAAAGTCCGCGGTTAGGACACCGCGGAGTAAAAATAAAGGAAAAGGCTCCTTGTCGGACTTGCCGCGGGAGCCTTTCGCTTAGAAAAGAGGGAAAGTCATGATTGATTTACGCAGCGATACCGTCACTCAGCCTTCGCTGGCGATGCGCCGGGCAATGGCGGAAGCGGTCGTCGGGGATGATGTGTACAGGGATGATCCAACGGTCCTGAAGCTGGAACAGCGGGCTGCCGCGCTGATGGGAAAGGAAGCCGGTCTGTTTGTCAGCAGCGGCACCCTGGGCAATCTGCTGGCCCTCATGAGCCAGACGGAACGGGGCGATGAAATCATTGCCGGACGGCACAGTCACATCGTTACGCATGAAGTCGGCGGAGCGGCGCAGATCGCTCAGGTGATGGTGCATCCAATCGATCATCCGCAGGATTGGATTGAAGCGGACGCAATACGCAATGCCGTACACAGCGAAGATATCCATGAGCCGAAAACGCGGCTAGTCTGTCTGGAAAACGCGCTGTCAAACGGCGGAGTTGTACCGCTGCCGGTTTTGTGTTCTGCCTACGATGCCGCGAAAGCGCTGGGATTGCGCGTTCATCTGGACGGTGCGCGGATCCTGAACGCCGCCTTAGCCAGCGGCTGCTCTGTTCAAAAGATTGCGGACTGCGCGGATACTGTGACGTTCTGCCTGTCCAAAGGACTGGCGGCACCGGTCGGATCCGTTTTAACCGGGGATCAGGCCTTCATTGAAAGAGCGCGGCGCAACCGCAAACTGCTGGGCGGCGGGCTGCGGCAGGCTGGAATTCTGGCTGCAGCCGGACTGGTAGCCTTGGATTCGATGACACAGCGATTGGCGGAGGATCATGCCCACGCAAAGCTGTTGGGGAGCTTGCTGGCTGCGATCGACGGGATTTCCGTGGAAACTGAGCGGATTCAGATCAATATGGTGTTTTTTAAAGTCGATCGTGAAAAGCGGACTCCGGAGGATTTTCTGAACCAATTGAAAGAAAAAGGAATTTTAACGAATCCGGATGATCACGGACTGTTCCGCTTTGTCACACATTATGGTATCATGGAAAGCGACGTCCGGGCTGCGGCGCAGGCAGTCCGGGAAATCATGGAGGGATAGAATGACGAAGTTAAAAGCAGTGATGTTTGACATGGACGGGGTCTTGATCGACAGCGAGCGGCTGAGCTTGTCTATGTGGGAAAAGGTGAACGAAGCACGGGGGCACGTCTTCGACGTTTCTGTCATGACGAACATGATGGGCGGTTCGCAGCAGGAGAACTTTGAACGATTCGGGCATCTGCTTCCGCCGATGGAAGTGTACGAAGCGATGTGGCAGGAGAAGAAACAGATGACGGATGCCTGGATTGAGGCCAACGGCATGCCGCTGCGGCCGGGAGTAAAGGAAATTCTGGCGTCGTTAAAAGAAAATGGGGTACGGCGGCTGATCGTTTCCTCGACGCCGCGCGAATACGCGTTGTATTTACTGGAAAAAGCAGGGCTGAGCGGATGTTACGACAACGGGATTTTCGGCGACGAAGCCGGCCGGCGCAAGCCGCATCCGGATCTCTATAACAAGATGATGGAGATGGAAGGTTTGCGGCCGGAGGAATGCATTATCGTGGAAGACTCCGCCAACGGTGTCAAGGCAGGCTATGCCGCAGGTGTGCGGGTATTTGCGATTCCTGATACTGCTTGTCTGGAACAATTCCGCGATCACGAAGCCTACGCGATCGTCGATTCCATGGACGACGTGCGGCGCTGGGCGCTGGAACAGACAGCCGCATAATCGCGGAGGATTTTCAAACAGACAATCTGATCTGTTAAAATCAAACAAAAAGAAAAAGACGGCGATCTTAATGAACCCGGATTCTCTGGATAATCCATTCAGAGCGGTTCACTTTGATTCCGTCTTTTTTAATATTCATTTTCTGGTTTTCTTTGGACTTAACGGATCTGGATCAGTCTTGCCTCATAAGGCCGCAATAGCTGCGGTTGGGGATCGGTGTAGGAATCCATCAGAATCCGGCCTTCCGTTTTGAGGTCAAAGCGGGCTGGGGAACCGCTGAGGTTGATCAGAATCAAAAATTCTGCCTGTTCGTCAGACCGTTGATAAGCGAGAATTTGTTTGTGATGAACCAAAACCGGTGTCATCGCTCCCGTATTGAATGCCGAATACGCTTTGCGCAGGGCAATCGCCTGTTTGTACCAGTGGTTGATGCTTGTTTCAGAAACCAGATCTGACTTTAGATTGATCTGCTTATAATTCGGATTCACCTTGATCCAGGGCTGATGATCGCTGAAACCGGCATAGTCGCTGTCGTCCCACTGCACCGGCGTGCGGGCGTGATCGCGGGTCATGCGCTGCACGACCTTTTTGGCGATGAATTTCGGCAGATGCATCATCGTCTGCAAGGTGCCGTAAATGTTGATCGCTTCATAATCCCGCCATTCGTCCTGTTCCAGATGACAGTTGGTCATGCCGATCTCCTCTCCCTGATATACAAGCGGTGTTCCTCGTAACGTCAGGTTCATCAAGGCGAACGCTTTCGCGCTTTCGACGCGGTATTGCCTGTCGTTGCCGAAACGGGAGATCGAGCGGGGCTGGTCATGATTGTTCATGTAGTTGGCAACCCAGTAATTTCGTTTCTGGCTGTCGGTCTGCCAACGGAAAATAATCGACTTGAAGCCGGGAATCGTCCAATGATACAGCTTGCGGAAATCATATTTGCCTAACGGTCCGCAGTCCTGCAGGTGCAGATCAAACATGATCATCATGTTGAGCTCGCCGCGTTGTTCGCCGGCATACAGCGCGCACGCATCGTTGTCCGCCATCATGCCTTCGCCGATTGTGATGAAATCATAGTCGTCTGCCAGCTTTCCGATCAGCTCCTGGATGTAGGCATGGGATTGCGGCAGATTGGTCATGAACTCTTTGGCAAACTGATAGCCCTTCTTTTCCGGATGCCAGCTCGGCAGTCCTGGCTGCTTGGCAATCGTGTTGATGACGTCCATGCGGAAGCCGCTGACGCCTTTGTCCAGCCAGAACCGCATGACGTTGGCAATTTCTTCGCGGACCCGCGGATTCTCCCAGTTGAGATCGCATTGGTGCGGCGTGAAGGTAGTCAGATACCAGCTGCGCGGTTTCAGCGGATCCTTTGTCCATGCGCTGCCGCCGAACATGCTGATCCAGTTGTTTGGTTCCTTATCGTTAATGCCCTCGCGGAAGTAGTAACAATCCCGGTACGGACTGTTCGGATCGTTTAAACAGGCCTGAAACCAGGGATGCTGATCGCTGGTATGATTCGCGACCAGATCCATCACAATGCCCATGCCGCGTTTCTTACATTCCGTCAACAGCGCGTCAAAATCCGCCATCGTTCCGAAATCCGGATGGATGTTGTAATAATCGCTGATGTCATAACCGTAATCGGTATTGGGGGAACAATATACCGGCGAGAGCCAGATCAGATCCACGCCCAGATCCTGCAGATGATCCAGCCGGCGCAGAATGCCCTTGAGATCGCCGATTCCATCATGATTGGAATCCTGGAACGAGCGCGGCCAGATCTGATAAATAATTTTATTTTTGTAGTCCATTATATCACCCCTGTCATTGTATCACAATGACAGGGTAAAAGCTTTGGATTTCCGTAATCGTGAACATTCAGGTTCTAGCCGGTACAGAAGGCGCAACACAGCTTTTGGATCAAAGAGGATCGTTGAAAAAGAACCCCTGGAATGAGAATATGATCGGGACAGAAAAAGAAACCAGCTGGGAAAGCTGGTTCTTGGAAGGAGGTAGATCGGCTCTGATCTTAGGGGAAGACTGCGGAAACTGTCGTCTACAATTCCTTGCCGTTGCTTTTAATCACCCGCTTGTAATAGGCAAAGGAGTCCTTTTCGTAGCGGTTGAATTCACGACCTTTGACGCGGCTTGTATAATTCAGGTGGTGGCTGATCGTCAGCTTTTTCATGAAGAACTTTCAATTTTAAAATAACACTCTTTTGACGAAAACTCCAACCAATAACAACGGAAAGCGACTGCGGTAAACGCTGTGCGGTGTGAAAAAAGGGAAGGGGGTAGACGGAAAAGACGAAGATCTGGAATCAGCCGCGATGACCATAAGCTGATCCGAACGAATCGGAGATCGCAAAAAAACCAGGCCAAACATCAACCGGGCGACTTTAGGGAATTCATAACGATTTTTCCGTACAGGAAAACCCTTAAACACAATCCAAAAAACAGCCCGGAGAGCTGTCTTTTGGATCCTGATTTTTGAATCCTTTGCGCAGAAACAACGCCGGAAACACAAAATCCGGTTAATGGAAAAATTGAGAAGCAATCACTAAATTGATGATCAGCGGCAGCGCCGCGAAAAGATAAGGAAGCAAAGGCGCAGGGTCGTTTTCCCGGTCACCTCCCCGCGGCTGTCGAACAGGCTGGTAGGCAGGCCGCCGCAGTTCCAGCGAAATATGGCTTGCGCCGGCATAACCGAAGACAATCAGCGCCAGTCCGATCAGCCAGAGGACGTCCAGCCGTTTGTGGAATCCCCATAATAAAATGATCTGGACAAGCAGGCAGAGAATGAAATAAAATCCGCCGAGCAGCAGGGTTTGTTTTCGACTCATAGCATTATTCCTCTTTTCTTCATCCCTTCTTATGGCCAACGACCGGTTTTTAACGAAAGGTTCTTCTTCCTTCTCATTATAACGGGAATTCCAGTTTTTAGCGAATCCTTTTCAATTCTGTTCCGGATCATTTTTCTTCCGTCAATTCGATGGGATCAAGTTGATAATGAACCTATTCCAAGCTAAAATAAAAAGAGGTAAAGCTTAACGTGTTTGTTATGGAGTATCATGGCAGATTAGTAAATTAAATAAAGAAAAGGAAAGGTACAGAAATGATTCAAGATATTGTTAAAAATAAACGACCGGGGAGGAACGGATGAAAAGAATCGCATGGCTGACCACGGGCGGCACGATCGCCTGCGCCCAACAGGAAGAAGGGCTGACGCCGCAGCTGGATGCCGGAGGACTGCGCCGGCTCTTAGGCACCTTGATCGATCAATATGAAATCAAGACGTGGGATCTGTTTACGCTGGACAGCTCCAACATTCAGCCGGAGGAATGGCAGCGGATCGCGGAGAAGGTGGCGGAGCTCATCGCAGAAGGTTGGGCTGAAGGTGTGATTCTGACCCATGGCACGGATACGATGGCCTACACCGCTTCCGCTTTAAGCTTTATGTTGGAAAATGTAACGCTGCCGGTCGTCCTGACGGGGTCGCAGCTGCCTCTGGCAGATCCGTTAAGCGACGGGCTGGAGAATATCCGGACAGCACTGGCGATGGCTGCGAGCGGACATGCCGGGGTTTTCGTGGCGTTTAACCGCCAGATTTTACTGGGCACCCGCGCGGTGAAGGTCCGCACGACGAACTTCCAGGCGTTTGAAAGCGTCAATGTTAAACCGGTCGGCTGGATCGACAGCCGGGGATTGAATATCCGCAGCGGTTTGCGTACACCCGACATGGGTGATAACTAGACGGTGAAAGTCCGTTGCGCGGT
>ERZ1106981.134-NODE-134-length-61339-cov-8.946169_pt1 | contig 61339 bp, 63 predicted proteins | sample MGYA00403692_ERZ1106981 | MGnify/ENA primary metagenome ERZ1106981 (study PRJEB35170, sample SAMEA104062431) | human gut metagenome | biome: human gut; feature: human-associated habitat; material: faeces | place: Denmark | collected 2012-06-22 ... | reverse complement strand
ATTGCGGCAGTTCTTTCTTCAGGACATTGCCGACGATGACTGGATTTGTGGTCGCGCCGCTGGCGCCGTTGTCGATCGCGTACTGCAGTTCCGCGCAGCTGCAGGAATCGTTCCAGACTTCGGTCTGCGGAAACTGCGTGACGGTTTCATATAATTTATTCATTCGCCGTCCTCCTAACTCAGCCAGTCCTTTTTATCCTTGGGATTCCATTTCGTCGTGACCTTGCGCGTCGTTGTCAAAAACGGCAGCGAACCATAGCCGGTAATATCGCCATATCCAAACTTAGAGCCTTTCAAGCCGCCGAAGGAAAACGGATCGCGCGGAACCGGAACGCCGATGTTGACTCCCAGCATGCCGCTGGATAATCCCAGCACCGCTTTCTGAGCATAAAGTCCGGTATCTGTAAAGATCGAAGCTCCATTGCCATACGGCGAACAATTCTGATAAGCAATCGCTTCTTCCAATGTTGCAGCTTTGATAATTTCCAAGGTTGGCCCGAATACTTCTTCTTCCGGCATCAGCTCGATATCGTCATACAGAATGACGCTCGGACCGATATAATAGCCGTTAGGATCCCCTTCTATTTGGGCTTTTCGACCATCGACAACAATGCTGCCCGGTGTTTTCTCAAGATATTGACATACCTTGTCCACGGCCTTTTGGGAAATCAGCGGCGGACAATCCCGCCCAGCAACCATTTCTTTCGACAGTGCGATGATCTGATCAATGACAGCGTCGCAGTGACCGATCGCCAGCACTACCGAAGCCGCCATGCAGCGCTGGCCGCTCATGCCGTAAGCGGCGGAAGTAATCTCTTTCGCCACGATCTGCGGGTCGACTTCCTCGGTCACCAGAATATGATTTTTAGCTCCGCCCATGGCCAGACAGCGTTTCAAGCTGGCTGTTGCCCGTTTGTAAACCAGTTTGGCAACCGGTGTCGAACCAACAAAGGTCAGGGCGTCGATCCCCGGATGATCGCACAGCGCTTCCACGACTTCCTTTTCGCCATGGACAACGGAAAGCAGACCGTCAGGCAGACCCGCCTTGGCAAACAATTCCGCGATTTTCATCGCGGTGATCGGCGTGGCTTCACTCGGTTTCAGAATGACCGCGTTGCCGCAGACCAAGGCATTGGGTATCGTCCACATCGGCACCATCAGCGGAAAATTAAACGGAGTAATGCAGGCGAGAACGCCAACAGGAAAGGTCATTTCCTTGACTTCAATTCCACTACTGACAAATTCGGTCCTGCCCGCGATCACGGCAGGGATGCTCACCGCAAATTCACACAGCTCCACAGCCTTGGCGAGGGCGGCGTGCGATTCAGCTAACGATTTGCCGTTTTCCTGCGTGATGATCTGTGCCAGTTCTGCTTCATGATCCAGCAGCTGCTGACGCATCGCAAACAGCACCTCGGTGCGTTTCTTATAGGTCAACTGCGCCCATTGTTTTTGGGCTGTCCGGGCTTTGGCCACGGCCTTATCGATCATCGCTGAATCAGCATAGCTGACCTCACCGATCACCTGACCGTTTAGCGGGCTGGTAATCGGATGAACAGCAGCGGGGTTATGCAGCGTTTCGCTGCCGATTTGATTATCAACTTTCCACATCTTCGATGCCTTCTTCCTGCTTGATTTCCGCAATCGTTACCGGACGATGCTCACGCATGGATTTCTCTGCCGCCTTCGCCATCAGCACCGGGATCAGGCCGTCGGCTCCGCCGACAGCGGTCGGTTTGTTTTCCTGAATGGCCTGCGTGAAGCTGATAATCTCCTCGGCAAAGGACTGCATGTAGCGTTCCAGAAAGAAATACAGCGGCTTTTCCGATTGGATTCCCTGTTCATCGCTGAGAATCAGCGTGCTGGCCGTATCATTCTGCGTCGCGGCGCTGCCCTTGCTGCCAAAGACTTCCGCCCGCTGGTCATATCCGTAAGCAGCCCGGCGGCTGTTGCTGATGCAGCCGATCGCTCCGTTTTCAAACCGCAGCGTAATCTGAGCGCTGTCGATATCCCCAAGCTCCTGAATCCGCGGATTGACCAGCGCCGCGCCGGCGGCGTACACCTCGGTGACCTCACTGCCGGACAAATAGCGAACCATATCGAAATCATGAATCGTCATATCCATCAACATTCCGCCTGAAACCTTAACATAATCTAAGCTGGGGGCTTCAGGATCGCGGGAAACGACGGTGATGAAATGGGGGTCACCGATCCGCCCCTGTTCCACAGCCTGACGCAGAGCCTTAAAATTATGATCAAAGCGGCGGTTGAAGCCTACCTGAAAATGAACGCCGGCCTGTTTCACAGCTGTGATGACCTCAACGATTCGCTTGGGATCCGGGTCGATGGGTTTCTCACAGAAAATATGTTTTCCGGCCTTGGCGGCTTCCATGGACAATGCCGCATGGGTATGGGTTGAGCTGCAGATCAAAACGGCATCCAGACGAGGATCGTGGATCAGTTCCTCCGTATCTCTGCCGCATTCCATGATTCCTAATTTTCGGGCTTCGGCTTCCATTTCAAGATTCATAAACGGATCGCAGACCCGCAGAACGCAGGCGTCCTCAACCCGCGTCTGAATGCTGCGGGCATGAACTTTGCCGATCCGGCCGAAGCCGATAATTCCAATGTTCAACATTTTTCATTCCTCCTTTTAACAGCCAGTCTTTTCCCGGATAAATGTCCGGGCCTTGATGGCGTATTCCAATGGATTGGCTTTGGCCGGATCCTGTTCCGCTTCCACGACCATCCAGCCTTCATACTGATGCTGCGCCAGACAGGCAAAGATCGGTTCAAAGCTGATCACGCCGTCCGAGGGTACGGTAAAGCTTCCAGTCCGCACACCTTCCAGAAAACTGAGCTTCTCGCAGCGCACTTTTTCCAAGATTGCCGGCCGGACGTCCTTAAGATGAACGTGAACTACCCGGTTGATATGTTTTTCCAAAACACGCATCACCGCTTCCTGCGTTCCTTCGGAATAATAGAGATGACCGCAGTCGTAAAGCAGGCCAACCTGATTTGAGGTGTGTTCCATTAAATAATCGATTTCGGCTTCGGTCTGGACACCGGTGCCCATGTGATGATGGACGCCCAGCTTCATGCCCTTTTCCGCCGCCAATGCCGCAAGCTCTTCAAAGCCTTCGATCACAGCTTGCCATTGGGCTTGGGTATAGACCGGCTTGGCATCGAAGATCGGCAATGTCGTACCCTGAATGCTGTTGCCCTGCTCACTGATTCCGATGACCTTGGCTCCCAACGCATGCAGAAAGTCCCGATGTTCGATAAACTTCGCGATCGTTTCCGCTTTCTGGCCGCGGGTGAAATAGGTGGAAAACCAGGCGTTGCAGATCTGCAGTCCGCGCAGCTTCAGTGCTTTTTCCAACACTTCCGGATCGCGGGGATATTGGTTTCCGATCTCGCAGCCCGCATAGCCGGCCAGCGCCATTTCACTGATACATTGTTCAAATGTGTTTTCCCTGCCTAAATCAGGCATGTCGTCGTTGGTCCAGGCAATCGGCGCAATGCCGATTTTCACATGATTCAGCTTCATCTTAATATCTCCTTGCCTTTTCGCGCTGACTCTGCAGCTGCTGGTAGGCTTCCTCCACCTTCTCAAACGGACTGACCGAAGCCAGACCGACGTTCCACCAGGCATCATAACCGTCACTCATCGTTTTAGGCAGCACCTTGATGTCAATCAGGACGCTGTGCTTAGCGCGCGCCGCTTTGACGAGCGCCTCTTCCAGCTCTTTCTCACTACGCACCGTCCACGCTTCACAGCCGTAACCGCGGGCCACAGCCGCATAGTCAATCGGGATATAGCTGCCGTCAAGCTTTCCGCTCTGCAGACCGCGGTAGCGGAAATCCGTACAGAAACTCTCCAGACCGTTGGACATCTGCAGATTGCTGATGCAGCCGTTGCTCATATTATCGAACAGGCAGACCGTGATCTTGGCATTTTCCTGCAGCGACGTCACCAGCTCGCCATGCATCATCAGAAAGGCCGCGTCCCCGACCATCGCGTACACCTCACGCTGCGGCTGTGCCAGTTTAGCGCCCAAGGCGGCCGCAATTTCAAAGCCCATGCATGAATATCCATATTCCACGTTGTAGCTGTTTTCACTGCGGCTGATCCACATCCGCTGCAGATCACCCGGCAGCGAACCGCTGGCAGCGACGATTAACGAAGAAGGCGCAATTTTCTCATTGATCAATTTGATCGCGGCGGTCTGCGACAGACAGGACGCCGTCATCCGCTGATATTCCTGCAGCTGCTTTGCGTAATCGTTTTTGATTTCCGGCTGCACTTGCTCGGAATGCCGCACACGGGTAAAACGGGCGACTTCCTCATTCCATTGCCGTTTTACCTTGCTGATGCCGATATCATTTTCATGATGATAGTGATGCTGACGCAGAATCTGAGCCAGCTGCTCCAAAGCCACCTTGACGTCGGCCTTGATCGGCAGCGCGTCCATTTTTAAGCCGTGAAAATCCGACAGATTGATTTGAATCAGCTTAGCTTGGGAAAACAGCTCTTTAGACCCGGTCGTAAAATCCGTCAGCCGCGTACCCAACCCCAGAATCAGATCACAATCCCGAACATAGCGGTTGGCTGCGAGATTGCCGGTAACCCCGATTCCGCCCAGATTATAAAAGAAATCCGAGGTCACGGTGGATTTGCCGGCCTGCGTTTCCGCCATCGGCAGCTTGAACTCATTGCAGAATTCGCGGATCCTTGCCCCGGCCTCACTGTAACGGCAGCCGCCGCCGACAATTAACAGCGGATGGCGGGAATCCAGAATCTGATAGGCTGCTTTGTGCAGCATCTCGCTGTCGGGAAGCGTACGGATCAGCGTATGAATTCGTTTCTTAAAAAAGCTTTCCGGGAAATCCCAAGCTTCCCCCTGCACGTCCTGCGGCAGGGCGATCGTGACCGCGCCGGTTCCCTGCGGATCACTCAGCACCCGCATTGCGTTGATCATCGCGCTCATCAGCATCTCCGGCCGCAGAATGCGATCAAAATAACGGCTGACCGGACGGAAGGCATCGTTGGTCGTCAAGGACAGATCATACGGCTGCTCAATCTGCTGCAGCACCGGGTCAGGCTGACGGGTCGCAAAGGTATCCCCCGGCAATAGCAGCAGCGGCAGATGATTGGCCGTCGCGGTCGCCGCCGCCGTCACCATGTTGGCGGCCCCCGGACCGACGGAGGAGGCTACGGCGATGATCTTGCGCCGCTGATGCTGCTTCGCAAAGCCGAGCGCCGTATGCGCCATCCCCTGTTCGTTGCGTCCCTGGAATACCTTCAATCCATGATCTTCATGAAGCAGCGCTTCGCCTAATCCCAACACGATTCCATGACCGAAGATCACGCTGACCCCTTCCACAAACTTACTTTCTTTTCCATCCAGGCTGACATACTGCTGATCCAGAAACCGAACCAGCGCCTGCGCCGTTGTACAATGCACTGTTTTCATTCCTTACCCTCCCGATTGCTCCGTCCGTACTTTCTTGTTGTTTCGGGTGCCGATCCCATTCGCCTCTGAAAGTCCCCTATGTTTACTGGACTTTTTAAAGCGAAGCCGCACCGGCGCTTGATTCCTCTGACCTCATTTCTTATAATGAAAACAAAGTCGAGGATAATGAAGCTATGAAATATAACCGTTTAAATGAAATTGAACTGTATTTGTCGCAGAAACAATATGCGTCGATTGAAGATCTTTTGGAAAAATTCAATATTTCCCTGCAGACGCTGCGGCGGGATCTCAAAGAACTCCAGGCCCGCGGCATCATCACCAAGGTATACGGCGGCGTGCTGTTCAAGCGCGGCAATTCCGTTCAGCTGGATCTCAGCCAGCCGGCAGCTCATTCGACGATCAACATTGAAGAAAAAATTAAGATTGGTGAATTAGCCGGATCGCTGGTGGAAAACAACGATATCATCTTCATCGATTCCGGATCCACGGCCCATTACATCGTTGATTTTCTCGCCGACAAAGAGAACATTACCGTCGTCACGCACAGCCTCGACGTCCTCAATGCCGTAAGCAAATACCCTTCGATCCATTGTCTGGCCTTGGGCGGCGCTTATCATCATGAAAGCCGTTCCTATTACGTCGATACCGATACGATGCGGTATCTGTTCAACAAATCCTTCATCGCCACCGTCGGCTTATCCCTGCCCCGCGGCTTAACCAACATGAACTTTTACGAAGCGGCGGTCAAAACCAAGGTCATCGCCAACTCAATCAAAAATTACGTGCTCTGCGATCATACCAAATTCAACGTGACCGCCTTCAATAACTTCGCTTCACTGGAAAAAATTGAAGGCGTGATCACGGATGAATGTCCGCCGGACAATTACCTGAATTACTTCAAGCGCAGCAATATCCAGCTTTTTTATTAATCAATTAGGCAGATCGCCTTGGGTTAAAGTTCAAAATGGGTGACTTCTCTGGCCCTTGGGCATTGCTTCCAATAGTCTTCGATCATCTGTAAATTCAGATCCCAGCGGAAGCAGCCCAGCACTTCCGTGCACAGTCCGCCCATGATATTGCCATAGCGGATGCAGTCCACTAACGGCAGTTCATGGTATAAACCATAGATCAAACCGGTCAGAAAGTTATCGCCGGCGCCGGTGGGATCAATCGTCTTAAACGTTAAGCCCGGCACGTGGATATACTTGGAATTCAGCTTAGCGATGCAGCCCCGCCGTCCGAGTTTGACGATCGGGGTTTTTGTATACGCTTCCAGCCGATCCAACATCGCCAGCGGATCGTGCGTGCCGGTCAGCTTTTCCGCTTCTTTTTCGTTGGGTGTGAAGTAATCGCAGACCTTGAGATGCTCGCCGATCTTCTGAAAGGACAGATCATCCGTCCAGCCGACGTCGAACACAAGAATTTTGCCTTCTTCCTTCAGCTTGCGCGCGACTGATAAATCCTGCGGACAGAAGCAGATGGAACTGGACTTATAAAATTCATAAATCGTTTCCGGACCGCAGTCCAGCTCATCCGCGCCTTCGTTGTAACAGACAAAGCTGCGCTCAGCTTCCGTCGTGATCACGCAGGTCACGACTACCGGATGTTTTTTCCTTGTCTGAAGTGTTTCCACATAATGAAAGCGGATGTCGTTCAGCAGATCGCTGGCAATTCGGGATTGAAAATCATCGCCGAAATAAGTTCCCAGCTTGACCGGAATTCCCAGCCGGTTCAGCATGATCGGAATGACCATCGGTCCTCCGCCCAGCTCGATCTTAAAATCGGTCGCGAATACTTCTTCCCCCTCATTGGGAAAACGGTTGATATCTTTATAGATGAGATCGACGTTCATCTGACCGATCACGGCCACGATTTTACTCATTTCCATGGCGGCATCCCATCCCTTTGACTTTCTTTTAGGAAAGCATCGACCAGTTTTTCCGCCAGATCAAGATTGGCGACCAGCGGGTGGATCAGCAAGGCTTTCACAGCCAGATCCCGGTCACGATTTAAAATCGCGCGGACAGCGGTGCGTTCGTATTCCTTCATCGTCTGAATCAGATTCATGATCGGCTGAGGAATGTGCTGCTGAGGGATCGGATGAGCGCCGTCATGATCGATCCGGCAGGAAATTTCCACGACATCCTCATCCCGCAGTCCCGCAATCGCACCGCGGTTGGGAACGGAAAGAATCATTTCAACCGGTTCGGCTTGGGAAAGCGCCTTGACAAAACGCAGCGCTACCCCAGCATAGCCGCCTTCATCCGGTGTGGATAAAAATTCCTCCACGCTAGGCACTTCGTAATGCCGCACGCGGGCCTTGCCGGATTCATTCATCATATAGTGATTTTCCCGAATGTTATAATGCTCAAAGAAAATCCGGAACGCTTTTTCAAATTCCTGATCGGGATCGACGTTTTCCAGCGCCTTGTTCATCATCGTGTTGACGCGTTCAATCAGCTGCGCCCGTGATTCCCCGGCCTGTCGGCTGGATTGAATGACCTTGCGGGTGTAATAGTAAAAATACAGATATTCATTAGGCAGACAGCCATCGGTCATTTTCAGAACCTGCGGCTCAAACAGCCGCATCTCGGTTTTGACAAACAGGTTAGGATCGGTAAAGATCGGCTCGGTAACGTCCTTGCCGTCGACCTGAAAATGGGTAAACCACGAGAGATGATTCAAGCCGAAGCATTCACAGGAAAAGCGGTTTTCCGCCACATTGAGCATGGCCGCCAGCTGCTTGACAAATTCGCTTGGGGCATCGCAGATCCCATAAACCGGATAACCGCAGGAATTCAGCGCCTGGGTGACAATCCCGCTGGGATTGGTAAAGTTGAAGATCAGACAGCCGGGATGAGCCAGCTGCTTGATTTTTTCGCAGTAGTCCAACAGCACCGGAATGGAGCGCATCGCCATCGCGAAGCCGCAGGCGCCGGTCGTTTCCTGCGCTAATAAACCAGTCTGACTGACGATTTCCTCATCCCGAACGCGGCTGTGATCGCCTCCGGAACGAATTGTCGTGATTACGAAATCCGCGTCGGTTACGGCTTCCTCTACGCTGCGGGTCAGCGTGACCTTCAGCGCGGGGGCGATGCGGATCGCGATCTGCCGGGCCAGTTTGCCATACCGATCCAGCTTGGCTTGATCGACATCCATCAGCACGACTTCCGTCAGATTCGCCAAACCGGCATTGCAGGCAATACTCTTGGCCAGAAAACAGGATCGGACGCCGCCGCCTCCCAATACGCACAGTTTCATAAGAGTTCCCCTTTCTTACAGATAACGGGCAATTTCTTCCTTAAAGAAGTCGATATCGGCAGTGATCAACGCTTCTTCCGGCAGCCCTTTGGCCTTGGCATACAGAGTGTCGGCATAGGTCAGCACCGCGCGGACATCAAGCGGTTTGCCCAAGCTGTTGAACTTGTAGTAATTGTTGTGATAGAGATCATCCAGCACCGCATCCGGCAGATCCAGACCCCGGCAATGTTCCTCAAACGCCGTAAATTCTTCCTTGGTTTCCAACACCCGCTGCAGGCAATCCACTGTCTGCCGCCAATGATCGGAGAAGGTATCCGTACCATAGAGAATCTTATGGGAATAATCGCGGAAGAAATCCCGCCATAAATCTACATCCTTGGCAAAGTTCTCAAACATTTCCCAGCCCGGCGTGATATCAAAATATAGATTCGGATAACGGTCAAGCATTTCACAGCACAATCCGTGCTGATCGGAAATGAAGAAGAAATGCGGAATGCACAGCTTCAAATTGGGATGCTTGCGCAAAAACCCGAAGGTTTCCTGGTCAATTTCCAGCTTTTTCGGAAACGTCCCATCACCGTAGAAATTCCCCTTGCCCACAGCCCACTGCGGAAGCAGATCGGCATGCCAGAATTCCATCGGATCGTTGATATGATACAGAATCGGGAACTGACGTTTAGCGGCATAGTCGAACATCAGATCATAGGCCGGATCATCCAGCCGGCGGTTTAAGCGCTTGCGGATTCCCGGCTTGCCATCGAGCATCTTGATTCCGTCATAGCCCATTTTGTCAAACATCTCGATCTGCGCCCGCAGATTTTCCCCATCCGGCAGCTGCATGCCGTCATAATGAAATGAGGCATAGGCCAAGGCGCGTCCCTGGCCTTTCAGTTTCAGCAGCGCGCCCATCAGATTCTGCGTCAGCGCCCGATTGCCAATTAAGGTACAGCCTAAGAATGTCCAGTGATCATATCCGCAGGTTTCAACCATGTCGAAGCATTCCTGAATCTTCTCAGGATCAAACAGGTGGATGTGACAGTCGCTGATCGGTCTTCTAAATTGCAGCATGATTAATTCCTTTCCGTTGTCGGAACGATTTTTTCCGGCAGCTCATAGTCGTCGTGGGGCAAAAGCTCATAGGCTTTAACCCATTCAAAACGTTTGTAAAGCCGAAAGCCTTCGGCGTAGCGGATTTCCTGGCGCCGGCACTGCAGCGCGCGGAAACGGTTGACGATTTCGATCATTTCCTTCGGGTCTTCGCTGAACTGCGACTGATGCTGACGAGCCATTGCAAGCTTGGTTTCCATGAATTCAGTAATATCCACATAATAATCCGGATTGAAATCGACCCCGCAGGCTGTATCGGCGAAGAACACCGGCGCCCAGGCGCTGTTGAGAACTAAGCGCGACAGACAGCGGTGGTCATTGTGGTAATCGTTGGGGGCACAGGTGAAGATGACGTCGGGGTTCAGCTGTTCCATCACCGTGATGACCTTTTCATAACAATCCCGATCCTCGATCAGCCGATGATCCTCCAGATCCAGAAAAATGGGTTCAACGCCCAGCATAGCGCAGGAACGCCGGGCTTCGGCATGACGAATGGAAACGATTTCCTCAGCGCTGACGGAATCAGGAAGATGTCCCCGCCCCCGCCGGCCATCCATGGCAATCACCACATGCACCTCATGCCCCTGGGATTTGTATTTCAGCAGGGTGCCGGCAACCAGTATTTCCATATCATCCGGATGCGGCATCATCGCCACGACTTTTAATTGACGCATAAGGCTCCTTTCTGAGCGCGCTTTTCTGTTTTCAATTCGCGGAATACAGCGCGGCAGGCTGTAGCTTTCATCAGCCAGGTGGCGCTCATAAACAAGATCGTCACGGCTTCAATTCCCCAACCCCAGCGCGCTTCCGCAAAGCTCAGGCATTGATAGATCATCGAGAAGCCGATCCAAAGATAGCTGTAACGGGCGCTGGGTGAAGTCCGAAGCGTTCGTAGCGGATAAAGCATGACCACAAGAGCTGTGTTGATGACAAAAAGCAGAGAAGGCAGCGAAGCACACAGCTGCAGTATTCCTTTCTGAGAATCCAGGACTTCCAGCTGATACAGATCCTGCGCCGGATCGATCAAAAGATAAGCATTATTCTTTAAGATCAAGGTGATCAGACCCGCGCTGATCAGCAGAGAGAACATCCCCAGAATCAAGGTAACCTGATAAACTTTCTTTTTCATCAGCCCTTCACCCCGGTCTTGGCAATGCCTTCAACAAATTGTTTCTGGAAAATCATAAAGATGATGATCATCGGCAAAACGGAAATGACCGCACCGGCCATGACCTGTTCATAGTAAGTCGTATGCTCGCCGATCAGCATCGCCAGACCGGCAGACAGCGTCATTTTTTCAATCGAACGGTTGACGATGATCGGCCACATCAGATTTTTCCAGGTGCTCAGCATCGTCATGATGCCCAGCGCCACTAAGTTCGGCGTGACTAGCGGCAGCATGATCTGCCAGTAGATCCGAAAATAGGAACAGCCGTCCATCCGCGCCGCCTCATCCAGATCCTTCGGGATGGTCTGAAATGCCTGACGCAGCAGGAAGACGCCGAACACGCTGAACAAGGACGGCAGCACTAAAGCCGTTAAGGTATTGGTCAGCTTCAGCTGCACCATCAGCCGAAACTGCGGGATCAAGAAGATCTGACCCGGCACCATCATCAGTCCCAGCATGCCGATAAATAGAATGTTCTTCAATGGGAATTCCAGCCGTGCAAAGGCATAGGCTGCCAGAGAAACGATGAACAGCTGTCCGGCAATTGTAACGAGGGTGACGACAATTGTATTCCAATACAACGTCAAAAATGGGAATTTGTTGTATACGATCTCATAATTGACCCATTGAATTTCCTTTGGAAACATCTGCAAAGGAATCCGAATCGCTTCCTCATAGGTCTTGATTGAGGTCAGAAACATCCAGACAAAGGGGATCAGCATGATCAGCGCAAAGATCACCAGCGCTGCACGAAACAGAAATTTAACTTTATTCTCTTTCATAAGGACCTCCTTAATCGTAGTTAACCCAGTATTTCTGGGCTACAAACTGGACGGCGGTGATCGCCAGAATAATCAGAAACAGAACGACCGAGATTGCCGAAGCATAACCGCGGATATTCTGGGTAAACGCAATTTCATAGAAGTAGCTGACCAGGCTCATCGAATATTGATAAGCTACGGTATTTCGCTGAATCATTAGGAAGATGAAATCAAAGATCTGCAGGATATTGATCATTGACATGATCGTAACGAAGAAAATCGTCGGGCTTAACAACGGCAAAGTGACCTTGAAGAAAATCTGCATTTTGTTTGCGCCGTCGATTTCCGCCGCCTCATAATAAATCTTAGAAATTCCCTGCAGCCCCGCCAGCATGATGATGACCTGATAGCTGACCATCGACCAGACCAGAACGATCAGAATGGCCCATTTCACAGTATTGGGATCGCTCAGCCAGGCAATCGGCTGTCCGCCGAGCTTGACAATGATGTAGTTCAGCAGGCCGTACTGGTAATTCATCAGCCAGCGCCAAAGCAGGCCGATTGCGGCCGGCATCGTAATCGCCGGAAGAAAGATCGCCGTGCGGTACAAGGTCTGTCCCTTGATTTTCTGGTTGAGCAGCCAGGCGATGACGACCGAGAAGCCTACGACTAACGGAACTCCCAGCACCGTGTAAAACAGCGTGTTTTTTAAGGCCGTCCAAAACAAAGGATCGTTGAACAGCCGGATGTAGTTGCTCCAGCCGACAAAGGTCGGCGGTCCGAAGGCACCAACTTTATTGAAGCTGAAATAAATATTTTGAATGAAAGCAAAGAAGTAAAAGATCAGTAAGCCGATCACCATCGGTGCAATAAACAGATACGCCGCGCCGGCTTCCTTGACTTTTCGTCTGGAAAATTTCAGTTTGTTTGTACTCATGGGACTCCTCCTGATTCCAATGAATCAGAGTTAGGCAAAATCAGCTTTGCCTAACTCCGGATCTCGCATAATAAATTAATTCAGCTGATCAAGCACCGCCTGCGCCTTGGCTGCTCCATCCTTCAGCGCCTGTTCGACCGGCTGCTGACCTGAAAGGGCCATCGCAATCGCATCGTTGACGAAGGTGTTCCATTCAAAGTTGCCGTTGGTCGGATATGGGAATCCGGTCTTGGTCACGTCGGCAATCACCTGCGCGTCGATATTCTTAAAGCTCTTGACATATTCTTTCTGAGCTTCAAAGTTAGCCGGGAAGTCGATACCATTCTGTGCTTCCACGCTCATTGCTTCTACCCCAGTCAAGTATTTGATCAATTCCCAAGCTTCTTCCGGATGCTTGGTCTGGGATGCAATCGCATAGCCTAAACCGCCCAGAACTGACTTGTTGTTCACTGCCATGGAAGGCATCGGAATTAACTGAATCGCACCGTTCTGGCCTAAGCTTGACGTATCCAAAACGGAGGCTTTCCATGAACCGATAAAGACGATCGCACCCTGACCGGAAACAAACAGGTCTGTCCCTTTAGTTTCGGATAAAACGGTATACGGAGCCATCATTTTCTGATCCATCAGATCAACCATCTGTTGGATTGTGTCGATTCCTGCCGGTTCTGCGACGCCGGTCTTCTTTCCGTCTTCAGACAGATAAACCGCACCGTTTTGTTCAAAGAAATTGACGAAGGAAGGCTGAGCATCCAGTTCCATGACGATCGGATATTCCGTGCCGCCTGCCGCTTCAATCGCATCGCGCAGCTGACCGGCAATTGTCCGCATATCATCCCAAGTCCAGCCTTCTTTCGGCAGCTCGACGTTGTACTTCGTAAAGATTTCGGTATTCAGCGCGACATAGACGGCATCCAGCCCCTTCGGCAGACAGTATTGTGTGCCTTCATAATTGAACGCCTGAACACGGGCATCGACATACTGCGTCAAATCATAACTTTCTGCCTGAATGAATTCATCCAAAGGCTTTAAGACGCCGCCTTCGACATACTTCGGCAAATACGTGTTCATCCACATAACGTCTGCGGATTCTCCGGATTCCAGCGAAGCATCCAGCTTCTGCCAGTAGTTGCTCCACGGAACCTGTTCAATGGTCGCGACGATTTCACCGTCATGCAGTTCATTGAATTTGTCGATATTCTTTTGGATAACTGGTGCCTGAACCTCATCCCACAAGGTAAGGCTGATCTGTACCGGACCAGAGGTTGTACTTTGTCCGCCATTGCCTCCATTAGAACAAGCGGACATGGATAAGACCATAAAGCTGCAGAGAAGAATGCTGAGTAATTTTTTCATAATAATGTTTCTTCCTTTCCGTTGGCGTCAGTGTAAGCGATTACATTTGAAAGTGTCAAATTTTATGTGTTCTTTTCTTGGTATTGTGTAAGAATTATTTTTGTATTTTTTGATACTCTTTTGATACTTTCTTGACTATTTCTTTTATCTTTTCTTATTTCCCGCATCTCATGATCAACAAAAAAAACCGTTCAATATCCACGGTTTTCTCGCCTTTTTCTGTATTTACTGAATTTTGAATCTGATCATTTTGATTTTTGCCGATTTCCAAAAACTTTTTTTACGCTCCTCTGTGCTTTTTTGAAATTTGCATTCAAGTTAGTCAAAAAAACTTTTATTCGCAAGAACTTTATAGCAGCCCTGTTCATAACTTTATATTTCATCAAGACTTATAAAACACCGGAAACACCGATGCCATGAACAAAACGGCCAGCCCGCATATAGCTGATATAAATCCGCCCGACAATATCCTCTTGGATCCGTTTCCCGCGCCGCTCACATTCGGTAATTAAAGGCAGAAGATCCTGGCGTGTAAGCTGAAAAGGATCCGCAGCTTCCAGCATATACTGCACTGTTTCCCCTCCTGGTAAAACTGCCATTTCCGCAGGCAGATCCAGTTCCAGCTTATTTTTATTGCGCTCAAGAATTCCCAAACCAATACACACATCCAAGGGTTTTCGATCCTGGATCAGACTTTCAATACCGATTTTAATGGATACGTAGGAAAACGGCATGTTTTCTGCCAATAACTCAATGGCTTCCAACAACGCCGGCGTCATCTTGGCCGAAGCGCCAAAATTCCAGACATTATAGCTGTTATCCCGATAATAAAGGGAAAAACCGTTGCGGTATTGGGTGACCATTTTAAAATACTCCTGCATTTCTTTTAATCGCTGCAGCTTAATTTCCTGTTGGTGAATTTGCTTTTCCAGTTCAAGTTCATGAGTCCCCACCCAACGATCAATTTCTTCCAGTTCCTCATTTTCAGCATTTAGTGATTCCTGGATGCTCATATCAAAACTGCGCAGCATCTGCGCATGATAGATTTTCAGCGCATCCTGTGCGGTAAAATTACGGTAATTGTTGTTCTGACGTTCTCCCTGAATCAAGCCCATACGATCATAGTAACGAACTTTACTGCTGACAATACCCAGCTGTCTGGCAAACTCATTCACCTTCATGTCCTTCACCTGTATCTTTCCTGTAAGAAAAACTATTAACTATTAAGTAAATGCAGATGTTCGTCATACTCTTCAGAATTAAACACTTCGTAGTCATTTGTTAAGAAATATTCAGAAAGATTAATAACTTCATTCGTATTAAATAGTTTATATTTGAAATTCTCAATAAATTTATTATAAGAGAAAACATAATAATTTCCATTTACTCTAAAAGCTAATTCATTTATTCCTACATGTTCCTGATAACTCAAATCAGGTCTGTTGCTATTTTCAACAATATAATTTACTGCATAGCCATATGATTCCCTAGATACCTTTGAAATATCAAGAATATACATAATATTTATTGTAACCTCTTCATTTTTATTAAATAGATTTGTTTTATATTTTTTTATAAAAGAAGAGTTATTTATCTCCAATTTTACATTATCCTTATCTATAAAATATCCTATAAAAATAGCCTCTTGTATAGATAAAATTTTAAAATTTATCATAGTAATTTGATTTTTGAAAATGCTAATAATTTTCTTCAAAAAATGCGGCTCTATTATTCTATCAACCGTATTTACAGTTATTTTCCCATCACTCATTAGATCTTTAATAAGAAATTTATCTTTGTTTCTTTCTGAAAAACACCATGTTGCCACTTGTGAATTGATTCCCCATTCATCAGTTTTACAAAATGTTTTATAATTATCAAATTCTTCTAAAAATTTGTTAATTCGTTTTTCTGAGTAACTAACTTTTTTTAAATTAACATTATCAATTTTATTAACTTCCAGTTGTGGATAAAAATCGCGTTCCAGTAGTTTATTGATATTAATTTTATCTTCCTCTAACTTTTCATTTAATATCCAATTTGTAGTATTAAACACACTTTTAAAATACTTTATTTTATACATCACCTCTGGATTATACCCCAAAATATATTCAATTACTTTGAGTTTTTTTGCTTCCTTTCTTTTTTCTTCATTATATATTTTTTTATCAAGTAAACTATTATGAAGAATATAATCAAAATCTTTAATACATATACTCCCTACAGTTAATTCATTATTGTTTATCACATTTACAATCGTAGACAATTTATGTAAGTGTGGACGATTACATAATTGACATCTGAAATCAGGATCTTCAGAATCAAAATCCCTTTTTTCAATTTTCCATTCTTTTTGAGTACGCTTAAATAAGCTATACCAATTTTGTTCTAAAAACATTTGATACTGTAATGATAATTTTTCAAAATCTTTTTCCTTTAATTCAGGTATTTTATACTTATCTAACTCTAAAACCAACCATTCAAACTCTTTGCATATATCGCTTTTCAAAAATAAATTAGCTTCTTTCGGTGGTATTTTCATCAGATTTCTCCTCCTTGCTTGAATTATTTAATAAAGTAATAAAATCTATTTTTTATAGTATTATTCTATCATAAAAGCAAGAAAAATCTCCTACTATAATAGAATTAATTTCTTGGACTTTAAAAACATTTAATAATAACCCAACATGAGAAGTATAATTAATAAAAATCTTACAATTAAATTATTTTTAGTGAAAAATCACGTCACTAGAATGAGTGATGTAAAAAAGCTATAAAACAAGCCAAGAAATATGTTTTCTGTCAATTTGTTGGGAGGCTAAAGTCATTTTTAGTGTTATCAACTTCTCAAAGGCCTTATAGTCTTTAGGATCCGAGCTGATATTCGCTGTCAGCATTACTTTGTCAGCCTCTTTTTTCTTGCTATAATTTCCTACATTCACCTGCCTAATGCTCAAGGCTTTGGCAAGGGTATACGCATCCTGTGGATTATCAACAAGAATCAAAATCTGCATATTTTCTGACCGTGGGTCAGAAAGAAGCTGGATCGCTTTTTCTACTGTGCGAACCGTGACTTTTTTTCCTGCCGGCGCTGTCATCAACAGAACTTTTCTCATCATTTCATCATTCGCAGCTGCATCGTTAGCGACAACAATCGCATCAATGGATAAAACCTTTGACCACTGTGTTGTAATCTGACCATGAATAAGCTGTTCATCAATTCTTAACTGTTTTACCATTTCAACTCTCCTCAAATCAATTTTTCTGTCATTGGATCCATTCGTTTTTTCCTGTCGTTGATTTTGCGGTAAAGATTCCTTATTGGTCTGTCAGACTGGAAATTCACCTCCATTTTTAACAAGCGCTTGTTTCTGCTTTTATGTTATCATTGGATTGTTTTTTCATTTGCAGGGAATTTCCTAATTTCTGTCCAATTTTCTGCAACCCTTTTCTTCATTAAAATGATGGTTAAGTCATTCCCTTAACTCTTTTTATTTAGTAGACATTGCGTAATTTGACAAAATTTTAAAACGATATATAATTACAGTTATATATCATGCGTTATATATAAGGAGGAGAATATGCCGCCAAAAGCCAAGATCACAGAAGACCAGATTGTTGCCGCTGCCTTGGAGATCGCCCGTGAAACCGGAGCCGAGAATATCAATGCCCGAACTGTGGCCAAGAAGTTAAACTGTTCGACTCAGCCAATCATGTATCATTTTAAAACGATTGAACAATTGAAAAAAGCCGCGTATGCTGCGGCAGATCAGTATCACTCTGAGTATTTAATGAATTTCAAGACCCCACAGGAAGATATGATGCTTGAAATGGGGCTAAATTATATCCGCTTTGCGATTGAAGAGCCGCATTTGTTTCATTTTCTTTTTCAGTCAGGTTTCACCGAAGGAAATAGTCTGCTTGAAATGATCCGCTCTGAACAGCTCATACCGATTATTTCAGCCATGCAGACAGCGCTGAATTTAGACCAAGCTCAGACGAAAGAAGTTTTTTTGTATCTCGCCTTCATAGTCCACGGTTACGCAAGCCTTATCGCCAACAAGGTTCTGAAGTTTGATGAACAGCTGATTTCCGAGCATTTAAAACACGCTTGCAGAGGGGCTGTTTTAGCCGCTGGAAAAGAGAAGTAATGAATAAGCAGGGTACTCAGAATGAGCTGACTTTTGCTTTAAAATGGATTGCAGTTTATTGTATTTTACAATCACTGGCCAATCCGATCAATGAAATAATTGGGATCGCAAACTCCGCAAGCGCGGTTTTCTGTGCTGTGCAGGCAGTCGTTCTATTCTCTTTATTGAAGAAAAAGAATCAGCTTAAGCAGATTGGACTTTGCCGCTCGCCTTTTCCTGCTCGGCAATTTCTTTATTATGTTCCGTTAATCTTGTTATCAACAAGCAATCTTTGGAATGGTCTGAAAATCAATCTCTCTTCTGCGGAAACTTTCTGTCATATTGTTTTAATGCTAGGCGTTGGATTTTTAGAAGAAGTCCTGTTTCGGGGTCTGCTTTTTAAAGCCCTGGCAAAGGACAATGTTAAAACCGCAGTGATCCTTACAAGCGTGACTTTTGGCCTTGGTCATTTATTAAACCTGGTCAACGGCAGCGGCATGGGATTAGTATCCAATCTGTTTCAAATTAGCAGTGCGATCGCTTTGGGTTTTCTGTTTGTCTTTTTGTTTTATCGCGGCGAAAGCCTTATTCCCTGCATTGTTTCCCACTCTACGATCAATATCCTCAGTGCCTTCGCGAACCAGACAGGTCTAAGCCTAGAAAAACGGCTTCTCTTCAGCTTTATAGAATTGGCAATCCTTATCAGCTATGTTCTAATGTTGTCGAAAACACTGCCGAATAAGCAAATCTCTTCCCAAAGCGGTTGATATGATTTTGCTGCTAACTCGCCAACAGAAAAAAATAATAAAAAATAGTTATTTTCCCAGCCGGTTAAGGCTTCCCAATAAGCTAAAAAGCGCATGGTTACTGGTTTTTTTGTAGACGATAAAATGGTGTCCGATTGGTGCCCAAACGAACAAAAAGAGTTATGGACAGTAATATGAAGTTATGATACGAAATGAGTTGTTTGACATTTCCATAAGCTAATATTAGAATGGAAAAAGCTAAGTTAGATTTGTTCGCCTCTGGCAAAGAAGACAAGAAGACAGAGTAGTGGAGGGCGTTTTGATGTTTAATGAAATCTGTATTTATGAAGCAAAAATTGACAAACAGGATGAAATTGAAGCTCTGATGAAAGAGGTCGCAGAATTTTATCTTTCGCAGCCCGGAGTTATTGATGTAAAGTACATCAAGCGTACCCATCGGCAAGAGGACTTCAATGCCGTGAAAGAGGGAAAGCCGCCCATTCGCCTGACGAAATGGGTAGGCAAAGTCACTTATATTTTGCACTGGACACTTGAAAATGAAGACGCTCATGCACAAGTGTCCAAGCTCGGATTGGAACAGTTTTATAAACGCTGGAATCGCTGTCTTACTACCATGCCTAAAATCCTGCTTGGTGAGAATATCGTGTAGGTATCTTCTTGAATTAAAGCGCGCTACGCTATCTGGTTGTTTTCAATCGTGGCAAGCAGTGTTTTGTATGGAATTGGTACTCCAGTCACGCATGAAAATAGCCCCGGTGTGAGACGGGTCCAGTCTCACGCCGGGGCGGTCATACGGAACGATAGAAGTCCGTTTTCGGGGCTACGAGATAATCGTTTGGCGTCCGCAAAGGCCCATTCTGTCAGGAGATTTTTGGGCCTAATGTTCCGGCTACAAGCCCCTTTCGGCATTGTGCATGGAACCTATCATCAGCTTTCGGAGGATTGCTTTTTAGGCTTGCTGTTTTTTTGTTTTATGGTGCCCAACTTTACAAAAACACGTTATTAGGAGCCTTGACACAATATTATGGAATTTTGAGAAAACGCCCATTTCATGCGGGTTTGCGGGATCTACCTATGGAGCGATTTGCCATCTAATGACGGCTAAAATTGCTATACAGGCTATAAAAAATAGCACTTATTCCAGCCGGTCAAGCCGGTTAAATTAGCCGCAAATACGCATAATAGCTATGTTTTTTTAGAAATAGGCTATGAGCCGAAAAGTGAAAATGATACCCTATTTGGTGCTCAAGTAAAACGGATACTTTATAAAAAGTTCTAAAACATGGGCATCTATATTTGACAGATATAGAGCGAAGTATTAGGATTAAGAAAAATATGGAGTGTAGCGCATTTAACGGATAAGGCGTGGAATGACAAATCGGGTGCTGGTGAGGTGATTAAGCGTATGGTTGTTAAATTTGGGCAATACATAGTTGATCTTGATATTGAAAAAACAAAATACTTTTATGAGAATGCAGAGCCAGTCAGTAAAGGATGTTCATGCGATGGTTGCTTGAATTTTGAGAAAGCCATCGATGTGCTCCCGCAGACAGTAAGAGAGTTCTTTGCTAATCTTGGCGTTGATATGAGCAAGGTATGTGAATGCTACGTAAATTGCACAAACGAGGATGGAACACTATCATATGGCGGCTTTTATCATATCTGTGGCACTTTGTTAGATGGAGAGAGTGCGTGGAAAAAAATAAGTGATACAGCTTCATGTTGGGATGAAAGTGCAACATTTTCTGTTTCTTCTAATTTCCATATATCTGTTCAAAAAGATATTGCCCTATTGGAAGCAGATTTTCCGCTTCCTGCTATCCAACTTGAATTCTCTGCAAATATTCCTTGGATGCTTGAAAAAGAGAACACATACAGATAACGGTAGAGCGAAACCAATAACGAATCATATAATTGAAGGAGAGTATAATGAAAAAAGAGTATTCAACTATACCAAAATCGATGTCTGAAATGGAAACGTATGGCTTTTCATGGATGGAATTTGTGACGGCAATCCCGTCACCTTTGTTTGTTGTAACCACATATAAATCCAATGGAAAGCCTAACGCATGTCTGCAATCATGGGCATGTTTTAATGGAAGTCCACACGGTTTCTATGCAATCTTATCAAGTGTTAATAAAAGTGGTCATTTATATCAGAGTATACGAGAAACAAATGAAGCCGTTATTAACTTTCCATCGCTAGAATTTTATGATAAGTGTAGCGATACGATTGCAAATAATGGGTTTGATAACGATGAAATCGCATTGTCTGGGTTGACCTCTGAAAAAGCTTCAATCGTAAATGCTCCGATGATTAAAGAATGTTTTCTAAACTTAGAATGTCGTTATTTATGGGAGCGTGAAATAATTGAGGGTAGCTCTCATGTTTTGATGTGTTTGGAAATTGTTAATATTTGTGCAGAAGAAAAATATTTAGACGAAGTTGTGCATGGACGTTACGGTGAAGAAGGCTTTCTTTACAATATTCATTATCCTGTAAATCCGGAAAATTTCAATGGTAGATCACATGATTGGGTCGCAACTTTAAAAAAATCAAAAGATATGGGTGAGTATTGAACAAAGTAGAATATGAAGGATAGATGAGAAAACACCACAAAATCAGCTTTTAAGCCATTTTTATAAGTACCTATAAACACTTATAAGAAATTATAAAGCTAAGAACGTCTATTCAATCAATAAAAAATTATATTACTCCAACTATGCTGTGATGAAATTTACAGATGACCACAGCAATGATTTAGAATCCAATTCATGATGTTCTTACCGTTTTTTCAAATACGCCATAGGTACACGCTGTGTCAGCCAGACCCCGTTGACAGATAAAAAGAACACATAGCCCTCTTCGTGCATTCGTCTGGCATCAACCGCATAAACAACCGGCTTGCCATGCCGGCTTCCAACCTTCAGTGCAGTTTGGAAATCGGCAGATAAATGAACATACAATCGCGATTTACTGATCAGGCCTTCCCGATCAATGCTTGCGACATACTTTTCGCCTGTTCCATGCCACAAAACTTCCGGCGGCTGGACTTCTTTTAATCCTACGTCAACCGGTATTGAATGACCCTGATTCGCGCGGATCAGCGTCTTATCATCGTTAAAAGCATAACGGCCTTTCTCATCTTCGGCAACAAGCTTCTCCAGAAGTGTTTGATCCATAAATTGAGTTTTGCGAATTCCGGCAATCAGTTCATCCACCTTCGCCCATCCGTGCTCATCCAGCTGAATGCCAATGACCTCCGGTTTGTGCCGTAAGATCAGACTGAGATATTGACCTAATTTTTTCTCATCCATCATCCGTTAACCTCCCAACTCTCTCTATCCTAATACCTAGAATTGCTTTTTCCATCTGTTTTAAATGATTTCTTTAAAAACGAACGAAAAACAGTGAAATTGGCAGAAAGCATTCATTTTCATGCATATGATAAAATCTATGATATAATATTTGATCTTTTTCTGAATGATTTTGGCAAAAATCATTAAAAAACAGGGATTTTTACAAAAAGCATTCATTTTCAATCAAAAACTTTTTAGTATGCTATAATTAATTATTTTAACCCATGATCAAAAAAGCAGCGTCATCTCAGGCAGAGTACGCTGTTTTCCTTGATTCTAAGCCTCTGTGACACGTTGGATAAAAGTCTGATCCTGTCCTCACCAGAACGCCTGGGTCAGTTCATCCACGACTTCTCTGCGGCAGCCACTCAGCGGATCCGTCCAGACGCATTTCCAGGCATGCAGCTTCATCCTGCCTTGAACAGGACGGGGATTATACAGCGGATCATTGATGATCGGATGCTGAATGGAAACCAGAGGCACGCGGATTTGATGGGTTCTGCCCGTTTCCAATTCACAGCGGACAAGCGTCTGACGCTGTTTTTGACGGCATTGCAAAACTTCGATATGCGTACAGGCTGGCTTTCCTGTGGACGAGATGCGATATGCCTTAGACTGGTGGCGATCCCGGCCAATCGGTTGATCAATCGTCAGTTTTGCCTTCGGCTTCATCACCCCGCTGACCACTGCCAGATAGGTGCGGTAAATTTGCTTCTGCGCCAGCGCCTGATCCAGACGAGGCTGAAAAAACGGACATTTACTGAACAGGACGATGCCGCTGGTTCCTTCATCCAGACGATGAATCGGACGCACCGTGCAGTGCTGGCCTGTGCGGTGATAATACGCTGCCACCTGATTCGCCAGGGTTCCGCTCTTCTGTTTATCATCCGGATGCACAATCATGCCGGAAGGCTTGGACACAGCCAGAACCAGCTCATCCTCATACAAGACCGTAAGCGGCTGATCCCACGGGACAAAATCCGGCTCCTCCTGCTGAAATACCTTCAGCGCAAGCCGATCCGCCGTTTTTAATTTTACGTTTTGCCGGACAGGCTGATCGTTAAGCAGGATTCTCTGCTCGGTTTCCAGCTTATACCGATAAGCTTTGGAACACGGCCACGCCATTAAAAAGTCCGCAATAGTTTGTCCCTCGGCCTGCCTCGCAATAATCAGATTCAGCCAGGGACTGTCAATTAGAAAATCCATCAATCCCGACCTTCCGGAAACAAATAGCCAGCCTGTTCAAACAGCGTATCCAGATCCAGCGGATTGGGTTTCCAATCCTGCGGTCGCGGTTGTTTTAAAAAGGCTTCGGCACAGGCCGCATGCGCTGCCGCGCCCTTCCACAGCACACTTTCGTCCAGATCATGGCGGGAAGTGTGCACGTCAGCCGTGATGCCGCGGGCTTCATTACGCATTCCCAAAAAAGCATACACGCCTGGCATCCGCTGCAAGTACAAAGGAAAACTATCCGTTCCCATCCACGGCTCAGCTTCCATCACCGTCGCTTCCCCCAACAGCTCACGGCAGACCTCGGCCGTCGTTTTCGCATAAGCCGCATCGTTGTTTAACGGAAAGCCTGGGGCGTTCAGTTTCTCAAAATGCGCGGTGCAGTCGTACGCCTCGGCAATATGTTCAACGACATGCCGCAGCTTGGCCTGGAAAGCCAAACCGACCTCACGATTATAAAACCGCACCGTTCCCTTAAACAGACAGGTATCGGGGAGTATATTGGATTTGGTTCCGGACTGAACCAGTCCGGTCGAAATCGTCAGCGGCTCAAACGGACTGACCGTCCGCATCCGCAGCGCGCTCAGTGCCTGACCGATCGCCGCGTAACAGTCAATCGGATTGACGCACAAGTCCGGACGTGAGCCATGTCCGCCGCGTCCCTGCAGCCGGACATGAAAGGAGAACATGCCCGCCATTAACGGTCCGGCCTGAATTTGCAGCGTCCCGGCTGGCGTATGTGGGGAAACATGCAGACCGAATACACTGTCCGGATGAATTCCGGCTTTTTCCAGTGCCTTCATGATGTGGTAAATATTCATCGTCGCTTCTTCACCCCGTTCAAAACACAGAAGCACCGTTCCTTCTAAGTCTTCCCGATGGGCTTGAAGCAGCTTCGCCGCCGTCAGAAGCATCGCTGTATGTCCGTCATGACCGCAGGCATGCTGCACACCTTTGACCTCGCTGACACAGGATTTCGGCAGCCCGCCGCCGTTGGCCGCCTCTTCTTCAATCGGCAAGGCGTCGATATCCGCTCTTAACAAGACCGTTCGGCCCGGTTTTCCGCCTTCAATCCAGCCCAGTACCCCGCCATGCTCAACAACTTGGGTGCGGATTCCCTGATCCTTCAAAAACTGATCAATCAGCGCGACCGTAGCTTCCTCTTTCGAGCTTAATTCCGGATGCCGGTGCAGCTTTCGGCGCAGATCAATACAAAGATCACTGAGTGCCAAAGCCTCTTCGTTCCATTGGATTGCCATTGTTTTCTCCTTTATCTCATTCCTGTTTTTTGCTTTGTTGTTTTGTTTATTCCGCTTTGTCGTTAGCGAATGCAGTCGGCATAGAAATCAAAAACCTGCTGCTCGGTTGGGAAGCGGGCGATCAGTACCTCGTCGCCCATGGCCTCAGCCAGCGCCGGATCCATCGCAATTCGTTGCACAATCGCTTCACGATAGTGTTCGACAATCCAGTCCGTCGAATGTTGATAGTGCTGCTCTTTGCGCCGGCCGACAAACACGCTGGAATACGGCCGTTCTGGGTTGTAGCACGGTTCATGGTCAATCAGCGTGTCAGCCCAGATCTGATAGATATCAATGTCATTGGCATAGTCGATCATATCCGGCAGAAACCCTCCCGGTGGACGCATGTTGACCTCTAAGCCGATGATATCGCCCTTATGGCCAAGCCCTTCCTGATCGCAGTCGAGGCGGAAAAATTCCAAGTGGAAAAAGCGGTCGCGTACACCAAAGGCCTGCAAAGTCCGCTCCCCGGCGCTGCGCAGATCCTCCTGTACATTTTTCAGTGAATAACAGCCGATCGGCTGCTTCTCATTGACTGAATCCATGACGGACCCTAGATAGACATGACTGGTGGCAAACACGACCTTGCCCTGATTGTTGATAATCCCGTCAAAGGTACAGACAGTTCCCTGCACGAATTCCTCCACAATCATCCCGGAATGCATCGTTTTCAGCATTGTTTCCAGTTCTTCCGCGTTGTGAATCCGCATCGTATCGCTGGCTCCCACCCCACGGTCAGGCTTAGCTACCATCGAATAATGCACCTGCTGGGCGAACTGACGGATCGCTTCCGGATCCTCGCTGATCAGCCAGCGTGCTGTCGGAACACCCGCCTCGGCATACTTTGCTTTCATCAGCGACTTGTGCTGACAAACATTCAGCTGGGCAGGGAACATGCCGGTTGTGACATGAAACAATTCACGCAGCTCCGCGTCCAGATTCAGCCAGTATTCATTGTTGGATTCAATCCAATCAAGCTTGCCGTACTTCCATGTAAAATAACCGCAGGCGCGGATCATCTGATCCCGATCGGTCATCGAATAGACACAGTAAACATCATCCAGAACCTTGCGCAGGGAAGCCGGCAGCGATGATTGGGGCGTATCGACAATCCCCAGCACACGCACGCCGCGGTTTTTCAAAGCCCGGGCAAACAGCCAGTAATTCGATGGAAAATGTGGTGAAATTAAAACAAAATTGATCATTCAGCGTCCTCCCAACACCGTTCAAGGATGCCTAATTCTTCCATCCAAACCGGTGTTTCTTCTTCCCAGCACGCTTCGCAATGCGTGCCTTCCGGATAACAATGCAGATAAACTGAGGCTTTCGCTTCCAGGATCTGCTGCACGGTGCAGTTATCGGCCGTCACCTGCGCCAGATCTTCCTGGGAGCCGGTTTCCATCCCACCCCAGCTGATATAGAACTGTGTGTTTTCCTCAATCCAGGCCTCATCCAGATCCCTGCACAGCGGCTCCATCACTAATCCCAGATACGGTGACAGACAAGCCGCCCGGCTGTACACCGCACTGTAGCGGCCGCCGGCATACAGTGCCATCAAGCCGCCCATTGAGCTGCCGCCGATAAAGGTATGTTCACGATCGGTCAGCACGGGCAGATTTTCATCCACCCAAGCCTTCAGCTCACCGCTCATCCAATCCAGAAGCAGTTCTCCCTGTCCTTTCACTTCACCCCAGGCAGGATCGGAAAAATCATAGGGGGAAAACTCCCATAAACGACGGTTGCCCTGGTGATTGCATTCGATTCCCACAACCACTAACGGCAGTCCGGTCTGATCGAGATAATCTTTTAAGCCCCAGCTTTTTCCATAGGTCGCTTCCTCATCCAAAAACAGATTGTGGCCGTCAAACATATACAGCACCGGTACTTTCTGTCCTTCTGTGAGCATGTCGGGTATATACAAATGGAGTGTCCGTGCTTCTTCCAACGGCGTAATCCATGTCTCCTGTTTTATCAGCATGGTTTTGATCCTCTTTTCTAGCCGGAAGCGTCCGGCTGACGATCTCATTGTAGTGAATTTTCAGCTTGAACGCAAGTCTGAAAACCCTCGGCTAAGAATCAGAAACCGCCGGGAATCCCCGACGGTCAGCATTTCACCCTTAACAAAGACGGTTCATAAAATACGGGAATTGTTTCCGCCACCATGGCCAGTCATGAACCACGTCAGAACCCCAGTAATCGATCCAGGCCGGGATATTTTTGTAGCCTAACAGCTCCTGCATCCGGTGCGTATCCTGCTGAGCTTCCTGTTCCCAATCACCCTGACCACAGCACAGAACGATATCGCATCTGCGGTATTTCTCCACATACGGATGATCGGCAGGCATCTGATCCAGATAATCGATCGTTGAATTGTTGTAAACCAGATCGTCCATGTAGCTGCCGAAATACCACTTGCTGGAATAAATTCCGCTCAGTCCGACAGTGCCGTTGAACAAATCCGGCCAGCGGAACATGAAATTCACGGCATGTAGCGCGCCCAGACTGCAGCCAGCCGTTAAAATACCGCCGGCACGCTGACCGTCGTTGGACCATTGATTAATTTCAAAAATCCGCGGGGCTAATTCTTCTGTAATGTAGCGGGCATAGGCTTCATGCCGCTCAATCCGGCCGCGGCATTCGCGGTCAAAAGCCGCCCAGGTTTCCCAGTCGATGCTGTCGCAGGCAAACAGCTGCAGCCGTCCCTGCTCCAACAATTCCTGCACCGCCCCCACCATGCCGAAGTTTTCAAAATCATAGAAGCGGCCGCTCTGTGCCGGAAATACTAAACAAGGCCGTCCGGCATGACCGTAAACCTTAAATTCCATCATCCGGTCAAGATGATAGCTGTATTCGTTATAATAGGCTGTATGCATTGTTCTTACTCCTTGCTCATTGTAAAATCTACGAATTCCATCATGGCATCATAGTCGGCAAAGCGGGCGGTAATCATATCGTTGCCCATTGCCGCAGCCAGAACTTCCGGCATCGTTTCAGCCATGACAATGGCTTTTTCATACCGCTGATGGACTTCTGCGAGTGTATGCTGATAGGCTAAGCGATGACGCCGGCCAGTATAAACACAGAAATACGGCCGATGCGAAGGGTCGAAATAACCATGATCATATGCGACCATATTCGCCCAGATTTTATAAACGTCGATGTCATTAGCATAGTTCATCATGTCCGGCGTATACCCTCCCGGCGGACGCATGTTGACTTCCAGGCCGATTAAATCACCACATCGCCCCAGTCCTTCCTTATCTTCCGTCAGCCGGAAGAATTCGCAATGGAAAAACCGGCTCTGCGTAGGAAAGGCCGCGATCACCCGCTGACCCGCTTCTTTCAGATCTTCCGGAATTTCACGCACGGAATAATAATAAATATCTTCTTCGTGATTCACGATCTCCATAATTGGCCGCGGGAACACATGCGAAGTTTCAAAAATCGGCTGACGCTGCCGGTCCGCAATGCCGTCATACGATTCGATGGAACCTGGTACATATTCCTCCATAATGTACTGTACCTGCGGCAGATGATCATAAAATTCATGCAGCTGATCCTCATTTTCCAGCTTGTAGGTCGCATTGGCGCCGACACCGTTGTCCGGCTTGACAACCACCGGATAACCAGTTTGTTCGACAAATGCCAGACCCGCCTCCCGATCAGAAACCAGATGCCAGCGCGCAGTTCTGATCCCAGCTTTTTCATACAAGGCTTTCATCTGGCTCTTGTATTTAATAAAAGAAATGGCTTCGTTGCGCACACCGCTGGTCACATTGAAATCGGTGCGCAGCTGCGCATCCTGCATCAGCCAGTATTCATTGTTGGATTCAATCCAGTCAATCCTGCCATAACGAAACGCAAAAAAAGCACAGGCCTTATAAACCTCATCATAATTTTCCAGACTTGAAACCTTGTAGTATTCCTGCAGGCTCTGTTTGAGGTTGTCCTCCAGCAGCTCATACGGAGCATCTCCGATGCCCAGCACACGCACTCCGTTCTGTTTTAAACAGCGGCAAAAATTCCAATAGGTTTTCGGAAAGTTTGGCGAAATAAAAATAAAATTCATGGCTATTCCCCACCTTTATCTTAGTTTTATTGTAGCAGAATTGAACTAGTTTTTAAATTGAATGCCGGCTAAAAACAGACAAATTCTGAAATATTTCTGAAAGAAATGAAAATAAAGACATAGATCGTTCAGACAAGGGGCTATCGCCCAACCATCCCGAAATCAATAAGAAAAGGATATCCGCTTTTCTCACTCAGATATCCTTTTGTTCTTTGAATCATTTATGGCCTCACTCCGGTCATGGTATTGATTCCCGCAGCAAGGTAGTCCAGCTGTTTGCCCTGCGTTTTTCAGATCAGATTTGTGGCAGCCAGACGTTTGCGCATTAAATCCGGATCTGAGCAGGCCAGCAGTGCGGTTTCCTTGGTAATCCGTCCGGCTTTCAGCAGACTCAATAAACTGACGTCCATTGTGACCATGCCGTCGCGGGCGTTGGCCTGGATCGTGTTGTCGATCTGATGAATCTTATTTTCCCGGATCTGCGTCTGCACGGCATTGTTCACCTTCATAATTTCAAAGGCTGGGATCAAGCCGCCGCCGACTGCCGGTACCAACTGTTGGGAAACGATCGCCTGCAGCACCATCGACAGCTGCACGCGAATCTGCTGCTGCTTTTCAGCGGGGAAAACATCAATGATGCGGTTGATCGTATTCGCAGCTCCGGTTGTATGCAGCGAAGAAAACACCAAATGCCCAGTCTCCGCTGCTGACAGAACCGTCTGCATCGTTTCCAGATCGCGCATCTCACCGACCAAAATCACATCCGGCGCTTCGCGCAGCGCCGCGGTCAGAGCGTGGATATAGTCCGGCGTATCCTGGCCGATCTCCCGCTGGCTGACAATGCTTTGCTGATGCCGATGCAGCACTTCAATCGGATCTTCGATCGTAATGATATGCCCGCTGCGGCTGCGGTTGATCGCGTCGATCAGACAGGCCAAAGTTGTGGACTTCCCGCTTCCAGCCGCACCGGTGATCAAAACCAGACCCTTTTTCAGATGGGCAAAGGAAAGAATTTGTTCATCGATGTTGAGCTCCTTCGCATCCGGAAGGACAAAGCGAACGACCCGCAGCACCGCGGCCAGAGATCCACGCTGGCGATAGACATTGACACGGAAACGCCCCATCTGCGTAAGTGAAAATGAAAAATCATCTTCCCCAGTCTGCTGCAGCCGGTGCATCGTCCGATTCTGACTCAGCTTGAAGATTTCCTGGATCATCGTTTCCGTCATTTCCGGTGTCAGCCGCTGATCATCCAGCCGGATCATCTCCCCGTTGATTTTGACCGTCAGCGGCGTTCCGGCAACAATAAAAATATCTGAAGCCTGACGCTCAACCGCCGTTTTCAGCATCGTTGAACACTCCATCAGCGATTCTCCCCTCTCTGTTCAATCTGGGTATAACTGACCTGCATCCGGGTGATGGCTTTATCGCTCATTTTCAGCTGCGCACTCGCCTGGACATAGGACAGAACGGCAAACGTCGTCATGCACAAAAGACAAAACAACATCAATAACGGAGCGATGCCGGTGCCGATATTCACTGCCGTCTGAGTGTCATGATTCTCATTCATGCGCTTCTGCCTCCTTAATTGGGTTCAGTTCCAATAATAACCGTGCATCGTGAACCCGAATCACGCGCAGGGATGTTTCAACACTCTCATTGTGGACCTGCCGAAGGATTTCAATCTGATAGACACCCTTTTCCTGCGGCATTCCGATTTCATCACTCTGCCACATACAAAACTTCTCTGTGCAAAGTTCGGGAAACAGCTGATCCAATGGCGTATTGGAAGCATAGCGCAGCTGTTCCGCCAGCGGCTGAGCCAGCCGCAGCGCCTGATTCTGATCTAAGGCCAGCTGATGCTTCTGATCGGCCAGCGCAAACAAACGCACGCACAGCACAGAGCCTAAGGCGAAGCAGAGGATCACAAACAACAGTTCACCTAAGAAATAAAACGAACTGGAACGCTGACGTATTTTCATTCGGCTCCCCCCTTCAGGATCAGGCTTAAAGTGGCGGAGGGTCCCTGATCGTTCTGCCAGCGCACCTGCAGCCGGTCAGACTCAAGCTCAAAGCTCAGCGGCTGACTGGAAACTAGGATTTCTCCGGCAGTTAAGTCGAGTTCATGCTCTGTCCCGGTCAACAGCTCCATCAGCGCGCCGTTTTGATAATAAAACAGAGTTTCATAAGTTCGGCCTTCGATTTCTTCCTGAATCACCAGGCATTCAGTCCCGGCCCATTCCCGCACCGTCACTTGATCCGCCGGCACGTTCTGCAGACGGTTGAACAGAACAAGATAGGGCAGCTGCACCTGATCATCTGCCTGCCGCTCACGCAGCATCGACTGATAAAAGCTGGCACAGCGTTCAATCGTTACAAAGGAGCAGCCGACAAACAGCAGCATCAATAACAGCATGAACACCATTTCAGTCAGCGGACGCTTCATCGAACCGCCCCCTTCCGGTACACCTGAACCTCCGGCTTCATATTGGAGCCGAGCGATTGGTAGAAAACATTGTATTTTTCGCTGTCAATCACCACACCGTAGTTTTGTTCCAGATAACTGATTTCCTCCGGATAGCTGCCTTCTAAGGCGTAGCACAGCACAGCCGCCTGCTCGATCCGCTGCTCAATCAGCTGGGCTTCCTCATTTCGGATCTGTCCTGAAGTCTGGCTCAGCGCATCGCCAAGTCCCCACAGGATAACCGCAAAAACTGCGGCGGCCATCATGATTTTTCCAAATCGTTTCATCGGCTTACCCGATACTGGACATGATGTTCATCAACGGCAGCATGACCGACAGCAGGATCGCGCCGACAATCACCGACAGCAGGACGATCATCAGCGGTTCAATCGTATTGAGAAATTGATTCACGGCAGTTTCCGTATCTTCATCATAGCGCTGTGCGACCTGGGCGATCATCTCATCCCCCCGGCCTGCCCGCAGTCCAATGCCAATCATCCGCGCATAGGCTTCTTTGAACAATCCGCAGTCCAACAAAGCCCGATCCAGGTTTTCCCCGGCCGCGACTTTCTGCGTGCATTGCTGAATCTGCTTTTTGACTGCCGGATGTTCGATCAAACTTTCGACCCCCTGCAGCGCTTCACTGATTTCTACACCGCTGCGGGTAAACAGCGACAGGGCAAACGCCGCCTGCGCCAACGCCAGTTCCCGGCACACCCCGCGGATCAAAGGCACACCCGCTAGCAGCGCAGTAAGCGATTGTTGGGGATTGCGGATATGCCGCCAGCCGATCCAGGCGGCACCCAAAAGAGCCAGCACTGCCACCGCGGCCGCCGCCAAAATCAGCGCAGTCCCCGCCTGCATCAGCAGCTGTGCCGAGACCGGCAGCGATACGCCAAGATTGCGCAGCACCTCATCAAAGACCGGCAGCACCTTGAACAAAATCACCCCCACGACCACCAACACCATGATTAACAGGATCAGTGGGTAGGTCAGCGCGTTTTTCAGATTGATCCGAATCTTTTCCATGCGCTGATAATACTGGGACAGCGCTTCCAGCACCTGATCCAGATAGCCGGTCTGTTCACCGATCTGAACCATCCGGATCATATAGGAATCAAACGCTTCCGTTTTTGCCAGACTCTCCGCCAGCGTTTCTCCCAGCTCTACTTCATTCTTCATTTTCAACAGTGCATCATGCATTTCCGTATCTGGCTGGTCGTTGGCAATGACCGCCAGGCCTTCTTCGCAGGATAAGCCTGAGCTGATCATCATAGCCAGCTGCTGACACAACAATGCACATTCATTTCCGGAGATTTTTTTCATCGTTTCCTGCCCCCTTTAATAACGATATTTATCATGATATTCGCCCTTGTATTTCATCTGGGTTGAGGCATAAGTCGGATCCATCCGCGTCCATGTTTCCTTTTCAAAATAGATTTCCGGGTTGATCCAGCCCGCACCGCGGACATAGACTTCTACCCAGGCATGATAACCTTCGTCCACATAGCCGGTGATCAGCCGCGTCGGTATCTGCTGAACCCGCAGCATCGCACTCATCAAGGCCGCATAATCAAAGCAGATCCCTTTGCCTTCCGCCAGGGTCTCATCGACAATCGGCAGCACGTACTGATCTTTGACTTTTTCAACCTTATCCCAATCATAGCTGACATGAGTGACTACATAGTTGTATATCGTCAGCACCCGCTCCAATTCTGTCCCGCAGGTCTGCGTCAGATCAAAGGATTTGAGCACGCTGGCTGACTGCGGCGTATAGTTCACAATCTGATTGGGATAGAGATACGGCAGCGTTTCTTCCGCCAGCTGCACATCCAAAGTCTGTTTAAACAGAACCGCATAGCGTGTTCCTTCAATATTCTCATAACCGCGAAGCTCATACTGCCCGCTGCCCTGAGTCAGAGGATAAGTGATATATTCCCCATCCCGATCAATATCGTACGGATATTCCTCGCCGTCCTTCATGATCTTCAATTTCAGGCGGCGATGATCGGTGCTTAACGTTTTCACCATAATGTAGCCTTGATCGGTATGACTGGCGTCAATCTGAATCAGGCTGTCCCCCAGAATAACATTCCCGGAGGCTTCCGGAAGCCGAATTTCTGAGGGCGTGGGGGAAGGTGTCTGTTCGGTGGGCGTCGGGTATTCCTGCGCCGAAGCCGGTTTTCCAGAGGAGCTGCAGGCCGTTAGCAGCAATGCCAAAGCCAGCCATCTGCGTATTTTCAAGATCAGCCCTCCTCCTTTCCTTCTTTTCCTGTTTTATTATAGCACAATCCGACTGATTCCCAAGCCGCAGATCGCGGTCGGATCGATCCTTGCAAACACCGCATTCAAGACCTGTTGAAAAGTTGTCAGGCGGTTTTTTCGTGCCGGATTGCCGCTCATCTTCAGCGTTTTTTATTATGCCAGAAGGAAGTTAGAAAACCGTTAGAATCGAAAGAAATTCCGGAATAATTTTGATTTTTCAGCCTTGCCGGCTTTTCTCTTTCAGCTGCTCATATTCATAATTCAGCCGGCAGCGTGAAGATGGGATTTTTTTATAAAAGCGCCGTGCCAAACGATCCATGACCAACGCCGTATCTTCCTTTTGCCGCACATTCATCAGAATACCGAACTGCGTCTTGCTGAAACGGGTATAAACATCGTTAGCCCGCAGTCCGGAACGAATAATGCGGTTTAACTGATCTCCGCTGTCCTGCGTGGATAATTTCGGATCCGTGACTTTCAAACTGACGATCACCAGTACGGCGGGTTCCTGATTCCGGCATGCCTCCAACCGTTTATTCTGTACCAGCTTGGCAAAGACCGGGCGTTCGCAATAAAAAGCAGCTGGCTCCGAAGCACTTTCCAACTCCGCTAAGTAATCCACGGGCGTCAGCTCTTTCTCCTCATTATTGGCTTTTACAAAGTAGACCAGCGACTGGCTTTGACCTTGAAATTCCATTCCAAACTCCTTGTAAAACGAACCGGATATTTTCTCATAATGCTGAATCGCCCGTGCATATTTCTTCTGATCCAGCAGAATTTTCAAATACAGATAATTCAGCTGATCTTGATACTGATCCTGCTGAAGAGCTTTCAACAGTATATTTTCCGCCTGCTGTGTGCGCTGCTGATCGGCCAGTGTCTGGGCGGCTGTCTGTACACGCTGCAAATACAGCTGCCAGAATTGTTCACGATACGTATAGATCCAGCTTTGATCCAAACCTGGAAGAAACTCTCCGGGATATTGCTGCATCAGCGCTTCCGTCTGTTCTTCGTTCAAGGATGAAACATCCAGCGGAATATTCAGAGCATCGATGTCCAAGCTCAGATTCGCACAGTTAAAACTGTAGCCTCCTCGCTGCGTCAAAATCCAGCTGCCGGCTTCCGAAACGGGCAGTTCTTCCAAACATTTACGCAAGCGATGGACTGTAAACTTCATCGCGTTGAGCGGATTTTTTGAATCTTCCCAAAACATCTCGATCAGCTTTTCTTTCGTAACCAGTATATTATGATTCAAACAAAGGTAAGCAAGAAAAGAAGCCGTCTGCTTTCCTAAATAGCCGACCAGATCAATTGTTTGATCCTGACTTCTCAAAATAAATCCGCCGAGCATCTGAATGCTAATCTTCTCCATCCTCTGGCCTCCCCACCTAATGCACCCCTATTATAGAGCAATCCTCATGATTTTTGTAACTTCTGAACGCTATTTGTTAAAAATATTTTGGTTATCAAATTGTAGATGATATAATAAAAGACAGTAAAAACGGGGGTGTTTTTCATGGCCCATCGCATCCATCGTCCCTTACCTTCCGCCTCATTGACAATTGACCAGCAACATCCAAAATCGCTCTTTTATCAACAAAAGCGGCAGTTTCCCCATTCACTGGTTTTGATGATCATCGATATCAAAAAGTTTCAGCGCATCAATACCCTTTACGGCTATGCGGCCGGGGATGAAATTCTGCGGCAGGTTTATGCCGTGCTGCAGAAGCATCGGCAAAAAGAAGAGGCGCTGTTCCGTTTGGCGGAAGATCAATTTTTGTTCTTCCTGCATGATGAAACAAAAGAGATTACCCTTGAGCGGCTGCTCATCTTTGATCGTGAGATTTATCAGCTGCATTATCAAGGACAATGGCTGCGGCTCCTATTGTCCTTCGGCATTCATCGGGTGCAGCCTGGCGATGAATACCAGCAGGCTTTGGATTATGCCGATAACGCACGCCGCTATGAACCGGATTATTCACGATACAGTTCCTCTTATGAATTTTCCAGTCCGGCGATCCAGGACCCGATCACTCAGCGGGCGCAGATTGAAACATGGATGCATCCGGCCCTGGACAAACCGGAGTTTGTGGTTTTCATTCAGCCGAAAATCAGGTTAAACGACGGTCGGATTGATGGCGGGGAAGCTTTGATCCGCTGGTATCACGAGGGGGTGCAGGTTCCGCTGCATGTTTTTCTGCCCATCTTTGTCCAAAATACCTTTATCCGTAAAATCGACCAGTTTGTCTTCGATCAGCTTTGCCAGTGTTTTACCCGCTGGTTAGATCAAGGTTTGCCGGTTGTCCCCATCAGCTGCAATCTTTCACGGCCTTCCTTTATGGACACGGAATATCTCAGTGAAATCCTAACGATTTTTAATCGCTACGCGCTGCCGCAATCGCTGTTTGAATTTGAATTGTCGGAAGAAATTGAATTGAACAACGAAGTCACCTTACTGGATTCCATGCAGAATATTCAAAAACGGGGCTTTTCCTGTTCGCTGGATGACTTCGGGTCCGGTTATTCCTCACTCAGTCTGCTCAGCTCCCTGCCGGTTTCTACGATTAAGCTGGACCGCAGCTTTTTCAATGAACCGTTGAATGAAAAGAAGCAAATTGTATTGCGAGAGCTGTTGACGATTCTGCACGGATTGGGTATGCAAACCGTCGCTGAGGGGGTAGAATCTCAGGAATACATTGATTTCCTGCGGACACACGGCTGTGATTTCGTACAGGGGTTTTATTACAGCACGCCGGTGCCGATTCCGGAATTCGAACGCATGTTGATTCAGCAGCCCTTTCTTCATCACGAACAATCAACAAGAAAGGACTGTAACGTTAAAAAAAGAGCTGAATGAAGCATTTTAGGTTCTTACTCAGTTAAGGGTATAGCTAAAGACATGATAAAAGGAACAGTAAAATTATGCCGTTCACTGCGCATAATTCCGCTGTTCCTCTTTTTTGTTGTTTACGATTCATCCAAATCCAAGTAAGAACCGCGTTTTACAACGTTTCGACAGATTCTTTTTTAACCTAAAATAAAGTGATTGAGCGCTCCGAATAAACCGGCGCTGGCTAACCCCATGATAATGCCGGCTAACAAAACACCGCCCATGACAGCCATGACACTGGATTTAAAATCCATATCCAGAAAACTGGCGGCCAGTGTTCCGGTCCAGGCGCCGGTACCCGGCAGCGGAATTCCAACGAACAGCAGCAACGCGATAAACAAACCGCGGCCAGCTTTGGCCTGAAGTTTTTTCCCGCCCTTTTCTCCTTTGTCCAGACAATAGGTGAAGAACTTGCCGATTATCGGTTTATCCGCGCCCCAGATCAGCACCTTGCGGGCAAACAAGTAAATAAACGGAACCGGCAGCATATTGCCGACAATGGCGACAACATAGGAAGACCACAGCGGCATCCCGAAAGCCTGAGAGTAAGGAATAGCTCCGCGCAGCTCAATCAGGGGAACCATGGATATTAGAAAAACTAAGAAATATTTTTTTAACATGCTTGAGTACTCCAATTCTTTTTTATCTTTACAGCATTGCCATTGTACACGAATTCAAACTAAGATACAAGGTAAAACCGTGTTTCTTAAGGGTTTCTTAGAAATTTCCAATTTCCTTTTATCCAGGCATGGATTCTGCCGAAAACGATCCGATATCTTTTTTCATGAAGTATCATTCAGATGATGAAACAGGAGGGAAAGCTGCTGCGAACTGCCGCTTTCTTGAGTTTTTCCCTTTTCGCTTGTACAGCCTGACTGCTTTATTTCCGCAGCGACCGGCCATCGTAAATTGTTGGCAGCCTCATAATAGCCCAATTGGCGGCAGGCCTCGATGACCAGACGCTAAATCCGCTCAGACAACGCTGCGCTTTTCTCCGTAAAATCATACTGATCATGGCCCTGTTTATTTGCTGGGATATCCTTTTACCCTTTACAGAATGGTATTGCTCGCAGAAAAAACCTTGATTTTATAAGGCTTTCCCGGCAGGATAGAGCATTCTATCCCCACCGATAATTTACTAGAAATTAATCAGAAGCCCTCTGATCAATCGATAATCTTTATCCTTTTTCAAAACATTTTTGAAATCACAGAAATGTGGGCAATATTTATTCAGTTCTAATACTGTTCGTGCATCCCTTTTCCCACAAAATATAAGTTCCATTAATTTTGCACCACCCTGAGGCAAAATTTATTATTTTTTTATATCGCCGATGTTCTCTTCCCCTGTCTTACCAGCTTCCAACGCTTGATATTCCTGATTTAATTCTCGCAGCAATTCTTCCTCACTTGGTAAATACTATTTGTATTTTGAGGCAAAAATCTGTGTTTCATTTTCTGGCAACATATATTTGACCACAGATTCGCTTTTGTCCGCACATAACACAATATCAATTGGTGGATTATCTCCTTCATTCATAAGCTCTCGTTTATAATAATGAACATACATCTGCATCTGCCCTAAATCCTGATGTGTTAAATCCCCAACTTTTAAATCTATTAAGACAAAACATTTTAAAATATAATTATAAAATACAAGGTCAATTCTAAAATGACGTCCATCAAATGTTATTCTTTTCTGCCTCGCAACAAATGAAAAACCTCTGCCAAGTTCCAAAAGGAATTTCTGCAAATGTGTGATTAACACTTGTTCTAAATCACTTTCATAGAAATCATCATTCTGTGTTAGCCCAAGAAATTCCAACACATATAGGTCGCGATAACATCCTCTGGTTTCTTCGCCGGCTCTAATATCTGTATTTCCTTTGCAACTTGCTCTTTATTTTTACTGGATAGTAACCTTTCATAAAAGTAGGAATTTATCTGACGCTCAAGTTATCTTGTACTCCATTGGGATTTTACAGCTTCCTGCATATAAAATTCTCGTGCATTTTCATTCTCCACTCTCATCAGAAGCCGATAATGCGTCCAACTCAATTCGCTACGCAGTGCGTAGCCATTTGGAAATGTTAAATAAAATTGCCGCATATTTTTCAAATTCGCAATTGTAAATCCCTTTCCAAAATCCTTTGTCATCTGCTTTGATATTATTCTCGTATTTTGTTATTTTACTATTTTATTACAATCCATCTTCCATCTCGTTTTGATCCGATTCTTTCGATAACTTTTTTATTTTGTAGAGAGATGAAAGTTCGCTCTATGGTTCTTTTTGTTAATCCAATCTTAGCTGCAAGCTCTTCTGAAGTGTAGGCTGAATCTTCAATGAGTAAAGAAACAACTTTCTTCTCAGTCTTATTCAAACCGACATTCAAACCGACATTCAAACCGACATTTGCATTTTTTATTTTGTCCAAAACGGCATCATCGAATGGAATTGTACAACGAATGTAGTTGTCTTCAATTTCAAAAACTTCTTCACCATACTTTTTCACAATGATCGGAATTCCATGTCCCGTATGTTCTGTAAGTCCCATATTTAAGAATATTCGCATAAGCGTTGTATTTCTTGGTTTACTAATTCCATCAAAGAATTGTTTCTTTGTCATTCCGCTTGGTAAACCACCGTGCGATAAAATTTCTAAACGATTATCAAACATAGAAATCTGCGGCTCTGTAATTGTCCAATCATTATGAACCAAAGCGTTTAAAATTGCTTCGTTAACACAGTCGTAATCAAATAAATAAGTATCATGTCTTGGCCTTACTGTTGTATCAGAAATACAAATATTTTCTGCTTGAAGTCTGTTCTTTATTTTTTCATAAGAAGTGATAATGCATCTATATCCATAATCGCTTCTTTCAGAAATTGTAGCTTTATCACTCCCTTTAAACTTCACAAATATCAAAGGAATGTTATTTCTATCGGCCAGTAATTCTGCCAAAAGATTATACTCACCGTTTTGATTTTTCAAATTCAAATTAGCTTCAAAGTTACTATCATCTAAATGATAACCTTTTTCACTGTAATAAATTTTCAATTCTTTAAATGACAAGTCAGACATCGTTGCTCGTTTTTTGAGCATATACTCTGAATCAACAAATTTATTTTCATATCGAATACGAATTTGTTCGGATGTCATTTCTCGACAAGTTGTTCCAACTCTGATCGTACAACCAACAGATGAGAAACCATATTTTTTTTGACAATAAATGTGTTGAATACCTTTTGACACATTAACAACAATTAAAGTTTTTCCATCTTCAAAACGAAGTTCTGAGCTTACTTCATCTTGTGGATTTGGTTCAATTTGAGTAGTAATGATTTCAGATATTTTCTTAAATGTTTCATCAATCTTATCAACACCAACTACAGTCCCATCATCTTTAACACCGATAACAATCGTTCCACCGGTAGCATTTAAGAATGAGACTATTTCTTTGCAAATTACATCAGTATATTTCTCTTTTAGTTCTAAAGTTTCTGATTCAATATATTTCGGCATTTCACTTCACCTCAATTTATATCTTACATATTATACCGACAAAATTCAATTATATACCGACATTCAAACCGACATTTTTAATTATCAGGATTTAACTTTGCTCTTAAGTCTGCAAGAATTATACCATTGTAAGTAAAGTGCTGTGGACCAGCAATTGATTTTACACCAAGAAGAACACCCGCAAGAGAACTAAGTGAATAATCTTCTCCCTCGTAAGAAATATGTCTATCATCAATAACCGTACATACAACTTCCGGATGTTCTAAAGAAATCACTTTTTCTCCAGGCTTGATATTGCACATAGAAAATCTAAATGAACTAAGCCTTGCTTTTTTTGCTTGCTGTTCTTCCTCTTGTTCCTCAGGTGACGCAACATGCTTAACCAGATTATCTTCTAAACCATTTATTTGAGCAATTGCTTCGAATAATTTATATGCTTCTTCCGGTGTCATATTATAAAACTCTCTTACTCTGACTTTACCATCACTTAAAGAATCTTTTGAACGTAAACTTGGATTCAATGAATCAATAATATCATGCACCTTTTTATCTTGAAGACGATTATTCACTTCATATGTCGCATAAATTCTAAATGCAAATGGTGTACATTCAGTCTTGTTTAATTGATTCAGTCTTTTCTGTGGGTCATCAGCATATCCTATTTTTACCCAATCAGGAAAAGAAGGATTTGTTAAAATATAAATATATCCTTTACTCATGATTACTTTTCTCTATATAGCACTTTATCTTCAGCTTCATTTTTCTTTTTTATAGGAATCATAAAAATTTCATCGCGTAAATCACAAGAAGAAATTTTGACAACATTTGCAATGCTTTCTATTGAAGATTCAAACGAGTATTCTTTATGATCACATTCTTTCGGCAATGATTCGAAAACAACAAGTCGATATTCTTTCTGATGCACATAAAACGGATGTTTGATAAATAGATTTAATCCGTTCTTATTATTGACCAATATTGCAAACTCGTTGTTTCTTATAACATGATATTGAACCTCTCCAGCGTTCATTTTATATCCATAGGTATTTAACGTTGGCAAAACACTTACAAATTTTTCATAGTCTAAAACAACAGCATATCCATTCTGACAGTGAAAATCATCAATACATTTTTTTAGCACTTTAATAAATCCATTTTCGATTTCACTCTCTTCAACAGAATACAAGCAATAAATCGGAAAATGATTATTCATATATATCATTTTATTATGAGATAATGCACCCTCACGAATATCACCTTGGCCTAATTCTAAATTATGATAATAGGAAGCGGGACGCATAAACAACTTGCCATTTGTTAAAGTTTTAGCGTGTAATTCTTCTGAAACAAATTTTATTAAATATTTAGGCATTTCATCACTCCCTTGGTTTAATTATTTCTTTAATAAAGGCAATTTCATCTTCTGATAAATTTCTAAAATAGACTTAATCTATACAATATTTGACTCTTAATAAAATCTTGAACTCGAATATTTTCAAATACTTGTTTTGAAAATTTAACTTTAGTAGTCATCTATTAAATCATCTGAAAATGCCTAAACGTATCTTTAATTGCCTCTTCTTTTTCTATCGGTCAAGTCGTAAGTCGTCATTTTTAGATTTGTTATGGTTTTATCTTTCTTTAATTCCACATTTTTCTTTTACTTGTGCTATATATAAATTTGAAACCTTAAATCCATACTTATCAAAAACATACTATTTTATGTTGTTGTAAGTAGTTTTACTCTCTGACACAAAATCTAAATTTTCCGCCTATAACTTGTTGACATGTTTTTTTGTCTTAAGTTTGGAAAGCAACACGATGGTTTCCACATGCGCCGTATTCGGGAACATATCAAACGGAATCACAGTCTTAACCTCATACAGATCCTTCAATTCCTTTATGTTCTTCCCCAAAGTTGCTGGATTGCAGGAAATATAAACAATCTGTTCAGGCTGGCATTGACGCAGACTTTCGATCATGGCTCCGTCCAGTCCGATTCTTGGCGGATCCACAACGACCGCATCAATCTTCCGCTTTCTACTGATTTTTTTCATTTCCTTAGCCGCATCCCCACAAACAAAACGAACATGATCGGCCTGATTCAGCCGGGCATTTTCATTCGCATTGTCCACAGCTTCCTGAATGGATTCAATGCCGATGATCGTTTTTGCTTTGTCTTTCAGCATCAGCGAAATTCCGCCGATCCCGCTGTAAGCCTCCACCAGAGTTGTGCAGGGCTTGATCAGCGACGCTGCTTTTTGATAAAGCTGATAGGCCTGCGGACGGTTCAGCTGAAAGAAGGAAGCACAGGATAAATTAAGCTGCAGCCGGCCTAACTGAACCGGCAGCTGATCCTCACCCGCCAACAATTTCCAGCACGATGAAAACAACTGCCGCGAACGCTTATCCGGATTGATATTCTGCATCAGACAGACCAATTCTGGTATTTGTTTCAGCTTCTCGATCAAACCTGAAGGCAGCACAGACTTGCCAGTGACCAGCACACACTGAAACTGGCCATCTAAATAGCGCAGCACCAACGTCCGTAGACCCGTTTCCGTTTTGGGATCATAGGCGCTTAGTTTAAACTGGTTCAACAAACCCATAATCTGTTTCCGCAGTGCTTCCAGATGTTCATCATGAATCAAGCAGGAATGGATCGGAATGATCCGATTGCTTCCCTCTTCATACAAACCGCTGACCAGCTGACCGTGTTCCTGACGGATCGGCAGCTTGCATTGATTGCGGTATCCCAGATGAAGCGGACTGGCAATGACCGGCTGCACCAAGCTGCGTGGGAGTCCGGCATATTTGATCAAGGCTTCCTGTACCAATTCCCGTTTCATTTGCAGCTGCGCCTGCGGCTGTAAAATCATTAACGGACAGCCGGAACAACGTCCCTGAACAGAGCAGGCGGGAAGGATCCGCAGCGGACTGTCATTCAGGCGCTTATTAATCCTGCCCTTGGCATAACGTTCTTTGGTTTCAATCAGACTGATTTCCGCCGTTTCCCCCGGCAGCAGCTGATCGACAAAGACCGGCTTGCCATCCAGATAACCAATTCCTTCTCCATTGATGCCCAGTTTTTTGGCCGTCACATTCACGGACTGTTTGCTTTTCTTGTATTCCATCGGTATCCCCCTTATTTTAATAATGTAAACGGAAAGATTTTTTCCAGTATTTTAACGGCCGTCACGTAATGCTTCAGCGGCTGCACCATGTCTTTTTCCACAAACACCTGATTGACGCAGAATCCCAGATAAACGATGGAAGCGATAATATACACGCTCAAAAACAAAATGACCATCGAAGACAGCGGTCCATAGATGGATTCATAGCGGGTGAAATGATTGATGACAAAGAAGAAAAACGTTCCCAAAAGCGACATACAGATCGTAGTGAACAAAGCGCCGGGAGCGACAGCCCGCCATTGATAATTGCGAAACGACAACAGTCGGTAAAAGATGCAAAATCCGAAAAACAGCACGGCCACCTGCGTCAGCAAGCCGGTAAATGGGAACTGCTGCAAAACAAAGACCATCAGTCCCAAAATGACTAAGAGAACGATGAAGTCCACCAGCGACACACCGCGCATAAACCATTGCGGCAGCTCCACTTCATCGAGATGGGCGGAAATCATCAGAAAGGAATAGATCGCGCGGGAGGCGACCCATAAAGAAACCACGATAAAGAAGATCAGCGGAATCAGCTCCACAGGAGAATTATTCAGAAAAAAGTCGATAAACGGACTCAGCAGATCCTCTGGAATATATTGTTCCGCAAAAGTCAGAATACTTTCCAGGCCGGCTGGTGACCAACGGAAAAATACAACTAACAGCGCCGCCAAAGGAGCCAGTGAAAGCAGCAGCGAATAGGACAGCGCATAGACGAAGGTCGTGCCGTCATAAGAAGTAAACATATCATAAACCTGCAGGATCTTTTTCATGGGGTTCTCCTTTCCACTCTACTTTCTATTTTACCATCGCCGTCCGCAAACGAACAGCGTTTTCCCCAAAGAAGAAAGCCAGAGGCGTCTGGCTTTCTTCAGCGTATTCTGCTGCTTTGGGAAATCATTTTTCACATTCTGATTGTTCCGCAGATCCAGCTTATTTCAATAAGCTCAGATTGGTATCGGTACAGAAATTATCCACACTGTAAACCAACAGAATCCGATCCGCGCCCATCTGTCTTGCCAGTTCAGACATCGGCAGCCGATAATAGCGCAGATCCGCCATCGTGATCGAACGGAAATGCGGCGCTAAATAGGGAATCAGCACGTGGGCATAAGAATCCTTGATGACCAACAGCTTCTCATTCGATGAACTGGAAGTTTCTATTTCTGCAAGCGCATGATTTCCATCGAGATAAACCATGTATTTATCTTTCTCCGCTAACCGCTTCAAGCTGAACAGCGAAGTGTCAGTCTGACTTTGATCATAGACCACCTGAACCGTCAGCGGATCAGTATAGCTCCACGTCCACACTGGATCGCCGCGGTGCCAGAAAGCTCCGGAGCGGGAATACTGCGTCCCCTTGAACCCTTCTGCCGCCAGCTGATAGGTAAAATCCTGGCCTAGCTGCAGGGCCGTTTGCCCCCAGGCGGACATCAGCGCTTCATAGCCCGCTTCCGCGCCCAGTGCCGTCCAATGATGATCAGTTTTAAAGTACAAGGTTTCTTCAGAATTCAGCCGCTGCTTCTGTTGGATCAGAGCGGCTCGGACGTCGATGATCTGAACGGAAGTCAGCTGGTCTTCCAGACTGTCCAATAAAACATTTTGATCGGTATTGTACGCTCCGCCCGGCAGTTTGTCCTTTTCGATTTCCGCCGCCGTCGGCACCAGCATGAGCGAAACCGGGATTTCCGACTGTTCGGCAAAAGCATTGATCTTCGCAATATTTTTCTGACTCTGGGTTAAGTCCTGAATATCAACCTGTCCGATCAGCCAGTCTTCATGCCCGAAATAGACATTTTGATTTTCGATTTTGCCCAGCGCTCTTTCACTTGCCGCTTTTACTCCGATCCAGGTATCCCGGCCGATAAACTGATCGGTGAACCATTCTTCCAGATCTGCGGTGTAATTGTCAAAGAAGAAACGCTTCCAGCTGAACTCTGGGAATTGTGCCAATACACGGTTTTCCGCATCCGAGAAGGAGCGCTGTTCCGTAAACAAATTGAAGATGGAAAACCCGCCGAGAAAACCGCAGAACAGGATTATTGTCAGTCCTTGGATTTTTTTATTCATCATCCTGCCTCCTCGCTAAAATCGGAAATATAAAAATGGATTGTAGGATGCATCGACCAAATAAGCCGTACACAGCACTAACCCTGCCGCCACTAACAGCGGTACGATCCACTCACCGCGCCTTCCGCGGATTTTCGTCTGATAGAACGTTCGGCCTAACGGAAGACTGGCCAGGACCATCAACAGCAAAAGCATCCCATAGTCCCGCAGATAAAACACAGTGCGGGCGTTGATCAAACTCACGGATCCTAACCCCAGCATCATCTTAAGATAAGCCAGGCCCGCATCCAGATCCGTAAACGCAAACAGCACCCAACCCAATAAAATCAGAATTAAAGCATAGCCATGCTGCAGCACTACCGGCAGCCGATCCAGCAGCGGCTTGAGAAAGAACTTTTCCACAATCAGGATGACGCCGAAATAGATGCCCCACAGCAGGAAATTCCAGCTTGCTCCATGCCAGAAGCCAGTCAGCAGCCACACAAGCATCAGATTGCGGATCTGCTTTGCCCGCCCCTGCCGGCTTCCGCCCAAAGGGATGTAGACATAATCACGAAACCAGGTGCTCAGCGAAATATGCCAGCGCCGCCAGAATTCTGTAATCGAGCGGGAAATATACGGATAATTGAAGTTTTCCAGAAACTCAAAGCCGAGCATTTTGCCCAAACCGATCGCCATATCGCTGTATCCGCTGAAATCAAAGTAGATCTGAAAAGCAAAAGCGACGATCCCTAGCCAAGCCCCGACTACGCTCATCTCACTTTTCGGCAAAGTTGACAATGTATCCCACAAACTGCCGATCGCGTTGGCCAGCAGCACTTTTTTAGCCAGACCGCAGACAAACCGCTGAATTCCCTGGACAAACTGATCTGCCGTTTCCTTGCGGTGATCCAGCTGCTCGGCAATATCTTTATAGCGGACAATCGGACCGGCAATCAGCTGCGGAAACAGCGTAACATAAGCCCCAAAAGAAACAACGCTTTTTTGAACCGGGGCCTGTCCGCGATAGACGTCGATCGGATAAGACATCGTCTGGAATGTATAAAAGGAAATCCCCACAGGCAAGGACAGATGCAGCGGACTCAGCGGCAAGCCGAGTGCCTGCAGATTAAGAATGAAAAAATCAGCATATTTAAAAAAGCCTAAAAGACTTAAATTGAAAATGACGGAGAACCAGACAAACCGCTTCGCTTTTCTTCGATCATCACGATAATGATCGACCATCCGGCCATTGACATAATCGACCAGTGTAGAGATCAGCATGATGAGAATATACACCGGCTCCGACCAGCCGTAGAAAATTAAGGAAACGGCAAAAAGACAAAAATTCCTGGCGTGCAGCGGTGCACATTTAAGCACCACCAGCACGACAGGAAGATAACCAAAAAGAAATGGCAGACTGCTGAAAACCATGTTACTGTGCGGATGCGTTCAGACTGTCGGTAATGTCTTTCAGGATCGCATCGGCCTGATCCGCAATCACAATTGCGATCACATTGCCTTGTTCTAGCGTTTTCCGGTTTTTAACCAGCTCATACTGTTCCGGAAGATACGTTGACCAGGTTTGTTCGATCGTTTCCAACCGCTTATCCAGTGCCTTTTTTACTTCTTCCAGTTTTCCATCCTGGGCTTCGACTAAAATAATCTCCGTCGCATGCACATTCATCGCCGGCATGAAGATTGCATAATCCTTAACCAGGTCGCTGGACAGACCATACATGTCCATTAAGACTGTATCGTCGACATCCATCGACATAGGAAGCTGATATTCATCGTTGCGGCGAATAGCTTCCATAATTCCTTTCAAGCCTTCCGCGGTTTCCGGCGAAGCACTCGGCGTCATCGTCGGTTCCGTTGACGGGGTAACGCTCGGCGTCGGTGTTGGCTGCGGATTCTTCTTTGAGCAGCCCGTCAGCATCAGACAGCTGACTACAATACATCCAATGATTAATTTTTTCATTTTTAAATCCCTCCGTGGCATTAGCATGCCCCTTGCCGATCACGGGTATACCCCGGATCGTATGAGAATTATATCAAAAGCGTGTTTAAAAAACTATCCTTTGACCTGCTTTGATTTCTTAACTTTTCCTTAACGGAATCAGGAAGCAACCATCCAGGCTTTGTCTTCAGGGAAAAGAAATGGAAGAACTGTTTTTAACATCCGTTGAATTTATCAAGAACAAGCTTAAAAATACACTGATGGTTGCAGAAAAATGTTAAACTAAAACTAGAATAGACTAAAGATACGGAGGGAAAACACATGAAAAAACGAATGGGTTCCGCGCTTTTTAAAACGATCCCTTTTCTATTCTTTTCGCTGATGCTCGTTTTTCTGTTATCCTGGACTTTCGTTCCCTATCTTCAGGAAAATGCTGCCCGACATGATTTCACTGATTATACGATTTTAGTAAAAAATGATGCGCTGAAGGAAGCCTTTCCCGATTCCTTTATGGATCTGGCCTGGCAGCCATCAGAAGAAGAACGGGACTGGATCCTGGCATTTCTGCGCCAGCTCAAACCTGTTCAAACAGATGATTTCAATCAAAGCGCGGACTTATTTGTTCTGACCGGCCGTGATCCGCAAGGGGTTATTCTTTATCATGACGCATATCTATACCGCGTATGTACGGCCGGAAAATCTTATCAAGGCCAGCCTTTGCTTATCATTTATAAACAAAGCATTGACGGGCAAACGCTAAAGTTGAAAGAATCGGTGTATTACCGCAGCGAACAGGACGTGGATGCCTGGATGGATAATCTAGCCATGATTCGCGGACAAGTTGTCGAATACCCTTACTGATCTAAAGATATGGCTCCTGCCCTATTCTTATCTGTACAATTTCAGACCAAAAGAAAAACAGCACTCGGCTGTCTTACCCTCAATTAGTCTGTTAATCCCCACTCCGGAATCTCGTTGCCGCGGCGGACTAAAATTGTTTTCTGGAAATCGGTCTGATTTAAGAACCGCAGGATTAAATCTTCTTCCGCTTTCGTGCAGCCCACCAGCAATTTTACATCAATTTCTTTCTGTAAAATATCCGCGGCGATCACTGCCGTTTTCACCATTGAGGATTTTTCACTGCCGCGAAAAACAGCGATTCCCCCTTCGTTCGTATCAGCTGCCAGATCGACATAATGACCATAGTCTACCGGATAGATCAAATTCTTATATTCCGGATGCTGCTCGCCCTGTTTCCGACTTAAAACAAATTTACTGGAAAAGACGAGGGTATCTATCTTCTGCCAAAAGAACGCATTGTTTTCATAATTGCCCATTGATAAATCTCCTATCTCTTTTGTATTATATCGAAAATGAAAAGACTTGTAAATCATTAATCATTCTTTACAAGTCAGTTTGAGGCTTTTTTACAGCCTTTTATGAAAATTGTTTACGCGATTTTCTTAATCGACGTGCACATGATCGCGGGTAATCTCGGCAATCGTGCTGCAGCCCGACATGATCATCGTTTCGCGCAGTTCACCGCGAAGCTTATCCAAAGCCAAACGCACGCCATCCTTGCCGCCTCCGACTGCGGCCAAAGCTAATGGCCGGCCGATCAAAACGCCGTCGGCGCCGAGCGCTAAGGCTTTAAACACATCCAATCCGGTACGGAACCCGCCGTCGACTAAAATCGTGATCTGACCCTTGACCGCCGCTGCGATTTCCGGCAGCACTTCAATCGTGGATAAAGCATCGTCCAGCACGCGGCCGCCATGATTGCTCACAACGATCGCATCCGCCCCCGCTGCTACACATTTCCGTGCGCCCTCGACAGTGAGTACGCCTTTGACGATAAGCGGAATCCCGCCGGCCATGGCCTTCATTTTCGTCAGATCAGCAACGCTCTTGTTGACTACCGGCGTCGTGCCTTTGCGCAGCAGCACCAGACCTGCGGCATCCACATCGGTCGCCAACGCAAGCACCTTCTGTCCCTTGAACCGGTCAATCCGCGCCTGCACGCCTTCTTCGCACCACGGTTTGATCGTAGGGATGCCCATCCCCTCATGATCCAACACCGCCTGTAACGGCTTGGCGAACAAATTGTCGATATCAATGCCGTCGCCGGTAAACGCCAGCGTGCCGGCTTCCAGACAGCCTTCTACCGTCGCTTTGTTGTATTCTTCCTCGCTCATCTCTGCGCCATAGTTATTCTTAATTCCGGCAACCGGCGCACAATAAACCGGCAGGGCAACCGGATGTCCGAATAAGGCTGATGTCGTATCAATCTCTTTGTTCTCGACTAAAACGTCCATTTGAATCCGGACGGATTTCAGCTTTTCCACATTGCGGATAAAGGTACTGCCGCTGCCTTTGCCGCCTAAACCCGGGATTTCCCCTTTGCAGGCAAAGCCGTTGCAGACCGGACAAGCCCGGCACTTCGGCGCTTTTCTTTTTGCTTCCTGAAGCATTTCTTCTAAGGTCATTCTCAACCAACCCCTTTCCCTGTTTTTCATTATAAGAGTCCTGCGCCTTGAAAACAAGCAGTATTTGACAGAATTCGCTCCGGTCCTCCCCGCTCAGCCGTTGAGGGCCTTGGCTGCGGCATTTTCCCTTTGAATCAAGGCCAGAGCCTCGGCCACAGAAGCCACAGTCCAACGAGCTTGTTTTTGAATTTCAGGCTCTGCCGAAGCCATGCAGAAACTGGCTGGAAAGGTTTCGAAACAGGTTAAGTCATTGAAATCATCGCCGATCACCGCCACTTCTTCCTTCCTCAGTCCCAGCTGGACTGTAGCTTCCAGGATTCCGCGGGCTTTGTCCACCTGCTTATCCGTGATCATCAACGTTCGCGGACTTGTCCATATGCCATGCAGCCCGGTCGAAGCCAGCCGCTCTCTGATTGCCTGCGCGGTGGGGGCATCGGGATACACCGCGAAGATCACCGCGATGGAATCATGCTTGGAGCGTGAGTCCCATTCCACAACCCGGCGATGATCCTGAATCAGTCCCAACGGATTTTCGCAATAACCGCGGACAAGCGGAAAGGTCAGGTCATAGACCAGGAAATCATTGTCCGTCGTCACCATTACCACCCTGTTCTGCGGCTGATCCCCAGCTAAGGTTTTCCACAGCGGTTTGATGTCCTGTTTGGGCAGCGGATGCAGCTGCAGTGTGCCTGCCGTCTGAATTGCCGCACCGTTCCAGCCGACGATGGCCGACCAAGTGCGGCGGCTGAAATGGCGGATATAGCCTGGCGAACGGGAAGTCGCAATACCGGTCAGACCGCCGGCTTTTTCAAAGCGGATCAGAGCCTGTTCGTTTTCGTCGCTGATCCCGGCAGTTTTCTGATCTTTAATCCGCAGCAGTGTTCCATCCAGATCCATCATTACACATCGTATCATCCTGTTTCCTCCTGCCCTTATTATTTCAAAGCGAAGGAAGAAAGACCAGGGGGCAGTGTCAGCTTACAGACATGCTTGCTGGATCAGAGTGCAGGCCATTTGGGGTTCCCCAGCCTCCACCAAAGTCTGAAAGCGCAGCAAAAGCAGTTTCTTCTGCAGCGGTCCGGCCAGCGGATCAGGCTGTAAGCTGAATTGAATGAGCTGCTTTAAATCCTGATGGAGCAATGCTTCAATCCAGCGGAAGGTCGTATCCGTCTGCTTTTTGCGGCGGCATTCTGCCATGCCCCGGTTAATAAAAAACTGACACTCTTCCGGCCGATGGCACTGATAAGCCGCCAGCGCTCCACAGATCAGCAGAGCCGGTCGGTGAATCACCTCAACACAGGCCTGGGCATGAGCTAAAGCCGCTTCCGGCTGATTCAGCAGCAAAGCTGCCAGCGCCAATCGCTCTTCCGCCATCAGCCGGGCATGCGGACATTGAAACTGTTCAGCTTCCTGCCGCACCCGCAGCGCCAGAGCCTGGGCATGAGCGGGCTCATCGTTTAAAAACAGATCGATCTGATGGATCCGCGTGTGAATCGCCCGAACGAAATATCCGCCATGGGAAAACTGATCAAGTGCTCTCTGGTTCATCAGCAGAGCACTCTGCGGCTGATGCAGACGAATCAGGCAGTCGGCATGATGATAATCAATCAGGGCTTTAACGCCTTCATCCTGTCCTGATTTTGCAGCTTGGATCAGCCAGTGCAGCGCCGATTCTACTTCATCCAGCGCTTTCTCATGAATTCCCAAATATAACTGGTACCAGCATAAATCTGTCCCTTCCAGCCCTGCTTCCATCGGCATCAGCGATGCCTTCAGCGCTAAGGTTTCCGCACTTCGATTCTCACCCCGGCTGACCTGAACGATCCATCGAGCGAGAAGAAATTGAGCGCAGTGGCAGCTGGCCATCAGGCTTTCCCGGCGTGCATTCAGCTGCTCAGCCAGCTGATCCCGCACCTCCATCCGAAAATCGAGAATGGCCTGATACAACGGCGCCAGACTGAAATCTGGCTGCCAGATCAAGTCAGGATCATACGTCAGAGCCAGTTCGCTGAACAGCTTGCGCAGCGTATAATCCGCCGGCCGCTGCACGCCGTTTTCCACATCGCTTAAATACATCGCGGAAATTCCTGTTCGCTGCGCCAATGTACGCAGTGATAAATTCTGATCACTTCGATGATGTCTTAACATCACACCCAATGCCTTTTTAGGATATTCCATGCTTTCTGCTCCTTTTTTTCTTTTTATTAATCGCTTGCCTGCTGACTCCCTTTTGACATTCAGAAGCCAGCCAAGATGACAAAAAGTCTGCCCACAGGCAGACTAATCCAGAATCTTTTTTACGGGAATCTGACACGCCTCTGCCAGCGGCAGCGGCTCATAAATCTGCATCAGATTCATCGTATTCGCTACTATCAGAGCGCAGCCGCGGGCATCGCTGCCGGCGTCATGATGATCCAGCTGAATTCCCATATAATCACAGACGTCGTTAAGCCGATGATGACTAAGGTAAGGATAAACCTTGCGGCTCAGCCGAACTGTACAGAAATAAGGAACATCCGGAATTTCCAGGCGGTACAGTGAACAACAGCTGGCCAGCACCTTCATATCAAACTCTACATTGTGAGCGCACAAGACACCGCCGTCCAGCCAGGGTTTAAGCTGATTGTAGACCGTAGGAAAAAACGGGGCGTCCGCAACCTGGGAAGAGGTTATGCCGTGAATATCAATAAAGGAAGGATAGAACGCATCATAATACGGGTGAGGCCGGATCAGCCAGCTGTCGCTGAACACCATCTCTCCCTCATCAAACACCGTCAGCCCTACGACACAGGCGCTCATCGAAGAAGGATTGGCGGTTTCAAAGTCAATCGCTGCCCACTTCATTATTCGCGGACATGATCCAGAGCTTTCTGGAATATTTCTTCAATATGATCGTCATCCAGCGAGTAGTACACCACTTTGCCGTCTTTACGGCTGCGCACCAGCCGGGTTTTTTTGAGTGAAGCGAGCTGATGCGAAACGGCAGAATGCGTCATCTTGAGCAGCACAGCCAGATCGCCGACACACATTTCCCGCTCAAACAGCGCTTTCAACACTTTTAAACGTGTGGAATCAGCAAACATTTTAAACAATAACGCCAGATCCTCAAATTCACTTTCGCTAAGCATTTTTTTCTCGACTTCTGCTACAATCTCAGGATGAACGATTTTTTCCTGCAATTCTTCCTTCTCCATACGCTTCACCACCAATGATTTTATTATAGCACATTCCGACGGTTTTCGGGCAAGGAGGGAAGGGTTATGATGTGAATCGGTCTGGAAAATGTTGACGATCAAGAAATCATGAGTTCTTAATCTGGATCATTGATAAACTGAATAAACATACAAAAGACCGTTTCCCTTCTCCTTCGGCACGCTGCTCCTGCCGATAAGTTTGGGTTACGGTCTTTTCTTTTTGAATTCAGATCCGATAAGCGTTGATCCAGCGCAGCTCCTCTGCTTTGCGGAAACGAACACTTCCTGCCTGCTTATTTTTTAGCCGGTACAATTTCGATCCAGTAGCCATCCGGATCTTCAATGAAATAAATGCCCATTCCCGGATTTTCAAAACAGATCACGCCCATCTCCTGATGAATGCGGTGCGCTTCTTCAAAGTGATCGCTTGTGAAAGCTAGGTGGAATTCACACTCACCCAAATCATATTTCTCTGTCCGGTCTTTCAGCTCTGTCAGTTCCAGTTGAAACTGCCCCAGATCATCTTCCAGATAAATCAGCTGGAAGCTTCCGTCGGCCGCGGTATGTTTGCGGGCGATATGCAGCCCCAATGCCTGTTCGTAAAATTCCAGCGAACGCTGCATGTTCAGCACGTTGAAGTTAAAATGATTAAACGTAAATTTCATATTTTCTGCCGGGAACTGGCGGTTGACCGCCGGCGCCGTGCCGGTTTCAGCTGCCGTTCTTTTCCTTTCGCATAAATTTTAAAATAAGGTACGATTTTATTGCGGTTGAAACATTCAATTGTTTCCGTCTGGCCATCGGTCAGCTGCAGCCATAACTGATCCTCATTGTTATGCTTCTGATACTGCCAAAGCAAGATTTCATCCCAATAAATCAACATACATTCATCACGGTTTTTCCGATTATACAACACGAGAAACTCATCCGTAAACTGCATTAAAATTCGGTCGGGCATCACCAGCAGCGCATATGAAGAAATCGCCAGTAATACAACGCCCATTATGGCAATGGTAGATCCGGAAATAATGAAAACTCCGGAAACCAGCATCAAGGCCAGCAGTGAACCGATCGGTTTCACCTTGACTTCATTCAGCACCTGCATTTCTGCGGGCAAATTGCGAATTTTCAATACTTTTGATTTCACAGAAAGAGCTTCCTTTCTTTTTCCAACATCCTTATTATACCGTGATTTTTTAACTCTGCGTGATTTTCACATCACATCACAAAATGTCGTCGGTTGCCTGGAGTGCTAAATTGTGAATCTGATTGCGGGCGGTTAGAATCTTGCCGTTGGAACGCGTTGGATGAACGCGGTTGGCCAGCGTTACAACCCCGATCCCCAGTTTGAAGTCGACAATGATCGACGGACCGGAAAAGCCGGTATGATACAGGCAAGCATCGCTGGTGTAGTCGCCTAAAGCATAATTAGGATCGGAGAGAATCCAGCCGATGGAACGCTTCTCATTCAGACCGGTTGTCTGGCATTTCTGCAGAAGCTCGATCGTCCGCGGACTGAAATAACGCTTACCGTTATAAACGCCGCCGTTGAGCAGCATTGAGATATAATGGGAAATATCTTCTAAGGTTGAGAATACGCCGGCATGACCGCTGACGCCGCCCAGCTTGAAGGCCTTGCCGTCATGGACGATTCCGCGAACTACGCCGCCGCGGCTCTCCATCACTTCTTCCGCGCAGCAGCGCTCCGCCAGCGACGGATCCGGATTGTAACAAGTTTCCCGCATTTCCAATGGTTCGAACATGACTTCTCTGGCATAGCCGTCCAGACTGCCTTTCAGCTGGGCGATAACTAAACCCAACAGAATGAAATTGACGTCGGAATATTTAACCTGAGTTCCGGTCGGATATTCCAGCTCCATCTTCCATACGGCTTCGATCATTTCATCGCGGTCCTTCATCAACTTATATCCGTTGATATCCGCAGGCAGACCGGAGGTATGCGTGATGCAGTCCTTGATCGTCAGTTCTTTCTGGCAAAACTGCGGCAGGATCTCCGCAATCTTTGTTTTCAGTGTGATCGCACCTTCTTCAATCAGCTTCAGAATGCAGGTCGTCGTTACCAGTACCTTGGAGATCGAAGCCAGATCGTAGATCGTATCCAGGCTGTTCGCCTCTTTTTCAGGAACCAGCTGCTTATAACCCACGCTGCATTTCCATTGTTCATCCTGGGTGATCACCGCGCAGTTGCAGCCCGGAAAGGTACCGTTATCCACACAGCTCTCTAAATATTGTTTTAATGCTTCCAGTTTCTTTTCATTCAACATCGCTCATTCTCCTCTTTCGTCCTCATTATAGCTTAGTTCCGATAAAAATTCATCCCCTATTTCCGGTTTGGCCAGCGACGTTAAATCCAGCCGTAAAAGTAGTTCCTGGATCAGTTCTTCCAGCCCCTGTCCGGTCTGACAGCTGATGAGAATCCCATCCTTGCGCGGCCACTGTTCAACCCGATCCGCCTTGTTGAAAACCAACAGCCGATCCAGCTGCAGAACCTGCAGCCGGCGCAGCGTCTGCATGACAACTTCATGCTGGAATTCCCATTGCGGATCAGAGGCATCGATCACCTCCAGCAGCAGATCCGCTTCCTGAATTTCCTGCAGCGTCGATTCAAAGGCGTCGAGCAGAAAATCAGGCAGATCCCGGACAAAACCGACGGTATCACTGAGCAGAATTTCAGCCCGTCCGGCCAGTTTGATTCTGCGCGTCGCTGAATCCAGTGTCGCAAACAGCTGATCCGCCGCGTCGACCTGCTTTGCGGGCGAAATCGAACGAAAGGTGAGCAGCGCGTTCATCAACGAGGACTTCCCGGCATTGGAATACCCGATCAGGCATACCTGCTTCAGTCCGCTGCGGCGGCGTTTCCGGCTTTGGACAGACTGTTGAAGCTGCAGCTGTTTAAGCTGCGCATGAAGATCCCGGATTTGTTTTTCGATTGTCCGCCGGGAGCGTTCCAGGCGCGTTTCCCCGGCTCCGCGGTTACGGACACCGCCGCCCTGCTGCTGATCGGCATGGATCTGACCGAGAACCAGACGCGGCAGCTGATAGGCCAGCCGAGCCGCTTCCACCTGCAGCCGCGCTTGACGAGTGCGGGCCCGCTGCTCAAAGATTTCCAGAATTAGCGCACTGCGGTCGATTACGGACAAGGCTAATTCCTGACTGAGATTGCGCAGCTGAATTCCGCTCAGTTCATTGATAAAAACGACGCCTTCCGCCTGTTCTGCCGCACTGATCTGTTTCAGTTCAGCGACTTTCCCCGACCCGATTAAGGTGCGCGGATGGGTTTTCTGCCCCTTCTGCGACACGCGGGCCTTCACTTCCATGCCGCAGGCTTTGCACAACATCGCCGCTTCGCTGAGCTTCTGTTCCCACTCGGCTTCGTTCTCCTGAATTCTTAGTCCTGCCAATACGATAGATTTCATTCCGGTTTGCCCTTTCTTATGTCTCAATCACGATCTTTTTCTGAAACGGCGTTGACCTGATCGCTGCTTTGATCGCTTTGCCCATCACAAGAAAATCGGGCCAAGACCCGATTCTCCTCGTTCTTCTTGCTTCGCACAGCCGCATGCCGCTGCCATCAGCTCAGGATCGGCGCGATGGTTGAATCAATAATCTCTTTCAACGTTTCACAGCTGGCATCAAACTTCCCCTGATCGACCTCATTCAGCTTCAGTTTGATGATCGTTTCCACGCCGGAGCGCGTAATGATCGCCGGTACGCCGATATACAGCCCTTCCTGACCATACTCCTGATTCTGATAACAGGAGACTGTCAGAATTACATGTTCATCGTCCAGGATGGCCCGCACTAATCGATTCAGCGATAAGCCGATTCCATAATATGTTGATTTCTTGCGGTTAATGATTTCATAGGCGGCCTGCTGAACCTGATGGTAAATTTCGTTGAGATCCTGCAGATCGCGATGATTCTCATCCAGCATTTCCAATAAGTTCTTGCATCCAATATAGGCATGCGTCCACGGCACGAAGCTGGAATCGCCATGTTCACCCATGATGTAAGCATGAATGTTGCTTGTAGAAATTCCCAGATATTCGCTCATTAAATAGCGCAGCCGGGCGGTATCGAGAATGGTTCCGGAACCGATGACGCGATTTTTCGGCAAACCGGAAACCTGCTGGGCAACATAGGTCATCAAATCAACCGGATTGGAGGCCACTAACAGAATACCGTCAAACCCAGAAGCCATGATGTTTTCCGTGATGCTCTTCATGATCTTGGTGTTGACCGCCGTCATATCCAGCCGGGTCTGACCGGGCTTCTGAGCGGTACCGGCTGTGATTACCACCATTTCCGCATCGGCACATTCTTCATAACCGCCGGCTTTAATGATCAGTTTGTTGCGGGCATACGGCAGACCATGCTGCAGATCCATCGTTTCCCCGATGGCCTTTTCTTCATCGACGTCCACTAAGACCAGTTCATCAATTCCGCCTGTGGTTAAAAACGAATACGCCATGCTCATTCCGACAAAACCCGTGCCTACCAAAACGATTTTTCTGTCTTTCATAAGAGTTCAGCTCCTTTTCCAGGGTATCTACCCTTCTCTATTCTTTATTGTAACAGGATTGCCGGGAATCGGGGGAACTATGCGCTGAAAACCTTGTGAATCTTTTGAATTTCATATTTTTTTGAGACTTCTGTCATTTTTATCTCAAGACTTGCTGAACAACGAAAAAAGGCAAAGGGAAAACCGCTCTGCCTATGTTATGCAATATTCGTTTATAAGTCTGATCTTGATCTACAATGAGACAGAGCTGTTTATTTCCGACGGCCAGCTCCGCCGCCTCGGCTCACACCCCCACCGCCGCGGTTCATCCCGCCGCCAAAGGAACGGCCGGCTCCGGAAGACCGAGATGCAGATCCGCCGCCAAAAGAACTACGGGTAGAAGAAGAACGGTAGGTTGGACGGGGTTCACGCGGACGGCGCTCCGGCCCCCATGGGTCCATTGGACGCGGACGAGGTCCGTAATAACGGCGGCGCGGACGGAATACCGGGCCGCCATAATAACGCCGGCGGCGCGGTGTAAAAGCGGACAAAAGTACGACGACGATCACAAAGACGAAGAGCATGAGGAAGATAGCAGGCAGCATCCCAAAGAAGCTAAAGGATGAATGTGCGGTATAGGGCGTTCCTCCCCCGCCGCCTTGCGACGGCGCGGTGTTGACCACCGGTGTTCCTGCCGTTTTTTCTAGTCGCAGCGCCAGAGCCTGGACTGTTTTTAAAGCCCCGCTGCTGTAATTGCCCGCGGCAAACTCAGGTTCCAGCACGGAATCCAGAATGGTTTGGATTTCCGAGGTAGGCAGGGTCTTTTCCAAGCCTTTGCCCTGGAGACAATAATAATCCTCTTCCCCAATTGCCAGCACCAGCAAGACACCGTTGTTATCCGCCGCGCTGCCGATCTTCCAGCCATTGAACAAATCATAAGCAACGTCGTCAATCGCCTCGCCGTTCAGAAAATCAAAGGTAGCAACAACAATCTGCGATCCATTTTTAGCTTCCAGTGTTTGATTCGCTGAACGGATGGCCTCTGCATCCTGACTGTTGATCACATTGGCATAATCAGCAACATAGAAGTTTTCCAGCGGCTGCGGTACGGTGAAAGCGCTGATTGTCCAGATGCTGAGCGCGATCATCGCCAGAAAAGAAATCAGTCCCTGTGCGAGCTTTTTCATAAACTATCCTCCAATTTGATAAATATCCAGTGAACTGGCCGTCAGTTTTTGCAGCAATGACGGAAACCAACCGGCCGTGTCCTTCAAAACCGCAGCGGCTTTCTCATGATAGGGATCGCGTTCAATCCGATCCTGACTGGCCAGATATTCCGACATGAAGCCGATGACATAGGCTTCGTCTTTCTGCGAAAGCGAGGCTTCTAAAAGCGCTGAGCTGAGTGAAGCAAAGGCCGTATCCAGCTTGGTTTCCAAGCGCCGGCGTTCACCCATTGAGTCTGCCTGATCCAAATTTTCCGCGGCGTTTTCTACCGCGGTGATCAGCGAAGCGTTGATCGCAGAGTCATATCGGCGGGCAACGGTCACACAGTTGCGGGCCGTATTCTGCTTGGCCTGGATATCCTGAGCGATCGACTGGCCGTCATGATCCACGCCTTCCGTATATACAACATCCAGCTGCTTCTGCATCGAACTGAATGTCAGCCGGGCTTTGCCCCAGGCACTGCCCAGAACCAGGAGGGCCGCCAGAATAAAAGCGGTTTTCTGCGTCATTTTCATGCCTTATCCTCCTTTTGTCCCGGCGATACTAAACCTTGCTTGACCAGCAGCGTTTCCAGCACATCACTGTCGGCCTGAATTTCCATTGACTGATGTTCATGCAGATCATCCCACTGCTTAACAAACGCTTCGGCGCACAGCTTCACAGTTTTCTTAATATTCTGACGGGAATTCTGAATGTTCTGCGTCTGCAGCGGATCCGCTTCCAGCTCATCATAGGTTTCCAACAGCTTCGTCAGCATCGGCAGGTAATAATCAACCAGCCGGCGGGCCTGATCGTTAAAGCGCTGCTGCTTCTCCATTTCCTCGACGATCTGACGGCAGACAGATTCAATCTTCCGCAGATCCTGAGTCATGGCCGGATCCTCAACCTTCGCGGCTGCCTGCTGCAGCCCGGTTAAGGCAGAGCGGGCCGCTTCCAGCTGCTGAAGCTGCTGTTGCTGCAGCGGAGTCAGCGGAATCTCCACTTCGATTTCCTGATCCGGAATTTGATGACGGGCAATCCCATAAGCGATCCCGCCAGCCGCAAGTGCAGCTAGATAGTGCCAGAGCTGGATCATCGGCAAAATCAGACAAACAATCGCCCACGCCAAAGCAGCGATAAGAATAGGCCAGGGCGAAGGCTTTCGGATGATTTCTGTTTTCCCAGTCATGTTGTACCTCCTGTTGGGTTGTCCTGCAGGCTTGAATCTTGTCAGATTGAGTTCTCGATTAAGCCGACAGCGGCAAGTTTCTAGGTCTCGTTGATTCTGCAGGAATTGCAGAATATGCTTTCTGTTGAAAGCCTGGACATGCAGCACTCTCCACATCTGTTTTCTATTGTATCGTATTCCATGCCGTTTTTCCACCGAAAGCGAAGTTAGATCCTGAAACAGACTGTGATCGATTCCAGCCCAAACAAGGAAAAATCCCTGTTGCCAGGGATCAATTCATCTTAATTCTGATCAGCCGCGAATCGAACGCCGGCCGCTAAACGCGCGGTATGGACAAGTTCCATGACCTGATAGGAATATTCAAGCTTTTGATAACAGCCTTCATAATCCTCATTCTCGATCATCTGCTTGAAGTTCTTGACCTCAAAGTAATGTCCGCCATGGCCTTCCATCAGGTCGATGACTTCCGGTTCTTTCGCGCCTTTCAGCCAGACTTCCGCTTTCGCGCAGACGGAAGACGCGCTGTGAACGACGATATATCCGTTGTCGCCCTGCAACTGACAGATATTTTCACTTGCGGAATCCTTGCAGCCGATACCGCACGCCAGAAAACCATCATAATCAAAAACGAGAATACCCGAAGTATCAATGCCATTGGCCGCGATGTTTGGAACATACTTCAAGGATTTCGGCGCACCGAATAAGCCGATAATAAAGTGCGCGTTATAAATATTAATGTCCATCAGCGCGCCGCCGGAAAACTGCGGATTGAAAACGTTTGGATTTTCATTGTTTTTAAACTTGTCAAACTTGCTGGAATACTGGGAGAAATTGCACTGCACCATCTTCAGTGAGCCCAGTTCGGCAATCCGTTCTTGAATGACTTGATAGTTCGGATTGTACGGTACCGTAATCGCCTCAAATAAGAAACGGTGATGTTTCTTGGCAGTTTCAATCAAGGTTCGACATTCCTCAATCGTGGAAACAAATGGTTTCTCCAAAATGACATTCTTGCCGGCTTCCAACGCCTTTATCGCTTGCGAATAATGCAGACTGTTGGGTGAAGCAATATAGATGCAGTCCAGTTCTTCATCATGAAGCATTGCATCCAAATCCGTATACACCTTCGGCATGTTGTATTTGTCAGCCAACCGCCGACCGGTTTCCTCTTTGCGGGAATAGACTGCCGTACATTCTAATCCGTTGTCCTCAAAGGCTGTGTTCAGCCACTCTGTAATCATACCTGTGCCAATCGTTCCCATTTTCATTTGTAATCACCTCTGCTCCTATTGTAACAGAACCTGTCCGCTTTGTCTTGAGCGCGGGACAAAAAAACGCTGAATTCGTAAAAGGAATGAAGTTTTAATTCAAGGGACAAGAAAAAACAGGGACTTTCCAAGCAAAAGAAAACAAAAAAAGGCTCCCTGGGAAGGGAACCGAAGAACCTGGCAACGAGCTGCCTTCACTATGGCAGGCATAGCTATTCTCGCCGCGGA
>ERZ1106981.129-NODE-129-length-62044-cov-8.027166_pt1 | contig 62044 bp, 51 predicted proteins | sample MGYA00403692_ERZ1106981 | MGnify/ENA primary metagenome ERZ1106981 (study PRJEB35170, sample SAMEA104062431) | human gut metagenome | biome: human gut; feature: human-associated habitat; material: faeces | place: Denmark | collected 2012-06-22 ... | reverse complement strand
TCTAATATTGCGGAAAATCAGAAAAAGCCCCGCAAGAAACAGAAAAATGTTAAAAAACTTTTCTGAGTTTGCTTTTCAATATTATAGTAGCTCAATTGAATCTGTTTTTCAATAAGCAAAAGCCTTTTTCTTGATGACTTCTTACTCATTTCGTGTCTAAATTAAGTCATATAAAAAGTACAACAAGAGGACACAATACACAAGGTTCTTTCTGAACGCGAGGTCATGAATTATGGCCCTAATAACAAAGGCGCCTTGAATCTAATCTGTATTTGTCACAGATTTAAAGCGCCTATTGTTATTTCAAAAGCTCTGCTTTCCTCAGCGTTCAGAAAGAACCCTAAAGTATCCGATTTTTACCATTTCGTTTATTTTAGCTGAAGGCATTCTTAAGGTCCGCGTTTTGATCAGGTTTGAGAATGCTTGGTAAGCCGTGCTTAGCCTTTCTTTTCCTGCAAGGTAAGGGTAAGTTCAACGATTTTGCCGTCACGTTTGACAGTGATTTCCAGCTGATCGCCGACGGAGCTTTCATTCAGGATGGAAGTGATGTCGGAAATGGCTTCTATTGCCGTATCGTTGATGGATACAAAACAATCCCCTGGCTGCAGCCCGCCGTTGGCGGCACTGGAGTTTTCGATGACAGACTGGACATAGACACCCGGCGTCTTAAAACCGTATTGAGCGGCGAGCTGAGGGGTTGTCAGATCCAGCGCCGTAATGCCCAGCGATACCCGGCCGCCGACATATCCCTGCGCGATCAGATCTTCAATGATTGGTTTGGCGTCATTGATTGGAATCGCGAAACCCAGGCCCTCAACATCTTCCCCGGACGACTTGGCCACGACGATGCCGATTAATTCACCATCCGCATTAAACAGTCCGCCGCCGGAGTTGCCCGGATTGATCGCCGCGTTGGTCTGCAATAAGTTCCGGTGCTCATTGTTCAGAATAATCTCACGGTCCAAAGCGCTGACGATTCCATTGGTCACAGTCCCGCCCAGCTGTCCCAATGGGTTGCCGACGGCGACGACAGGTTCGCCTACCGACAGCGAATCAGAATCTCCCAGAATCGCCGGCGTCAGACCGGAAGCTTCAATTTTAATGACGCCGATGTCCATTTTGGAATCTGAGGCGACAAGCTGAGCCTCATACGTTGTCCCGTCATGCAGCGCCACAAGGATTGAGCGGGCGTCTTCAATAACGTGATTGTTGGTAACAATGTAGCCGTCTTCAGAAATAATGACGCCGCTGCCGGCTCCTTCCGTGACGAACTGACGCAGAAATAAACTGTTGGAAACGGATTCCGTTCGGATTTCTACAACACTGTTCTGCGTCAATGCCGCAACCGAAGGAATATTTATCGAAGTCATCGGCACGTTCTCCACATTCTGGCGACGTTCTACACTTTGTACAACGACGCTGGCTTTTGAATTTTTGGCTGCCAGAGTCCCGGCGGAAAAGCCGATAACTCCGGAAAGTAAAGCACAAGCCGCAAGTCCGATGCGGAAGGTTCGCTTCATCGACCGCAGTTCTTTTTTGACCGCTGCCGTTTCCGTATCCATTAATTCGTGATCGAACATTTTATTTCCTTCTTTCTATACGTTCTTATTATAGAAAAAAACCGTGAAGTTTGTGTGAAGAAATCAAGGACTCCTGCTTGTTTGCGCTATACTTTCTAAACGAAATGTCTAAAAACGGAAGATCGAAGAGCGCAGACATGCTTTGCTTTCTGCAGAAGGACGAAGCTGTCCCTATAAAAAATACGCGGTTAATCGCGTATTTCCTGAATTGATTTGGCGATGGTGTGGGTGATCGGACTCCATTCGATCTTCTTAAACAGCGCTTCAATCGCGATCGGAACATAGGTGAAGATAAAGATCGGGAAAGTGAAGGTATAAAGAATCTTCTTCCCAGCGCTGCAGTGGATATTGTTCCATTCCGTGATGGTTGTCAGGACGCCGAAGGCATACAGAATCAAATAGTAGTTGATTACAGAGGCGGTTATAGCGCCCAGCGTAACGGATAAAACTTCCGGATCCCGCTGTACGCATAACGTAAACAACAGGGCGAGGGAATTGATCAGGACGCTGAACAAAGAAACAAACAGGGCCGGGGCGATTGTCATCGTCATATCGTAACTGCTGAAATCGCGTTCTTTGACAATCCGTTTGACCAGCGATTGCCCATAGCGTCCAAATACCTGATAGAACCCCTTTGACCAGCGCAGGCGCTGTTTCCAGGACTGTTCAAATGTACAGGGCTGTTCGTCGTACAGAACAGCATTGCCGCAGTAGCCGATCTTTAAGCCATGCAGGACACTGTCGACAGAAAATTCAATATCTTCGGTTAACAGATGATGCTTCCAGCCGTTGTTGGCTTTGACGATCTGATTGGAAATCATGAAGCCGGTACCGGAAATCGCACAGCTGGAGCCGCACATCATCCGCGCCTGGTTCAGATATTTTGATTCGCGCAGAAACCATAGTGAATAACCGGCAGAAATCCAGTTGGAATCATAGTTTTTGGAGTTGCGGTAGCTGGTGATTATTTCATAGCCGGAATCAAACACTTTGTTCATTTCCCGAATGTAGTTGGGATCCAGCAGGTTGTCTGCATCAAAGACAAAGTAAGCCTCGAACCAATCCTCAGGATATTCCTTCATGATGTGTTTAAACGCATAATCCAGCGCATAGCCCTTGCCGACTTTCAGCTGATTGAACCGCTCGTAAACGACAGCCCCTTCAGCCTGGGCCAGTTCTGCGGTGTTGTCGGTACAGTTGTCAGCGATGACAAAAGCCGTGACCAAACCGTCCGGATAATTCTGCGCTTTGATGCTTTGAAGCAGCTCACGGATGACCGTTGCTTCATTGCGCGCCGCAATAATGACGCCGTAGCGGTGCATCTGCTTCGCTTCCGGCGTCGGTTTCTTTTTGCCAAACAACACGACTCCGGCAAAGATAATCTGATATAAATAGAGAAGCAGAAATAAGATAAAAATTGTAAAATTAAATGCATTTAAACTTTCTAGCATATTCATGGTCCTTTCTTCGGATTCGCACCCTGTAAAAAGCAGCTCAGCCTGTTGCTGATGCTGGACTCTATTTTAAACGGCTGAAGAAGAAATGCAATCTCTGTGAAGAAAAATTCACATTAGTCATGAAAATTTATATTTGTGTTAAGAAAAATGTAAGAAACTTTCAGACTTCTTAAGAGATTAGCTCAGACCTTAGTATGCTAACGAAATGGTTATAATTATACATAAAAAACCTGAAAAAATTCAGGTTTTTCTTCATTTTTCATGATTTTTTCATCGAAAGTGAGAAAAAAGCACTGGTCAGCGCAATTCCCAGCGCCAGTGCGCCGGCGCAGCCGAGCGTGTGGATGCCAATCTCCAGCGCGCTCATCGTATTGCCCTGAATGATTGCCAGCATCGTATAATACATGCCCCCGCCGGGGACCAGCGGGATCAGCGCGCAGATCAGAAACGTAGTAACCGGCGTTTTCATCAATCTTGCAAGCAGTTCGCTGACAAAACACAAACCGCAGGCGGCCAGAAACATCGCGAGAATCTCCCCGGCCTGTCCCAGCAGCACCAGCTCGTAAATCAAACTGCCCAGCGTTCCGGTCAGCGCTGCAGCCAACAGTTTTTTTCCATGGATATTAAACAGCACGCCGAATCCGATTTCAGCCAGAAAGGCGCCGATCAGCTTGATCACCATAGCGGGTTTCCTCCCAGCATCATCCACAGACTCATGACCAGGCCCGGACCCAACGCCACGGCGATTGCGATCAGAACCGCTTCCACCCCGCGCGTCATCCCGGAGATCAGATCTCCCGACAAACTGTCGCGGATCGCATTGGTAATCGCCAGGCCGGGAACAAGCAGCATCAGACAGCCGATGATTAAAGCGTCCAGCGAAGGCGCGGCGCCAATCTGATTGAACCCGATTGCCAATAAGGCCGTCAAAGCGGAGCACAGGCTGATCGCAAAGAAGGAGGGAAATTGATGTTGTTCTAAAAATGAACTGCAGCCCTCGATCAGACCGCCGATGACGAACGCGCAGCCCAGATCCGGCAGCTGTCCGCCAAAAAATAAGGTAAAACCGCCAGCGCCTAAGGCGCCGGCCGCCATCCGGCTGATTTTGGAATACGGAGGACGGTGGGCAAGCCGGCGAAGCTGAGCGATAAAGTCGTTCAGCGGCAGGGCTGTGCTTTGTCTGGAAAGCGTATTGATTCGATCAATCCGGTCAATATCCAACCCGCGCGACTTAATCCGCACGATCTTGCTGACGGAACGCCCGTCGGCGACAACGGTGACGAAGATTCCGGTCGGCAGAACGATGCTGCTGGCCTCCTGCGCCCCGTAATTCAGACAGATCCGGCAGATCGTATCTTCAACGCGGTAAATCTCAGCGCCGCTTTCCAACAACAGCTGCCCGGCATACGCGGCATTTTGAAGCAGCTGATCAAAATCGTTGTTCATCGTTAATCCCTCACGTTTTCCTGATCGCGGATGATCTGTTCCGCGACGCGCAGCCCGTCAATCGCCGCGGATACGATCCCGCCGGCATAACCTGCGCCTTCTCCCGCCGGATACAGGCCGGCAGTGGTTAAGCTTTGAAACTGTTCATCGCGCAGGATTCTGACCGGCGAGGAAGAGCGTGTTTCTACACCCGTCATCAGGGCATCAGGATCGGTAAAGCCGGGAATCTTCTGATTGAAATCAGCCAGCGCTTCTTCCAGCGCCCGGTTGATCGAAGGAGAAAACAGGGCATGCAGATCCGTCATCGTCACCCCGCGGCTGTAGCTGGGGATCACCTGTCCGAATGCTGATGAAGCTTGGCCGTTCAGATAATCGGCAATTCGCTGGCAGGGAGCCTGACCCTGTCTTCCGCCTAAAATCCAGGCTTGATGTTCCAGCTCCTGCTGATAACGCATGCCGTCAAGCACACCCTCGCCAAAATCCGAACGCCGCACCTGAACCAGCAGCGCACTGTTGGCGTTGGCCTGGCTGCGCGCGTATTCGCTCATGCCGTTGGTGACAATCGCTTCCGCTTCACTGGCGCTGGCGACCACGGTGCCGCCGGGACACATGCAGAACGAATAAACCCCGCGGCCTTCCTGAGTCTGACAGGTGAGGCGGTATTCAGCCGCCTTCAGGCGCGGATGGCCGGCGGCTTCCTTGTATTGATTCTGATCGATCAGACGCTGCGGATGTTCAACCCGCACGCCGACCGCAAAATCCTTGGCCTCCATCGCAATCCCGGCTTCATGCAGCATCGTAAAGGTATCGCGGGCACTGTGGCCCAGCGCCAGCACCAGCTGACGGCAGGGAAGGGTCAAAGCGCCGGCCTGCACCGCACAGAGCCCCTTGGCATCGGTGCTGATTCCGGTCAGGGTTGTATTGAAATGAATCTCACCGCCCAAATGTTGAATCTTCAAGCGGATGTTTTTTACGATCTGCCGCAGCCGGTCGGTTCCGATATGCGGATGAGCCTGATATCCGATTTCCGGATCTGCCCCGGCTTCGATCAGTTCATCGGTGACCTTCACAATCCGAACGTCTTTGACGCGAGTGGTCAGCTTGCCGTCGGAAAACGTGCCGGCGCCGCCCTCGCCGAACTGAACATTGCTTTGGGGATTCAGCGGTCCGCCTTGCCAGTAGGTTTCCACATCCTGGATGCGCTGATCGACGTCTGCCCCGCGTTCCAGCACGATTGGCCGCAGTCCGGCTTCCGCCAACAACAGCGCGGCAAACATGCCGCACGGACCAAAACCGACAACAATCGGCCGTGTTGAAGCGATGAGGGAAGGCTGGGGCGGTTGATAAACGTCAGGTTTGGCAGCGCTGATATGCGGCAGCTTCTTTTTTAAAATGGCGGCTTCATCCGGGGTTTCAGCCAACACGGTATACACAAAACGCAGCGGTTTTCTGCGCGCGTCCAGCGATTCCTTGACGATTTTCCAGGACATCAGCCGGTGCGGACGCAGCCGCAGCTTCTTGATGATTAAGGCTTCCAGATTCTGAGGATTTTCATCCAGAGATAGTTGCAGGTTGGATATTTGCAGCATTGTTGATCACTCCTGTTCTTCATTATACCAAATTGCAGCGAGCCTGTGCGTCTTTGCTTGACGAATTTGCAGAGTTCGTTACAATGAATGAGAGAGAAGGACGAAAGGAGTGTTCTGAATGAATCAAGCGACACAATTTCGCCGGGATCTGCATCAGATTCCGGAAACCAGCTTTACCGAGTTTAAAACCAAAGAGTATGTAGTTTCTGTTTTAAAAACATTGCATTGCGAGGTGATCGAGCTGTTGGAAACCGGAGCGGCGGCTTACTTTGACGCCGGTAAAGAAGCAACGCTGGCTTACCGCGCCGATATGGATGCTTTGCCGATTCAGGAAGAAACCGGACTGGATTTTGCTTCGCGGCATCCGGGCAGAATGCATGCCTGCGGTCATGACGGTCACATGGCGATGCTTTTGGGTTTTGCCCAGGAACTGGATCAGCTGGATCGGACGCAGTGGAAGAATAATATCCTGCTGATCTTTCAGCCCTCGGAAGAAACAGTCGGCGGCGCCAAGCCGATCTGTGATACCGGCATCTTTGAAAAATACAACGTCAAGGCGATTTTTGGCACGCATCTGTGGCCGTTTATCCCAGCCGGGGCCATTGCCAGCCGCAGCGATGAAATGATGGCGCATGCCAGTGAGGTGACGGTCACGGTCAAAGGCAAGAGTACGCACTGTGCCAAACCGGATGAGGGGATCGATGCGCTGGCCATCGCGGCCGATTTGTTGTGCCGGCTGTATGCGATGGAAAAGAAAATCGCGCCTAACCAATACCGCATCTTAAAGTTCGGCAATTTCCATGCCGGCACGGTACGCAACATTCTGCCGGAAACAGCGGTGCTGGAAGGCTCCTACCGGTCGTTTCAGGATGCCACGTTCGACTGGATGATCGACCAGACGAAAGAGATCATGCATCAGCTGGAACAGGAAACCGGCTGTCAGATTATGTTTGATTATACCGAAGGCTATCCGGCGGTGATCAATGATGCCGGTCTGTTTGGAAAAGTTCAGGCGTTACTGCCGCAGCTGCAGGTGCTTGACAAACCGGAAATGATCGCCGAAGATTTTGCCTTTTACCAGCGGAAAATTCCGGGTGTGTTCTTTTTCTTAGGCACCGGTACTGGAATCGCGCTGCATAACTGTCATTTCAATTTTGATGAACAGGTGCTGCAGGAAGGAATTAAAACGGATCTGGCATTGATGAACATCGACCTGTAAGGAAGGATCTGAGCAGACTGAAAATTCTGATGCAATCTTTTCCGCTTGGACAAAGGAGTACCGATCATGATCTATAACGCTGAGAACGGCTCGCTGAAAATCGAAGAAACCGAAATGGATTATATCGTTTTCGGCAAGGGTCAGAAAAAACTTATTTTTATTCCCGGTCTGGGGGATTCGCTGAAATCAGTAAAAGGTTCGGCGCTGATGTTTGCGTTTCTGTACCGAAGGTTTGCCCAAGATTATCGAGTCTATGTATTCAACCGGAAAAACAAATTGAAGCCGGACTGTTCAACCCGCGACATGGCTGCGGATTTGGCCTGGGCGATGAAGCAGCTGGGGATTGAAAAAGCGCATGTTGTGGGGATTTCTCAGGGCGGCATGATCGCTCAGTATCTGGCGGCTGACTTTGCCGAGAGGGTTGAAAAGCTGGTTCTGGCAGTTACGCTGTGCCGGCCGAATGAAACGTCCCGAAGTGTCATATCGCATTGGATTACGCTTGCGGAGCAAAACGATTTCCAGGAGCTGTTTGCGGATATGGCCGAAAAAATTTATACGCCTTGGCGGGTCAGAATCCAGCGCCCGTTCAATCCGATCCTTGCGCGGATCCTGCGGCCAAAGAGTCTGAACAATTTTATCATTCAGGCGCAGGCCTGCCTCAGCCATGACAGTTCAGTGCTGGTTACCGGCATTCGCTGTCCGGTGCTGGTGGTGGGAGGCGATCAGGATCAGGTCATCGGCAAGAATTCGGCAGGTGAGCTTGCCCGGCTGATTCCGGGCAGCCAGCTAAAAATTTATCAAGGCTATGGACACAGTGCCTACGAAGAGGCTCGCGATTTTAATCGTGTGGTGTTTGAATTTCTGAAGGATTAGCTCTTTTCTGTCATTATTTTTTCAAAACAGGACTTTTTGAGTCTGAGTATACGGACTCTGTCCTGTTTTTGTTTGCTTTTTCAGAGGCCTCAGGCAGTATTCGCTTATATTTGTAGTGTAAAATTTAGAAAAAATAAGCCAAATGTTTCACCTCCGTTTTTAGGCATAAGAAAAACCGCTGGAAAATCTAACGGTTTCATTAAAGGGAGTATTTTTTGTTATTTTTCAATATACTCCTGTATCTCGTCCAGATCATTCAATGCCTCTGGAGAGTAATGTAGGTTATAAGCCATTCCGTTTTGCCTTGAAATGTGCCCTTACATCATTCGATGAAAGCCATCCCTTTTCCTCTCCCGACTTTCTCCCTATTGCAAGTTCATTCATCAGCGTAAGGGTAGCTTTCATTTCTTCATAATCTTGTATATCAATAATGGCATAGCGCCCGCGCCCATTCTTTGTCAAAAATACAGGAAAGTCTACGGTTACATCCCGCAGTACATCAGAGTAGTTCCTTAAATCAGATATCGGTTTAATGTTTGGCTTGAGATCACTTCTTTCCTACTACCAATATATCCGATTTTGCTGTAAATACAACATCAAATATTACAACAAACTAAAAGCCGCAGAAAAGACTCTTATCGATTATTTAATCATCATTGGTTTGGATTGATGAAAACTTATAATTGAATTAACATCAGGCTGACCGAAAGGTCAGTCTTTCTTTAGCGTCCATACAGGTTAAAAAAGGCAGCGTTTTTTTCCGGTTCCCGTTTTGTTCATTAAGCCATACTAAACGTAAAGAAGCTTTCAGGCCTTATCCAACTTAGGATTAAGGCAGAATGAAAAGCGTCTGAAATCAAGCTGGGAAAACAGGAGGCTTATATGCAGAAAATCGCGATCATCACCGGTGCTGACAGCGGGTTAGGCCGGGAATATACCCAACGGATAGCGGAAGATCCAAATATTGATGAAGTCTGGGCCTTGGCGAAAACTCCGGCTCGGCTGCAGCGCCTGGTACAGGATTTTGGCCAGCGGATCATTCCGGTTCAAATCGATCTCACGGATCCGGTTCAGCTGGCGGATTTCCACCGTCGCTTGACTACCGAACAGCCGCAGATATTCTGGCTGATCAACAATGCGGGAAGCGGAAAATTTGGACCGTTTGAAAAAATAAAAACATTGGATGCCGTGCAGATTGTTGACTTAAACTGCCGGGCAGTCATCGCGATGACGTCCATTTGTCTTCCCTATATGACGGCGGGCAGCCGCATCATCCATACCGCTTCCCAGGCAGCCTTTCAGCCGCTGCCTTATTTCAGTGTGTATGCCGCAAGCAAAGCCTTTATCGACCGGTTTTCCATGGCACTGGCGGTGGAGCTGAAGCCGCGGGGAATAGCGGTCACCTCGGTTTGTCCGTGCTGGATGAGAACGCCGTTTATCATGAAAGCGAAGACGAATACGCATCCCAGCGTTACCCGTTTGTTTCCGATTACGAATCCCGCACCCGTGGCTCAGAAAGCATTGGCTGACAGCCGAAAAGGCAAATCCCATTCAATTTATGGAATTTTGACACAGATCAGCTGTTGGGCAGCGAAGCTTTTATCGCAGAACCTGATCATGATGCTCTGGCTGATGCAGCAGGGATACTCGGGAAGAACCGCTTTTCGGCGAACCTGCCTGAGAGGCGCAAGGTCGGAGAAAGAATCGAAAACAAGGCTGAAATCGCTTGAAATGCAGCATGATTGTGACTGAAAGTTCTGAAAAGTAAAGAAAAAGTTTCAGAAAAAAGTTATTTCCTGCTTGACAAGTTGGCCTTGGGGATTTATCATACAGTCATTGATATAACAGCGATGAAAAGAAAAAGTAAGCCTTGATCGCTCATCCAGAGAGTTCCCGGTTGGTGCAAGGGAATATGAGAAAGAGGCTGAACACATCTTGGAGCAATTCACCGAACGAGCAATCAAGTAGGCTGGATCGGAACCTGTACCCGTTATCGTACTAGAGTATAGAAGCTTTGTACTCGAAGAGGCTGGATTTCGCGAGGAATGCAGTAAATTAAGGTGGAACCACGAAGGGAAAAGTACCCTCTCGTCCTTATTGTTTAGGATGAGAGGGTTTTTGTTTTAGCGGCCGCGGTCTAAAACGAACCATTTCGGGATTCAATTTCATTTCATGCTATATCAAAAGTAAAGGAGAAATGAAAATGAAAAGCAGAAAAGTATGGATGAGTTTGATCAGTCTGGGTCTTTTAATGATGAGCGGATGTCAGGCGAAAACGACCGCGCAGCAGGACAGCTACAGTACGCTGGAGCAGCGCGGCAAAGTCGTGGTGGGGATCGACGATACGTTTGCGCCGATGGGCTTCCGTGATGAAAACAACGAATTAACCGGTTATGATATCGACATGGCGCGGGCGGTTTCAGAAAAGCTGGGGCTAACGTTTGAATTTCAGACGATCGACTGGTCGATGAAGGAAACCGAACTGAACGCTGGGAATATTGACTTGATCTGGAACGGATATTCGATTACCGAAACGCGGAAGCAGCAGGTGGCCTTCTCTGAGCCGTATCTGGAAAACCGGCAGCTGATCATCACGCTGGCGGATTCCGCGATTGAGACAAAGGACGATTTAGCCGGACAGAGTGTTGCCGTTCAGAAGGAATCCAGCGCCTTGGAAGCCGTGATGGCGGAGGCGGAACTGGCGGCGAAGTTAAAAAATGGGGCGCCGGAAGAATTTGATACCAACATCGACTGCTTTATGGATCTGGAAGCCGGACGTTCCCAGGCGATCGTTGTCGACGAAGTTCTGGCGCGGTATGTGATGAAGCAAAGAGGGCTGGACAAATATAAAGTACTGGATGACAATTTCGGAACCGAACAGTATGCCGTGGGGATGCGCAAAAGCGATGCGACATTATTGAGCAAAATCAATGAAGCGATGCAGGCCTGCATCGAGGACGGCACTCAGGCGGCCTTAAACGCCAAGTGGTTTGGGGAATAAGCATGATCCGACAGATTCTGCCTTCCTTACTCGCCGGGGCGGGCGTTACGCTGCAGGTATTTGCTTTGACGTTATTGCTCTCGCTGCCCTTAGCTTGTCTGCTTCAGGCGTTCCAACAGTTTTCCGGCCGTCTGTTGAAACCGCTGTTTCGCGGCTACATCACGCTGATGCGGGGAACGCCGTTATTGCTTCAGCTGATGTTTATCTTCTTCGGAATGCCTTACCTGGGTCTGACGTTCAGTCGGGAAGCGTCGATTCTGATCGCCTTTACCCTGAACTACACGGCGTACTTTATTGAGATCCTGCGTGGGGCGTTGGGCGCGGTGGATCCGGGGCAGGCGGAAGCCGGGAAGATGCTTGGCTTTTCCCGCCGCACGATTTACTTTCGGATTCAGCTGCCGCAGGCGCTGCGCAATGCCATGCCGGCGATTGGCAATGAGGTGCTCAATTTGGTCAAGGACACTTCGTTGATCTATGTGCTGGGCGCTTCCGAGCTGTTAAAGGCCGGCCGGTCTGCGGTCAATACGTATGCGACAGCCTTGCCGTTTGTCGTCGTCGGTCTATTGTATCTGGCGATGTGCGGCGGCTTCAGCTGGATCTTAAGCCGGATCGAGAAACGCATCAGTTATTATTAGGAGGAACAAACGATGAGCTGCATCGCTGAGAAATGCGCGAAAACCTTTGGCGCCGATCCGGTATTTGAAAATGTATCGCTGCGGATTGATCAGGGGGAAATCGTATGTCTGATGGGACCTTCCGGGGCGGGCAAGACGACGCTGCTGCGCTGTCTGTGCGGGCTGGAACTACCGGAAAAGGGCACGATTTCACTCTCAGGCACAGTATTATGTCAGGATGGACACTGGTGCGATCCGGTGCAATACCGCCAGAAGATCGGACTGGTGTTTCAGAACTGGAATCTGTTTCCGCATTGGACAGTGCTGCGGAATCTGACGGAAGCCCCGGTGCGCTTAAAGGGAATGAGCCGGGAGGAAGCCGAAAAAAAAGCCCGCAGGCTTTTGGAACAACTCAAGATTGAACAGAAAGCGCAGGCCTATCCTAATTCGTTGTCCGGTGGGCAGAAGCAGCGCGCGGCGATTGCCAGAGCCTGCATGCTGGCACCGGAAATCCTGTGCTTTGATGAACCGACCAGCGCCCTGGATGAACAATCCGCGCTGGATGTCACCCAGATCATTCAGGATCTGGCGGCACAAGGACTGGGCATCCTGGTCGTCACGCATGACGAACAATTTGCCCGGCGGACGGGAACACGGTTCGTTCGGCTGAACGAGCTTCAGTCCAATTCGTAAGTTTGATAACGTTCACTGAGGGAAGCGCTCAGGCACATCGTGCCGGGCGTTCCTTTTTTTGTGACAAACGGGATGAATTGATAACCATCCCCTTGGCACAGCGCACCATGCTCATCGATCACGCTGAACTGGGAAAACTGGCTGTCAATACCGCAGCCTGACCATTTAACATAGCTTTCCTTCGCGGTCCAGATAGGAAAAAAGGCTTGGGGATGCTTGGCCAGCCAGGCTTGTTCGAGCGGATGGAAAAACCGGCGCGCAATTGCTTCTTCACGGCAGCGGCGGGGCTGTTCAATATCTATGCCGACCGGCTGACTGGCAAACAGACAGACCCATTGCTGGCCGCTGTGGGAAATACTGAAATGCATTGCGGGCAAATCCGCGAAATAAGGCTTGCCTTGCGGCGTAAGGGTGCGCTCTGTCGGGACAAACGGCAGGATTCCCATATCGACCTGCCGCTTTAACGCTTTCTGAAGCAGACCGGCACTGGACAGGGAATCCAGAGAACCTGAAAACAACCGCGGTTCAGCTTCAGTCATGAACGCCCTGTTTCTCCAGATAGTCGGCAATATCTTTGATTTTCTGGATGTGCCGGATTTGCTGAGTCTCAATTTCAATCCCGAATTCGTTTTCAAACGCGATGATGATGTTTACAACGTCAAACGAATTCAGCTGCAGATCCCGAACCAGATCGGTCTGCAGCGTCAGCTGCTGCTGGCCTGTCACCTCGGTGATGATCGCCAGAATTTTTTCTATCATGCTTCACTTCTCCTTTCCGGCATCGGCGTCCGCTTAATCTTGCGGGTCGCTGTTTTTTCAAATTCCGTTTCCCGCAGCTTGATCATCTGAATCTGCTTGTAGGAAGGCAGCTGTTGGTTGACCTGATCGACATCAGCCTGCAGCTGCTCCAAAATCTCATAAGCCGACATGCCTTCGGTGGCCTGAGGATCCGGATAAATCATGACCGTCAGCCGGACATCGTCAGGATTTTCCGACGCTCCCATACCGTAGGCCATCACTTCTTTGACTAGCGGCAGCGGAATCAGCTGCTGTTCGATTTCCTCCGGCGAGACTTTCTTGCCGTTTTTAAAGACGATCAGATTCTTTTTCCGGCCGGTAATGCGCAGATGACCGCGGGAATCCAGACTGCCCAGATCCCCGGTTAGAAACCAGCCCTGGTCAAACACCTCTTGGCTCAGTGCTTCATTTTTATAATAGCCCTGCATCACCGAGGTCCCGCGCACGGCGATCTCCCCCTGAATTAAGCGCAGTTCAATGCCCGGCAGAACATGGCCGACGGTATCGACGCGGCTGTCGAGATTGCGGTTGACGCTGATGAGCGGCGAGCATTCGGTAATCCCGTAGCCCTGAATGATCTGAAAGCCGAAGGCTTCCATTTCTAATCCGATCGTTTCCGACAGATGCGCTCCGCCGCAGACGATCATGTTCAGCCGGCCGCCGAAGGCTTCCCGGATCGGCTTTAAGAAGGCAGGGAAGGGCCGAAAGCCGAACCGATGGACAATCCGGTACAGCTTCAGATAGTTTCGCATCTTGGCTTCCTGGCCTTGGTTTTTTAACGTCCGCCAGATATTTTGGTGCATCATTTCAACGATCAGCGGAACGGCCATCATGTTTTCCGGCGCAAAGGTCTTCAAATCCCGAAGCATGGTTTTCAACGATCCGTTAATGCACAGCGTCGAACCATGAAGCAGAATGTTGATGACCGAACAGGTCAGACCGTAAGTGTGATAGAAGGGCAGGGAGGTATACATCGTATCCGCGATGCTGACTAAGCGCATCGAGTCGGCGGCATTGAGCAGAATCCCGGCTTCACTCAGCATGACCGGTTTGGAAACGCTGGTCGTACCGGAGGTGTAGACAATCGAGGCCGTGAAGCTGCCATCATGATCAGGAAAAGACCAGTCGCCCTGATGTTCGCGGACCAGCGTCAAACCTTTCAGCCACAGTGCTTTTAAACTGTCATCTTCATCGTAGCTCAGCCGCAGAACCTTCTGCAGCTTGGGACATTGGTGCCGCAGCGAGTCAGTCAAAGGCAGGAAGGCCGGGGAAACAAAGACGGTGGTGCAGTCTGTGTGCCGGATCATTTCGGTTAAAATTTCTTCCGGCTGCTCGGTATCCATACAGACGGCGGTGCGGCCGCTGAGGATCAGCGCCAGATAGGTGATCAGCCAGCCGTAGCTGTTTTCACTGAGAATCGCGGCATGGCCTTCCGGCAGAAACAGCCGAAACGCTTCACTGAGCGCCTGCACGTCTTCCGCCAGCTGCTTGTAGGTGCGGCTGAAGCGTTCACCCCGAGGGGAGAAGCTGACAATCGCATCCCGCGCGCCAAATTGGGTTTTGATGCCTTCCAGATAACACCGGAAAGTAGGGTAAGTGTCAGCGGGATAGTTCGGATAAGTTCGCATCAGGACATCTCCTTTCTAAAGCTCATGGAAAGTCCATTCCAGTTGGGAACGAATTTCATCATAGCCCTGCAGAATTTCCAGAAACTCATCGACCAGCTGCGGGTCGAATTGCGTGCCTTTGTTGCGGATCAGCTCTGCGCGGGCCTGTTCCATCGACAAACAGCTGCGGTAGGAGCGAAATGAGGTCATTGCGTCAAAAGCATCGGCGACGGCGATCATCCGCGAAGCCAGCGGAATCGCCGTACCGGACAGATGATCCGGATAGCCCTGACCATCCCAGCGTTCATGATGGCTGCGCACAATCTTAGCGATATCCTGGAAGAACGACATCGTCGATAAAATTTCATAACCCAGCGCCGAATGCCGCCGGATCGCTTGATATTCTTCTTCATCCAGCGGGCCGCGTTTGCTTAAAATGGAATCCGGCACGCCGATCTTGCCGACATCATGGAACAGGCCGGCCAGACGGATTTTTTCCAGCTGGTCTTTGTCGCTGATCTGCCGGCGGGCCAAAAGCAGCGCATAATAGCTGACGCGGTCGGAATGACCGCGGGTATAGATATCCTTGGCTTCGACCATTAACCGCACCGCGGTGATCGTCTGCATGTAGTTTTCTTTCAACAGCTGATTGGTTTCCAGTAGTTCCTTGTTTTTGTCCTGCAGCAGCGTATGCAGATAGGTGCTGGCGACTGCCGAGGAAGCCTGGTGACCATAGGCTTCCATCAGCTGGATGACCGTGGCGGACGGCAATTCATCAAAGTCAACGCCGATCACGCCGAGAAACTGTTCGTTCTCATCCTTTAGCGGCAGCACCAGCTGCTGATCCTGCAGCGCGGCTGTTCCCTGCAGCTTGGCGGCCTGGATCAGCGGCAGAAAGCGGGGAAAATGCCGTTTCATGAACTGCGTCGCATCGAGCGAATAATCGCCGCTGCCGCTGAGCATCAAGGAGGAGACTAACGTCAGCTTCTCACTGACCTGCGGTACGGTTAACGGATTGAGCAGCACGAAGACATTATCCTGCCGGGTCAGTGAACGGGTCTGACTGACGATCAGCGGGATCAGCTGCGACAAATTTTTTTCTTCCACTAAAAGCGGCATATCGGCAACGATTTCGCCTAAGCCGTCGCGATAGCTGCGGATTGTGCGCATCTGCCGAATGGATTTCACACACGATTCGACAAGCAGCTCCAGCTGGTCGAATTTGTCGCTTTTTTCATAATAACCCTGAATATCCAATTCCCGGATCGTCTTGACCGGCGGCGCCAGATCCTTATGTCCTGTCAGAAGAATAATGAACAGTTCATGATTAAACTGCCGGATTTGTTCGACGACCTTATCGCCGCAGATCGGACTCATCAGAAAGTCCAGCAGCAGGATATCAAAATGTTCCTGCCGGACACGTTCAATGGCTTTCAGCGGATCGCTTTCGATCTCTACTTGATAGCCGCTGCCCTGAAAATAAGAACGCAGCGCCAGGGTGATCATTTCATCATCATCGAGAACCAACAGCCGAAACTCGTTGGAAACGGCGCCTTTGCGATTTTTTCTCAAGCCCAATCCCTCCTTTCCTGAATGTCTGCGCTTTCTTCCACAGTTTCGGAAGAAAGCGGAATGGTAAAGCCGAAGACCGCCCCTCCGCCGGGGTTGTCGTCAAACCACAGCTCGCCATCAAATTTGCCCTGAATCAGCGCTTTGGACATATAGATGCCCAATCCTGCCCCGGCCGCTCCTTTGGTCGTGACCATTTCGTTGAGCAAATGCCGGCGGACGCTGTCCTGAATGCCGCTGCCATGATCGCTGACCGTTAAAATCAGATTGCCCTGCTGCTCCTTGACAGTCAGTGTGATCGTGTGATCGCCTTCGGGCAGCTGGGCGTCGATCGCATTGGCGACGAAGTTGTTGACGACCTGAACGAGATTGTTGATGTCGCCGTGCAGCAAGACGGTCGGTGCGGTCTGGTTGTCGGTGATCAGGCGGCAGCCGCTGACGGTTAATTCATGCCGCATCAGCAGCGTTGTCCGACGGATCAGCTCTTCTGCGGTAAACGCCACTTTTTCCGAGGCGTTCATGTTGGCAGCCTGACCCTTGACGGCCGTGATGATATCCGACATGTAAGCGCAGGAGTCCTTGCAGCGGCGAATCCAGTCGGTCATTTCACCGCTGATTTCACGATAATCGGCGGCTGTGACTTCCGGATCGCCGAAGCTTTCTTCACATTCACGCACCAGGTCCTCCATCGCGCTGAGCGCACCGGAAATCGACATGATCGGTGTTTTCAGATTGTGCGCGATGCCGCCGACCATCTGTCCCAGGGTTGCCAGCCGTTCGCGCTCCATCATCTGTTTTTGGGATTTCTGCAGCTTCTGCATGCTTTCCTTGAGCGTCGTGACATTTTTATAGATGACGCTGAAGCCGGCGATGGTATCGTCGATCTTTAATGGTGTGATTTCGACCATGTAGTAATACATCTGACCACCGTTGACAATCGATTGTTCATAAACGATCGTACTGCCGCTGTCGCGGGCGGAATCGACCGAGCTGATCAGATTGCGGATCGCGGTCTGGGCGGCGTTGTCTTCCGGAATCTGAATGTCCTTGAGCGAGCGGTTGACCAGAATCCCGCAGCGTTGTCCGAAGATATCCGCAAACGGCTGATTGTAATTGAGCACCAGGCCGATATCGCTGAGGATCAGATAACCATCTGAGATCCAATCGAGGATGTGCTGGGTGGCAATCGGGGTGATGTTGAGAAAATTCAGCCTTTCAATCGCGATGCCGTGAAAGACTACCGTAAAGACAAAGCTGATCGGCGTCGCCGCAATGCTCAGGTTGAGAATCTTGAACGTCGCCAGCATACTGACGGCAAAGGGAATCAGGTTGCCCAGCGAAAAGAGCAGAGCTTGGCGCATATACAGTGAGTTATGACTTTTAAAAGCAAAGTTCATGATGATCAGAATGGACAGCAGCATGCATAGATAACTGTAGCCGCCGCTGATCAGCATGTAGGGCCCGAACACCACTTCGCTGGCAATCACACTGAACTGCCGGTAATGCAGATGGTGCAGCGGATTGGTCCAGATCATGATGTTGGTCAGCAGCGGAATGACAAACAGCCAGGCCGTCTTTTTTGGCAGACGGGCGTAATGGCGGACAAAGACAATCGCAATCAGAAGCGACAGCACCGGGGTCAGAGAAACGCCGAGATTGGACAGCGCATCCCAAAAATAAAGTGCGATCTGATCATCCGGGCGTGAAAAACGCATGCCGATCAGCGCTATCATCCATTCGATCAGCGCCAAGGCTAAGAACGCATAAATCTTATTGATCAGATGGGAGCGGTTGGTTCTGAGATTGCGGGAGATGATCATCACCAGACCGATGATGGAAATGTAAAACGTCATTAAAGCCGTATTGGAAATCATTCGCTTTCACCTCGCTTTGATCGATGGCTGCGCAGTTCCTTGTCCGGATCGGGGATACTCCACGTAAATTCAACCTGACGCAGGGCATTCAAGGTCAGCGTGCAGTCGGCCTGAATCTGCGGCGGCTGTTTTTGCAGCGCGTTCATTTCTTCAATCAGACTGCCTAACAGCGCGTCGTGTTTCTGCTTTGTCTTCAGCTGCTGCTGAAACTGGGCGTCGCTGACCTGCGGCAGATCGTAGAAAATTTCTTTAAACGTCAGCGGATGGGGATTGGCCAGATGCGCGACGCACAGCGTTGTCGTACAGATCAAAGCGGCAGCCCGGGCGCATTCGTCTACGGCGCTCACTTCTACTGACATCTCAGCCAATGCCGCCGGCAGCATCCCCACTTGGCGCAGTCCTTGACAAATTCGCCAGAACGCGTTGTCTTGGTAAGCGAGCTGGAACTGACCGTCGGTGTGACGTCCAACTAAGCGGCCTAAGCGCAGAATCCGCACCGGCAGACCTTCATCGCGGGCCGCCAGCACACGCTGCTCAGCCATAAACTTGGATTCGATGTAAAGATTATCCTGCCAGTTTTGTCCGATGTCCAGATCCGTTTCAGTAAAGACCGCCGGCTGCTGCGGCTGAGCTTTTAAAACTGTACCGCATAAGCTAAGCGTTGAAACATGGATGAACGGCACATGCGCCTGGCGTGCGGCGGCGAGCATCGTTTCGGTGGCTTCGACATTGGCGCGCAGGAATTGTTCACGCTGTCCATAGTGACGAACCTCAGCCGCGCTGTGAATGACACAGGTGATCTGGGAGGTGATCAGCGCGTAGGCCGAGGCTGAAAGTCCCAGCTGCGGATCGTGCAGATCGGCTTTCAGACAAACGAGTTTGGCCTGATGTTTCGTAACCCAGTCCTGACCTAAAAGCTGCGCAGCTTTCTCGAAAACAACGCTGCGGTCCTGCCGGCTTAAAACAAAGATCCGGGAAGAAAGTTTCAGGTCAAAGAGCGCCTGGATCAGATGCAGACCAAAGTAGCCGCTGCCGCCGCTGATTAACACGACATCCAGATTGACCGGTGCCTGATCGGCCGGCGTTATTTTCTGCGGTGTGAAACTTTCTGGTGTGACAGCCAGTTCAGCGGCCTGCCGTAGCAGCAGACGTTGCTGGTTGAGCGAAGGGCTGCGGTAGAATTCCTCCAGCGTCATCGGCCAGTCGCGGCGGTAATATTCCGTCAATAACATCAACGCCTGCAGCGAGCTGCCGCCCAGATCAAAGAAGGAACGATCCGGATCAAGGACTGGAACTTTCAGAATCTGCCGCCACAAGCCGCTTAGCTCATCTTCCTGCGGCACTGCAGGAACCTGGGCCAGCTGCAATATAGGAATCTGTTGACTTAAGGCTTGGCGGTCAACTTTGCCGGAAGCGGTCAGCGGCAGCTGTTTCAGCGCCGTTAAGGTCGCCGGAATCATATAGGCAGGCAGCTGAGCCTGCAGCGGTTGGACCCAATCAGGATCGACTGGCTGATCACTCAGAACAAAGCCATGCAGCGCACAGACTTCGCCGTCTTTCTGTTCGGCGATCACGACCGCATCGCGATATTGGGACTGCTGCAGCAGCACGGACTGAATTTCTTCAAGCTCTATCCGATGGCCGTTGAATTTGATCTGACTGTCCCGGCGCCCTTCGTATTCCAGTTCGCCGTCGCTGTTGACGCGCGCCAGATCGCCGCTGTTATACCACTTCTGATTTTGCCGCGGGCAGAAAACCGCGGCGGTAGCTTCCGGATTGTTCAGATAACCCGGCCCCACGCCTTCGCCGCCGATCCACAATTGTCCGGTCTGCATCGGCAGACAGCGGTTTCCCGTGGAATCTAAGATTTCAATCTGCATGTTGGCCAGCGGCTGACCGATCGTCACGGCGGAGTGGGAAACCTCTTTAGCGGAGGCATAGACGGTGGTTTCTGTCGGTCCGTAGCAATTATAAATCCGCGCCTGCGTCAGCGTTTTGGTTTTGGCAACGGTGAGCGGTGAGAGAACTTCGCCGACATGAATGATGACCTTGACCTGAGCCAAGCTGGCGCAGAAGGCAGCATCGGCCAGATTCATCTGCATGCGGGTCGGTGTGAACTGAATCAGCTCGCAATGTTCCTTTTGGATCAGCTCCGCCAGCTTCCACGGCAGCAGGGTTTCTTCATCCTGGGCCATGACGACAGTCTGTCCCAAGGCCAGCGGCACTAAGCTTTCCGTTAAGAACACATCAAACACCGGATTTGTGGAGCACAGAACTGTATCACAGGCTTGAATGAGCGGACGCATGGATTCCAGAAACGCCGCGGTATTGCGGTGGGTGATCCGCACGCCTTTGGGCTTGCCGGTCGAGCCGGAAGTGAATAAGACATAATGATCGTCTTCCATAGAGCGCGCGGATTTATTTTTACCGCCGGCAGGGGCCTCATCCACGCTCAGCGAGAGCGGATGAAATTTTGCTTCGATGCGCTGAAGCAGCGAAGGTTCAGCGAGCACGGCCGCAGCCTCCGCCTGTTGGAGCATCGTCGCGATCCGCGAATCCGGAAACTGCGGATCCAGCGGCACATACGCACAGCCGGTATGCATGATCGCCAGCATCGCGGCGATCAATTGATCAGAGCGGTGCGCAAGCAGACCGATTTTACTGCCCGGTTTGACCGCGCTGAGCAAACCGGCGATTTGGATTGTTTCCTGCTGCAGCTGACGGCGGGTTATTCGTTGAGTGCCGCAGACAAGCGCCGCCGCTTCCGGTTTGGCGTTGGCCAGCAGCGCAATCTGTTCATCGAGCGGCAGATCCCAATACGGCACCCGCAGCCGGTTCGGTTTTTCCAACAGCTGCCAGTGGTCCGATTCAGCCAGACAGTTCAGCTGCGACAGCGGCTGATCAACATTTTCCAGCAAGGCTTGACACAGCGTCTGGAAGCTGCGCAGATAGAGCTGAATGGTTGCTTTGAAGTAATGGCTTAAACGATATTCCATCTGCGCCTGCCAACCGGTTTTTGTCTGAATGATCTCCAGGGTCAGAGCGAATTTGCTTAACCCATCCTCAATCGGCAGACAGACCAACGGCTGGTTCTGCAGCGTAAAGGCACCGTCTGGAATCGGCCGCATCGAAAACATCATCTCAAACAGCGAATGACCTTCAACACTTTGCGAACGCGGCAGCTGGCGCAGGATTTGTTCCAGGGAAACCTCTTGGTGATCCTGCATCTCGATCAGCTTTGTCTGCACCTGCTTCAACAGCTGGGAAACGGTCATTTCCGGAGAAATTTCAGCGGCTAAGGGCAGTGTGTGCATGAACAAGCCCGGCACTTCCATCCATTCACGGCGGCTGCGGCCGCTGACCGGCATTCCGACGCAGCTCATTTCAATGCCAGTCCAACGGGTGATCTGCACGAAGAAGGCACTGGCAAAGAAAACCGCGGGCGTGATTTGATGCTGCTTGACGAAGGGCAGGATGGCCGCAGCCAGCGCTGGATCAAAATCAAGCTGTTCCCGAGCCCCTTTCTCCCCTTGTTTTTCCAGCCCTTTGTCGGTTGGCAACAGGCTTTTCTCACTGAGTGAAGCCAACGCCGTTTTCCAGTAAGCCAGCGCCGCCTGGGTGTCCTGGTGCTTCTGCGCCCAGGCGATATCTTTATAGCTCAGCGGCAGCGCTGGAGATAGTTCCCCGCTCATGATGCGATCCAGCCTACGCAGGATGATCAAGGTCGACAAACCGTCGCTGATCAGATGATGCGTATCGATCCATAAACCTTTCCGGTTTTGCCCCAGCAGCAGCGTCACATGCATTAAGGGGGCTTTCTGTAAGTCAAACGGCTGAATTAAAGTCATCGGATCAAGGCCCTCATCCCAAACCTGCTCCGTGATGTTCAGCTCGGCCTGTTGTGCAATCCGCATCCGGATCTCATTTTCCACTTCATGAAAGGAGGTCCTGAGCGTTTCTTCTGCGGCCACCAGCTGCCGCAGCGCCTGTTTCAGCCGCTCTAAGTCAATACTGTCGGGAAGCAGAAATAATCCGGGCATGTGATAGCTGTCCTGCTTAGTATTCATTAACAGCTGCGTATAGATCGCCTGCTGCTGGAAGGTCAGCGGATAATCAGCCAATTCAGGAGCCTTCTGCCCTTTCGCTTCGGATTGGCGCGCTGATGGGCTGCCTTCTAGGGCGCCGGCCAGAGCTTGGACGGTGCGGTATTGATAGAAATCAGCCACGCTGAACCGAACGCCGCAATGTTCCTCAATTCGGGTGATCAGCTCCATCGCTTTGAGCGAATCGCCGCCCATCGCAAAATAATCGCTGTCTAACTGCATCTGCGGCTGTTCCAAAAGCGTCTGACAGGTTTCCAACAGCCAGCACTGCAAGTTGGTCTGCGGCGTAAGTACGCTGTCGGCCGAGCGCTGCGGCTGCGGCAGCCGTTTGCGGTCCAGCTTGCCGTTGGAGGTCATCGGCAGTTCGGAGAGCGGAATAAAGAAAGTGGGAATCATGATCGGGGGCAGCTTATCAGCCAAAGCCTGGCGCAGCTGCGCCTCAGGATACGGCTCATCGCTGACGTAATAGGCACACAGCCCTTGAAACTGCGGCCAGCGGACAACGGCCGCGCTGCGGATAGGGGTGCTGCGGCATAACAGATCGGCAATCTCCTGCGGATCAATGCGCCAGCCGTTGAGTTTAATCTGTTCATCACTGCGCCCGGCGATTACAATTTCCCCCTCTTCCGTCCAACAGGCCCGATCACCGGTACGGTAGAGCTTCTGCCCGTAGATAAACGGATGATCGATAAAACACTGCTCACTGAGGGCCGGATTTTCATCGTAGCCGCGGGCCAGACAGACGCCGCTCAAATACAGGTCGCCGGTCAGTCCCCATGGCAGCGGCTGCTGATGCTGATCGAGAACGTACAGCTGACAGCCTGGCATCGGCTTGCCGGCCGTGATCTGACGGCATTGATTCAGCTGTTTCAGACTGACGCCGATCGTCGCTTCACTCGGCCCGTATTGATTATATATTTTCGCCGGGGTTAACCGCTGCAGCTGCTGCAGCAAAGCGGCTGGGAATTTTTCACCCCCGCATAAGAGGCAGTCCAGACCTTTGACCGCCTGACGGAAGGCCGTATTGTAGAGATACGCCTGAAGCCGGGATGGCGTTGTGGAAATCATGCCGACGCCATAGCTGCGGATCAGCTGCGCCAGCGCCTGGGGATCCAAGGCCTGCCGATCATTGGCGATCACAATCGTTCGCCCATTCAGCAAAGCACCCAGGCTCTCGATCAAGAAGGCATCAAAAGCCGGATTGCAGATCGACAAGACCGCTTTCTGAGGGTAGACGGATGCCATGTTTTCGATGAAATTCAACAGGCTTGTCTGACCGACCCGGACGCCCTTGGGATTGCCGGTAGTGCCGGAGGTATAAAGAATATAGGCATCGTTGCCGAGCTCTTGGTCCAACGTCAGTTTCTCAGCCTGAGCAGAAGGGGTAAGCCAGCGCCATTGCTTCTGCGGATCCAGCTTCTGCGCCAGATCAGGGTCGGCCAGAATCAGATCAGGTTTGCTCTGCGTAAGCAAATCTTGAATTCGGGAAACCGGTTGGGAAGGATCGAGGGTAATCCACAAGCTCTGATGCAGAAAGACACTGACCATCGCGGTCAATAACGCGCTGCTGCGCTCAATCAATAAAACAATACGGGAACCCGCAGGAACCTGCTGGGCGAGGGCTCCGGCCAGCTGCCGGGCCTGTTGATCCAGCTGATCATAGCGAATCCGATTTCCCGCTTCAATGCAGGCTGCCCGCTGAGCTGATTCACGGACAATCCGCTGCCAACGTGCGGTTAAGGAACTTTCCGGCAGCGGTGCAGCCGGAATCGCGTTGAACTGAAACAAAACTTTGTTTTCCTGCGGCTCCTGAAGCAGGCCTAACTTCCACAGCGGTTTTTCCGGATGATTCAGCGCATCCTTTAAGATTTCCATCAAACATTGATGGATCAGGTCAATTTCCGAAGGCATAAACAGCTGGGAAAGATAATCGTAGTCGATCATAAACTGGTGAACATCCTCACGATTGCTCAAATGCAGGCATAAATCTTCATTCTGCCAGCCGCTGTAATGCCAGCGTCCCTGAAAGCGCACCGCGGCTTTTTCACTGCGGTACACCATCGAATTCTGATAGGATAGGGCGATCCGAAACAGGCTTTGGGTCTGCGGATTCTCTGCCCGGACTAAGCGCAGGATTTCCGTCAGCGGATATTTTTGATGCCGCAGCAGCGTAAACCAGCTGTCGGTCAGATATTGATAAAACGCATCGCGCGTCCAGTTTTCATCGATCTCACAGGGAAACGGCAGGGTGCTGACATACATTCCGCTGGCCTGTTTTTCCGCGAAGGTAGCCCGGTTGATCACCGGAACGCCGATCGTCAGTTTCTTTTCATGGCTTAAGCGGCTGAGAAAGACCGCCAGTGCCAGCATCATGACGGAAAACGGCGCTAAGCGCTGCTGCGTGCAGAAAGCATGGATCTGATAGCCCAGCTTTTCCGAGATCACATAGGTCCGGCGCTGGCCGATCCGGCTGAGCTGGGGAGAGGCCGCTTCCTTAAGCACCAGCGATTCGGTCATCAGCGGCGCCTTTTCAGCCCAGAAAGCCCGGTCCTGGCGGCAGCGGGAGGAACTGAGATAAGTCTGTTCGCTGCGCAGATGCTCGCGATACGGCGTCAGCGCTTCTTCCGTCAGTTCTTCCTGGTCCAGCGCTTTTAGATATAAACGGGCAATCCGGTTGCTGAGCAGCACCTGTGTCCAGCCATCCGAAATCAAATGATGTGCTTTGATCAGCAGGCCGCCGCTGTTCTCTCCTGTTTGAAAACAATAAAACTGGATCAGCGGACTGTCGATCAGCGTCATCGGCTGACGGGTAACAGTTTCTTCCCAGTTGTTTAGTCCCTCTTCATCGCTGTGGGTAAAATCAAAAAGCGGAAAGCGCTGCGTCTGCGGCTGAGCAAAAAACTGCCGCGGTTCGTTTCCCTCTAAGACTAAGCGCATCCGCAGCGTTTCATCATGCATGATGACTGCATTGAGCACTCGCTGCAGCGCTTCACCGTCAAAAATCTGTTCAATCAGTAAGGATGTGCAGATGTTGTTGATCGGGGTGTTGGGCAGCGCCTGTTCCAAATTCCAGATATTTTGTTGGCTGACGGACAGCTCAAACATCACATTATTAACCGAATTGCTTTTCATGGCAGATTCCCCCTGTGCTGCAGCAGCGCTGACGTCTGCTTTTTAAAATCGATTTGAAAGTCAAAGCATCGTTGAATATCAAAATTATATCGAGTCGTTTGGCAAATTACAAGCGTCCGCGGCCGAGTTTTACAAGCTTCGCTTATTTGCGGCGATAACTCTTACCTAACCTTTGCCCGTGCAGAGTTCGCAAAGCCTTTGCTTACGGGCTTTATAAGTATGGATACAGAAAGGAAAGTGGAACAGCAAGCTGATCATGGTCTGAAATGCACTCCAGAAAAAAATCACAGAAATCCAAAGCGGAAAATTTTGGAAGCATAACGGGCAATTTTGACGAAGTGAATTTTCTTTCGTATAATAAGGTCAAAGAAATTGAGGAAAAAATATGAATCAGGATTCAGGATTATTTATCGAGGCCCTGCAGCGTCAGGATTTAGCGGCCTTGCGGAAGGTGCCGAAAGCCGATCTGCACAATCATTTCATGCTCGGCGGTGACCGCAAGTGGATCAGGGAGAACTGCGGAATTCAGATTGATCCGGTAACGCAGCCGCTGGCTTCCATGGCAGAGATGGATCAATGGAGCCAAAAACAGATCAATGCCCATTTCGGCGGACGCAGCGGCCGGCTGATCATGTTGGAAGCGACGCTGCGCCAGGCTGTCAAGGATGGCGTACAGGTGCTGGAAATCGGTGAGGATGTCTGGGCGTTAAAGCATTTTTATCAAGGCGACATTCAGAATCTGCTCAGCAGCTGGGATGCCGTCAGACAAGCGGTGGCGCCGCAGATAGAACTGCGGTTTCAGGTAGGGATGTCGCGGCATTGCGGAATTGATTATCTGATGGAAAAACTGGCGCCGTTTTGGGATCAGCCGGAATTTTATGCATTGGATCTGTATGGCGATGAAAACGCCCAGCCGATTGAGAATTTTATTCCGATCTATCGCCGCGCCCGCCAAAGCGGCTGGGTGCTGAAGGCGCATGTCGGTGAATGGGGCAGCGCGATGGATGTGCAGAAGGCGGTTGACTGTCTGGACCTGGACGAGGTTCAGCATGGCCTTGCCGCAGCCCAAGATCCGGCGGTGATGGCCTATCTGAAAGCAAGACAGGTGCGTCTGAATTTGACGCCGTCCAGCAACTATCTTTTAGGCCGGGTGCCTTCGCTGGCCCAGCATCCGATCGCCGCCTTCAAAGCGGCGGGGATTGAAGTGACTATCAATTCGGATGACGTGCTGATCTTTGACAGCGACGTTTCCAAGGAATATTTGCGGCTGTATCAGGCTGGAACACTGAGTGCTCAGCAATTGGATGAAATTCGTCTTGAGGGACTGAAAAAGCTTAAAGCCAAGGCTTTTGAAGCAATGCAAGAAAACGTTGCGTGACAAAATTGAAGCTTCCTTCTAAAATTGGAGTTGAGGTGATCCCCAATGAAAACACTCGGAGAAAAAATCGCGCAGCTGCGCCGTGAGAAAAAGCTGACCCAGCAGGAATTTGCGGATCGGATGTCGGTCAGCCGGCAGGCCGTATCGAATTGGGAACGGGATAAGAATGAGCCGGATGTTTCGGCCTTGAAACAAATCGGAAAGCTTTTTGGAGTCGACATGAATGAACTGCTGGACGATGTCCAGCATCCGGCGAAGCCGATGGATACGCGCAGGCTGACGGTGCTGTACGCTGCGGTTCTGGCCGTGAATCTAATCTATTTTCTCAGCCTTGTTCAAAAAACGTCCAGTTGGACGGCGGCTTTCGGCCGCTATGGTTTTCGCTTCGTGTTTGTCTTAATCGCGACATCCATCTATTTTGCACTGTCTTTTTGTCTGCGCAGCCATGACTATTCGCTGTTGTCCGGTTATGATCCGCATGCCCCTTATGACCAGGAAGTTCTGGGTGAGATGACGGCGGCTCTGGCGATGATGATCTTGCTGGATACGCTGGGATTCTCGATCTTGACCGGCGTGTTGGAAAGCTGGATTTCATCCGATCTGTCGCTGCTTTTGTTTATCGCTTATCTGTTTTGCTTGGGTCTGGCAATCATTACCGTGAATTTGAAATACCGAAACCGGCTTTACCGGGATCCCCAGTATCCGCAGAAAGTACGCGGCGGCATAGGCATCACCGTCTTTTTTCTGACGGCCGTTATTCTGGCGGCCGCAATCTTGATCATCGGCGGTGTTTCAGGCTCAGTAAAACACAATTCTCCGCAGGCGGCTTTTCAGGTGATCATTCTTTTACCCTATTTGCTGATCAATATCATCTGGCTGATGATCGAACAGGATAAACTGCACCGGGATATCGAGCAGGGAAAACCTTACCGATTCGGCGGAAATACGCTGATGCTCGCCGCGGCGGATGGGATCCTGCTGGTTCTGATGGGTTTGATCGGTTGGGGATAGAATGAAGCGGGAACAAGTCATGCCTAAGTCGCTGACCGCAGTGAATAAGAAAAAATATTTTGTTTCAGTTTTGCAGAATAAACAGGAAGCAGAATGCATGAGAAAAGCGGAATCACCCAAAGTCCGCAGCTCTAAAATAAGAATAAAGAAACCAGATATTGAAGGACTTATAGCTTGTAGGATCTGCGCCGGGGTCATTGGCATTCCCTGAATATTTCTTTTTGTTTGCTTGTGCTGAAAGCAAAGGAATTCAATTTGTTTTTGTGAACAGAATAAAAAGAAGACTCAATAAACAGTCCTTCCCCTCAGGCGGCTCGCAAAAGGGGCTGTCTTTTGTTAAATCGAAGTCAGTCGGCATCCAAGTTTATGCCTGAACGGAATCGGATTCTGATCATCCCCTTTGCGCTTGAACAGTTTTGCGTTTGGATTGAACTGAGGAGCTTGTGCTGATCTGAAAACTGCGGTATAATATTCATGGCTTTAATTTAGTGCAGCGACACTAAGAAGGCATACACAAAACTTAAGATTTCTGTGCTCTTTTCGTGTAACCTTCAAAAGCCTGTTTTTTTGAAGGCTTTTTTTATGGAAATGGAGGAACCATGATGAACGATCTGCTTAAACTCAGCTCGCTTTCCACGGAAGAAATCCAACAGATTCTGGATGTGGCGGAATGTTGCCGCCAGGGGGAGTTTGTGGACAGTGAAAAAGGAAAACTTGTCGCCAACCTGTTCTTTGAACCGTCTACCCGAACGCAGTACAGCTTCAATACGGCGGAAGAAAAGCTGGGCATGAAAGTGATTAACTTCAACGCTCAGGCGTCCTCAATGCAGAAGGGGGAAACGTTCTATGACACCGTTAAGACGTTTGAAAGCTTCGGGCTGGATGCGCTGGTAATCCGGGATCGGGAAGATGAGTATTACAAACAACTGCTCGGCCGCGTTCAAATTCCGATTCTCAATGCCGGAGACGGTAAAAAGGATCATCCGACGCAGTCTTTGCTCGACCTGTTGACGATACGGCAGGAATTCGGTCGGTTTGAAGGGCTGAAAATCGCGATTGTCGGCGACGTCAAGTATTCCCGCGTCGCGCATACCAACATTGAGGTGATGCAGCGTTTAGGGATGAAGTGCGTGATCAGCGGTCCGGAAGAATACCGCGATCCGCAATACGATTACATCGATTTTGATCAGGCCGTGCAGGAAATGGACATCCTTATGCTTCTGCGCGTTCAGCATGAACGGCATGAACAGGCGATGTCCTTAAGCAAGCAGGAATATCATGAAAAATATGGTCTGACGGCCGAGCGGGTCAAGCGGATGAAGGAAACCGCGATCATTATGCATCCGGCGCCGTTTAACCGCGGTGTGGAAATCGCCGATGAGGTTGTCGAATGCGATAAGTCGCGCATCTTCAAACAGATCAACAACGGCGTTTTCGTCCGGATGGCTGTGCTGAAACGGGCGATGGAGGGACGATAAATGAGTTTTTTAATGCAGAACGGCGATGTGCTGTACCGCGGCAAAATCCGCAAAATGGATGTGCTGGTGGATGATCTGGGCCGGGTAACCGTGGCCGATCAGATTGATTTAACGGCTGAAGATGTCGATGAAATCATCGACGCTTCCAGCTTACTGATCGCTCCGGGCCTGATCGATCCGCATGTTCATCTGCGCGAACCGGGTTTTGAATATAAAGAAACCATCGCGTCGGGTACGCTGGCCGCGGCCAAGGGCGGCTATACGACGATCATGGCGATGCCCAACCTCAATCCGGTGCCGGACAGTCTGGAACACCTGAAAATCCAGCAGGAACGGATTCACTATGACGCTAAAGTTCAGGTCATTCCCTATGCGGCGATTACAAAGGGACAGAAAGGCGTCGGCGAGCTGGTCGACTTCGATGCGTTAGCTGCGGAGGTCATCGCTTTTTCGGATGATGGCAAGGGGGTGCAGGACGAGGCGATGATGCGCGAGGCGATGTTGGCGGCTCAACGCAACAACTGCCTGATCGTCGCGCATTGTGAAGATGAAAGTCTGATCGCGAAAGGCGCGTGCATCCATGAAGGCCGCAAAGCAGAAGAACTGGGGTTAATAGGCATCAGCAGCGCAAGCGAATACCGCCAGATAGAGCGGGATCTGCGCTTAGCCGAAGAAACCGGTTGTCAATATCATATCTGCCACATCTCCTGCAAGGAATCCGTCGAGCTGGTGCGTCAGGCGAAAAAGCGCGGCGTTTCCGTCAGCTGTGAAGTTACGCCGCATCATCTGCTTTTGTGCGAGGACGATATCACCGCGGACGACGGACGGTTTAAAATGAATCCGCCGCTGCGCTCCAAGGCGGATCAGGAAGCTCTGATCGCCGGCTTATTGGACGGGACGATCGATATGATCGCAACCGACCACGCGCCCCACAGCGCCCAAGAGAAAGGCAAAGGCCTGCAGGGCAGCGCGATGGGGATCGTCGGACTGGAAACCGCTTTTGAGCTGATCTATACCTATCTGGTCAAGACCGGCAAGCTGACCTTAGAGCGCTGCTTTGAGTTAATGAGCTACAACTGCGCCGATCTCTTCGGGATTGAGGGCGGTGAAATTGTGAATTTTGAAAAGGCCAATCTGGCGGTTTTCGATTTGAACAAGCGGGAAAAAATCAATCCGAAAACCTTCGTTTCCCAAGGCAAAAGCACACCCTTTGAAGGCTGGTGGGCAATGGGCCGCTGTGTGATGAACGTGACGGATGGACAGATCGTATACAGAGAGGGGCTATAAATATGAATCGGAAATTAGTCTTGCAGAACGGTGTTGAGCTGGCGGCCAAGGGTTTCGGCAGCGATCGGGAGGTCATTGCCGAATTGGTGTTCAACACATCGATGGTCGGTTACCAGGAGATCCTCAGCGATCCCTCCTACACCGAACAGATCGTCGTGATGACCTATCCGCTGATCGGCAATTACGGCATCATTGATGAAGATTATGAATCCAAGCTGATCGGACCGAAAGGGCTGATCGTGCGCGAATACAACGACAAGCCAAGCAACTTCCGTTATACCAAAACGCTCAATGAGCTGCTGGAAGAAAATGACGTGCCAGGGCTTACGCATTTGGATACCCGCAAGCTGACGCGGATTCTGCGGGATGAGGGAGCCATGCTGGGGCTGATCTGCGATGCTGAAGTGACGCATGAAGATGCGATGGCCAAGCTGGCGGCGTATTCGGCGCCCAAAGATTTGGTCGCGCGGGTTTCCTGTAAGAAAAAATGGTATTCCCGCTGTGCCAATCCGCGCTTTAATGTCGTCGCCATCGACTGCGGGATCAAATACAACATCATCCGTGAACTGAACCGCTATGGCTGCAATGTGACGATAGTTCCCTACAACACCTCGTTTGAAACGATCATGGCGCTTAATCCGGACGGCATCTTTCTCTCCAACGGCCCGGGCGATCCGGAAAATGTTCCTGAGGTCATCGACCTGATCCGCCGGCTGCAGGGGAAAAAGCCGATTTTCGGCATCTGTCTGGGACATCAGCTGATTGCTTTAGCCAACGGCTTAAAAACCTACAAGCTGAAGTTCGGTCACCGCGGGGCCAATCATCCGGTTAAAAATCGGTTGACCGGCAAGGTGGAAATCACCTCGCAGAATCACAGCTATGCCGTCAGCACCGAAGGACTGGAGAATTCCCGGGTTGAGATTACGCATATCAATCTGCTTGATCAGACCGTGGAAGGCTTACGGATTAAAGAAGACCGGATCTTCTCCACCCAATACCATCCGGAATCTTCAGCCGGACCGGAGGATTCCAAATACTTGTTCGGATTGTTTGTCAGCAATATGGAAGCGATGAAGGAGGGCCGTTAGTATGCCGAAAAGAGAAGATATCCATAAGATCTTGGTGATCGGTTCCGGACCGATTGTCATCGGCCAGGCTGCCGAATTCGATTACGCCGGTACCCAGGCCTGTCTGGCGCTGCGTGAGGAAGGCTATGAGGTCATTCTGATCAATTCCAATCCGGCGACAATCATGACCGATACCCACATTGCGGATAAAGTTTACATGGAACCGCTGACGCTGGAATATGTATCCCGCATCATCCGCAAGGAACGCCCTGACGCAATCCTGCCAACCCTGGGTGGTCAAACGGGCCTGAACATGGCGATGCAGCTGGCGAAAAAAGGTGTGCTGGAAGAATGCCGGTGCGAAATTCTCGGTACGGATTTTGAATCGATCGATCAGGCGGAAGACCGGCAGCGGTTTAAAGATCTGTGTCTGAGGATCGGGCAGCCCTGCCTGGAATCCTACGTAGCCCGCACGATTGAAGAAGTCGTTGAATTTGCCAATAAAATCGGCTATCCGGTCGTCTTAAGACCGGCGTTCACCCTCGGCGGCACCGGCGGTGGGTTTGCTTACGATGATGAGGAAGTCACGGCGCTGGGCAAGAACGCGCTGAAGCTGTCCCCGGTCAATGAGGTGCTGGTCGAGAAGTCGATCAAAGGCTATAAGGAAATTGAATTTGAAGTCATGCGCGATCACAACGATACGGCCATCGTGATCTGCAGCATGGAAAATATTGATCCGGTCGGCGTGCATACCGGCGATTCGATGGTCGTCGCGCCTTGTCAGACGCTGTCCAACAAAGAATATCAGCTGCTGCGCAATGCGGCGCTAAGCTTGATTCGCGAGCTGAAAATTGAAGGCGGTTGCAACGTCCAGTTTGCGCTTGATCCGTTTTCTTTCGATTACTATGTCATTGAAGTCAACCCGCGGGTTTCCCGTTCCTCGGCGCTGGCTTCCAAAGCGGCCGGCTTCCCGATCGCGCGCGTTTCCAGCAAGATTGCGGTCGGCCTGACGCTGGATGAAATTCCGATCGCCAACACGCCGGCTTCCTTTGAACCGACGATTGACTACGTCGTCACCAAGATCGCACGCTTCCCATTTGATAAGTTTGCCAAGGCCGATCACACGCTGAGCACACAGATGAAAGCGACCGGCGAGGTCATGAGCATCGGCCGGACCATGGAAGAAAGTCTTTTGAAAGCCGTGCGATCATTAGAAATCGGCGTCGATCATCTCTATTTGGAGAAGTTTGACAGCTTCACCACCCAACAGCTGCTGGAAAACATCAAAACCCCGACGGATGAGCGGCTGTATGCGATTGCGGAGCTGTTCCGGCGTAAGGTCGATATGATGCTGATCTACGACGCGACCAAGATCGATGCGTTCTTCCTCGATAAAATCCATCACATCATCGCCGTGGAAGAACGGGTAAAAGCCGATCCATGCGAAGCCAATATCCGCCGCGCCAAGCGCTTGGGCTTCTCAGATCAATACTTGGGCAAAATCCTGGGCAAGAGCGAACTGGAAATGTTCACTTGGCGCAAAGACCATGGACTGATGCCGATCTACAAGATGATTGATACCTGCGCCGGCGAGTTCAGCGCCTATGTTCCGTATTTCTATTCCACGTATGAAGACGAAAATGAAAGCACGGTTACGGATAAGCCGTCGATCATCGTGCTGGGTTCCGGACCGATCCGCATCGGTCAGGGTGTTGAATTTGACTATTCGACCGTCCATGCCATCTGGGCGATCCAGCAGGCCGGCTATGAAGCGATTGTCATCAACAACAACCCGGAAACCGTATCGACCGATTACTCCATCAGCGATAAGCTGTACTTTGAACCGCTGTGCATCGAAGATGTCATGAATGTCATTGAACTGGAAAAACCGCAGGGCGTCATCGTTTCGCTGGGCGGTCAAACGGCGATCAATCTGGCTGATCGTCTGAGCAAGCTCAATGTTCCGATCATCGGCACCGGCACACAGGCGATTGACAAGGCGGAAAACCGCGACTTGTTTGAAAAAGTCGTTACGGAATGCGGAATTCCGCAGCCGTTAGGTCAGGCTGTGACCAACATTGAGGATGGCCTACAGGTGGCCAATCGGATCGGCTATCCGGTGCTGGTGCGCCCAAGCTATGTGCTGGGCGGCCGGGCGATGCAGATCGTGCATCAGGATGAAGAACTGATCGAATATCTGACGACGGCGGTTAAAATTGACAAGGATCAGCCGGTGCTGGTCGATAAGTACATCCATGGCTGCGAGGTCGAAGTCGATGCGATCTGCGATGGGAAAGACGTCTTCATTCCGGGCATCATGCAGCTGGTTGAAGCGACCGGGGTGCATTCCGGGGACTCGATGAGCGTCTATCCGCCATACTCCTTAAGTGAACAGGTCAAGGCGACAATCCGTGACTACACGGTCAAACTGGGACTGGCGATTGGCATCGAAGGCTTGTTCAACATCCAGTTCATCGTCGATGAAAACGATGAAGTGTCCGTGATTGAAGTCAATCCGCGTTCCTCCCGTTCCGTTCCTTTCTTATCCAAGGCAACGGGCATACCAATGGCCAATATCGCGACCAAGGTGATGCTGGGCCGCAGCCTGAAAGACCAAGGCTTTACAACGGAAGTCATGGCTGAGAAAAAACGCTTCTATGTCAAGAGCCCGACATTCAGCTTCTCGAAGCTGCATGGTCTGGATGCTTACCTGTCACCGGAAATGAAATCGACCGGCGAGGCGATCGGCTATGATGATTCGCTCAACCGCGCCCTGTATAAATCCCTGCAGGCCTCCAACATGCGGGTTGTCAATTACGGCACGGTGCTGGTGACGCTGGCCGATCAGGACAAAGCGCGGGCAATTCCGTTAGTCCGCCGGTTCTATGATCTGGGCTTCAATATCGAAGCGACTTCCGGCACGGCGAAACTGTTGAAGGCGCACGGCATCAAAACCCGTGAAAAGAAGAAAATTTCCGAGGGTTCAGAAGAAATTCTGGATTCCATCCGCAAGGGTCATGTCACCTACATCCTCAATACCTTGTCTTCCAGCGACACCAATACCTCCAAAGACGGCTATCAGATCCGCCGGTGCGCTGTGGAAAACAATGTGACTGTCTTTACTTCTCTGGATACGGTCAATGTCCTGCTGGATGTTCTGGAAGAAATCACAATGGGTGTTTCAACCATAGATCAGAATTAAGGAGGAGTTATGAAAGAGCGTATACAACAATACCGAATCATCTCCAACTGGCAGCTGGCCGATCAGGTGTTTGAAATGGAGCTGGAGGGAGATTCTTCCTGGATCACCCATCCCGGCCAGTTCCTTAACGTCACGATTGACAATGCCTATCTCAAGCGTCCGATCAGTATCTGCGATTGGAATGAAAACGGTCTGACGCTGATTTACAAGGTCGTCGGTTTCGGAACAAAGCAGATGTCGCAAAAGCCGCCGGGAACCATGCTGGAATGCTTAGTGGGTCTGGGCAACGGTTTTACACCGGAAGCGTTTGAGGAAAAACGCGTGCTGTTAGTCGGCGGGGGCGTCGGCGTGCCGCCGCTTTACGGACTGGCAAAAACCTGTTTGAAGCAAGGCAAGCAGCCGGTGGTGATCCTGGGCTTTACCTCGGAAAAAGATATTTTCTACATCAAGAAATTTACCGATCTGGGCTGCGATGTCAAGCTCAGTACCAACGATGGAAGTCAGGGCGTGAAGGGCTTTGTCAGCGACGTTATGGTTCAGGAAGGTTTGACCGATTTGCCGTATTTTGCCTGCGGACCGATGCCGATGCTCAAAGCGGTATGGAAAACCTCTAACGCGCAGGGGCAGCTGTCCTTTGAAGAACGGATGGGCTGCGGCTTCGGCGCCTGCATGGGCTGCAGCTGTGAAACAATTTCCGGCCCGAAACGCATCTGTAAGGAAGGCCCGGTGCTTTCCAGTCAGGAGGTCTTATGGACGAAAGATTAAAGGTCAGCCTGTCGGGCTGGCAGCTGGACAATCCGATCATTCCCGCCAGCGGCACATTTGGCTTCGGCTATGAGTTTACGGAGTTTTATGATATCAACATCCTCGGCTCGATCGCGACCAAGGGGACAACCCGTGACCCGCGCTTCGGCAATCCGACGCCGCGGATCGCAGAGTGTGAAAGAGGCATGATCAATGCCGTCGGCTTGCAGAATCCAGGCATTGACAAGGTGATCAGCGAAGAATTTGCGAAGCTGAGGCAGGTGTATCACAAGCAGGTCGTGGCGAATGTTTCCGGATTTTCCGAAGAAGAATACGTCGAATGCGCGAAGAAGATGGATGCTCAGGACATCGTTGGGATTCTGGAAATCAACATCAGCTGTCCGAATGTGCATGGCGGCGGGATGAGCTTCGGAGTTTGTCCGGAAGCGGCCGCCCAGATCACGAAAGCCGTCAAAGCGGTGACGAGAAAGCCGGTCTACATCAAGCTGTCGCCGAACGTGACGGATATCGTGGCCATCGCCAAAGCCTGTGAGGAAGCCGGCGCGGATGGAATTTCAATGATCAATACCTTGTTGGGAGCGCGGTTCGACCTGCGTACCGGCAAGCCGATCATCGCCAACGTCATGGGCGGATTCTCCGGCCCGGCGATCAAACCGGTTGCACTCAGAATGGTGTATCAGGTGTATGAAGCCGTGAAGCTGCCGATCATCGGAATCGGTGGGATTGCCTGTGCTGAAGATGTCATCGAGATGATGAGCGCTGGGGCAACGGCCGTGGAGATCGGCGCGGAAAACCTGCGCAATCCATACGTCTGCAAGGAAATTATTGAACGGCTGCCATCCTTGATGGATGAACTGAAGATTGAGAAATTGAGTGATATTATAGGGAGGGCTCACCAATGACGAAAGAAAAAGATGTAATGATCGCCTGCGACTTTTCAACCAAAGCGGAAACCATGGCCTTTTTGGATCTGTTTACCGAAGAAAAACCGTATGTCAAAATCGGCATGGAACTGCTTTATGCGGAAGGTCCGGATATGGTTCGTGAAATCAAAGCCCGGGGACATAAGATTTTCCTCGACCTGAAGCTGCATGACATTCCCAATACCGTAAAAAAAGCAATGCGCAACATCGCGTTGCTGGACGTCGATATGACTAACGTCCATGCGGCAGGAACGATCGAAATGATGAAAGCGGCGCAGGAAGCGATTGATGAGGTCGGCGCGCATACCCAGCTGATCGCGGTCACTCAGCTGACCAGCACCAGTGAAGAGCGGATGCGCAACGAGCTGTGGATTGATCATCCGATTGCCGATACGGTTCAGCACTATGCCCGCAATGCGGAGATTGCCGGTCTGGCCGGGGTTGTATGCAGCCCGCTGGAAGCCGATCTTGTGCATCAGGTCTGCGGTGAAAACTTCATCACGGTAACGCCGGGCATTCGGTTTGCGGATGACGCGAAGGGCGATCAGGTTCGTGTAACGACGCCGGCCAAAGCCCGCGAGATCGGTTCCGATTACATTGTCGTCGGCCGTTCGATCACCGCCAGTTCAGATCCGGTAGCCAGCTATCGCCGCTGCGTCCGGGAATTTGTAAAGGGAGAATAAATCATGAACACAGAAAAAAACATTGCCAAGCACTTACTGGATATCAAAGCGGTTTTCTTGAAGCCGAATGACCCGTTTACCTGGGCCAGCGGCATCAAAGCGCCGATCTACTGCGACAATCGTCTGACCTTGTCTTATCCTGAGGTTCGCGATGATGTGGAGCATGCCATCGCAGAGATCATCAAAACCCATTATCCGGAATGTGAAGCCGTCATGGGCACCAGCACCGCCGGGATTGCGCATGCCGCCTTGGTAGCTCAGATCCTGAACCTGCCGATGGGCTATGTCCGTTCCAGTGCCAAAGATCATGGCCGGACCAATCAGATTGAGGGCCGCTGCGAACCGGGAACGAAAGTTGTTGTCGTTGAAGATCTGATCTCAACCGGCGGCAGCTGCATCGACGTTGTCAACGTGCTGCGGGAGGCCGGCGCGGAGGTCTTAGGCATTGCTTCGATCTTCACGTATGGCCTGCAGAAAGGAATCGACCGTCTGGCAGCCGCTCAGGTCAAGAATGTTTCAGCTTCCAATTATGACGCCCTGATCGAAGTTGCCGTAGAAACTGGCTATATCAGCGCCGATGATGTTAAAAAGCTTCAGGCGTTCCGCGCCAATCCGTCCGATTCCAGCTGGATGAGCTTATAAAACAAAGAGCCATTTCGGCTCTTTTACATTGGCTTCAAAATTAACCTGCTTTCTTGTTAAGGAAACAACGTTCCTGCCTGAACAGAGCAGGTCAGATATTTCAGAATGTCAGAAAAAGAAAAAGCTGAGTGATTCGATAACCCTTACTGAGTATTCAATTTCCATACGGAAATCGTTTATCGTAAGTCTGAATCATCAGCTTTTTATTTTATTTTTCCGGAATTTCGACCGGCAGCTTGCCTTCCGGAAGCAGGGTTCCATTTAAAACGGAGATCGCTGAAAGCACGGCTGATGGGGTATAGCCATAGGTACATAAGACCGTCGGCGCGTCTTCAAGATACTGCAGATCATACGGACTTCCAGCACAGATCACAACGATCGGTTTTTCGGTTTCCAGCAGCTGAGTCAACAGATTCAGCTGGTTGGGGGAATCCGCCATGTTGTAAACTAACAGAACAATCGTATCGTAACCACTTGCCTTCTGCAGAATATCCTCAATTTCTGACTGCGTTGGATCCTGATGAACATTGACAGCTTTGCCAAACAAGGAATCGGCAGCGACTTCACCGAAGCTTTTTTTATCGAACGCTAAAGGATAGACGCAGGGGAAGGAAACAAACAAAGTACTGTCTGTGGGCAGCGGGAGCGCTGAAACATCATCCCGAATGAGTGTCATACTTTGATCTGAGGTTTCCTGTACAAGAACCTGATGGGCATTAAGATCAATATCATAAGGCGCATGATTCTGTTCACCCTGATCAATAAACAAACCATAGTCATTCTTAATTCGCAGAATCGAAAGCACGGCATCATCCAGCCGTTCAGCTGTGATTGTTCCCTGGCCGACAGCTTCAATCAGAGCTTCGATTACCGGTGTCTGAACGTCTTCGCTGTCCGGCTGCAGGACTTTGCCATCACCCAGGATCAACATGTCCACGCCCGCTTGAATGGCTTTCACAGCAGCTTCTGCCATCCCATAATGCGCCTGGATGGCGTCCATCTGCAGACTGTCGCTGATGACAATTCCATTGTAGCCTAATTCTTCTTTCAACAGATCCGTGACTATTGTTTTGGATAAGGTCGCAGGAATTTTTTCCTTTTCAATTTTAGGAAACAAAATATGCGAAGTCATAATCGCGCTGACACCGCTGTGAATCGCCGCTTCAAATGGAATCAGTTCCATGGCTTTCAGTTCATCCAGTGTTTTATTGACCTTCGGCAAAGCAAAGTGTGAATCTTCACTGGTATCACCGTGGCCTGGAAAATGCTTCGCAACGCTGACCATTCCGCCTTCCTGCAGCCCTTTAATCCAGATTGAGGCAAAGTTGGCTGCAGCCTGCGGATCATCTCCATAAGCCCGCAGATGAATGACCGGATTATCCGGGTTGCTGCTGACATCCAGCACCGGCGCGAAATTCATATTGAAGCCCATCCCGGAAAGTTCATCGGCCATGGACCAGGCCAGGGAATATAAATTCTCATGCCGTCCGGCCGCAATCGCCATCGGGGAAGGAAAAATGGTCACACCTTCCCGGACGCGGTTCACCATTCCGCCTTCCTGATCAATCCCAATAAACGCCGGGATTTGGGTTGCATTGCGGATCGTTTTCTGAAGCTGTCCGGTTAAACTGGTAGCCTGTTCGGCATTTTCGATATTTTTGGCGTAGACGATGACATTGCCGATTTTGTTTGTCCTTAGCCAAGCTTCAGTCTTGGTATCGACTTCTGTCGTTTCAAAAGAAACGATCACCAGCTGACCGACTTTTTCCTGAACGTCCATCTTGGCAACGAGATCCTTCAACTGCTGCTCGCTCATTTTATCCGGCATGGAATCCGAAGAGGGCGCCGGAGTAGATGCAGCTTCGGGGGTAGGGACAGGGGTGGGGGTACTGCAGCCGACAAGCATGAACAGCGATAAGATCATCGCCGACCACCGACGGCCGCTGAAAGATGAAGAAGAAGCTGAAGAACAGCGCATTATGCCTGCTCCTTCAAATAATCAATGACTTCAAGCAGATCATTGCGGCTTTCCTGAATCGCTTCTTTCATTTCTTCATCCGGTTTAACAAAATCATAGATCCAGACGCTTTTCATCCCTGCCCGCTTCGCTGCGATAATTCCAAATTTGGAATCTTCCAGAACAACACACTTTTCCGGTTCGATTCCGGCTTTGCGCGCGGCTGTCAGAAAAATTTCCGGATCCGGCTTGCCATGCGTCACTTCATCACCGCAGACAACACTGTCGAATTGATAAGGCTTGCCAATGCTTCCCAGCAGGGTATCCACATACTCCCGATGGCTGGAAGAAGCAACACATTTTTTTATTCCGTTTTCATCCAAATAATCTAATAATTCAGTCAGTCCTTTTTTATTCAGGCTGCCTTTGTTTTCGCACATGCCAAAGATCTTCTTTAACCGGCCTTCACTGATTTCCGGAAGATGCGGTTTTAGATCTTGATGATTCTCCATCGCTTTTAAGAATAATTTGTGTCCGCAGCCGATAATCTGATAGAAAAATTCATCATCCAGCGTAATACCATATTGCCCGGCGATTTCCCGCCAGTTTTCATTGGCTACCTTTTCTGTATCAAACATCAAGCCGTCACAATCAAAAATAACACATTCTATACTCATTTTATCCACCTCGAATCTCTCAAGATGATTATAAAGGTTTTCAAAACAAATGGCTACTTCTTTTCCTGATTCTCTTTCATAAAGGCCCGCAGAAGCTTCATGAAAGCCCGCTTCTCAATTCGCGACACATAAGATCGCGAGATATGCTCCTGACGGGCAATATCCCGCTGCGTCATTTCCTGATGACCTTCTAAGCCATAACGCCGGACGATGATGCTGTATTCACGATCATCCAGCAAGTTCATAAACTGGGCCAGTTTGCGTTTGTTTTCTTCCAGCATCAGCTTATCGATGGGATCTGGCTCATCAGGAGCCGGAATGACGTCAATGAGTGTCAGTTCACTGCCATCCTTATCCTGACCGATCGCATCATCCAGAGAACGCGTCTGGAAAGCATGCTTGTTGTTGCGCAGATGCATCAAAATTTCATTCTCAATGCAGCGTGAAACATACGTCGCCAACTTATGACCTTTGTCGACCTTAAAGGTATCAATGCCTTTAATCAAACCAATTGTGCCAATACTGATGAGATCTTCAGTCTGTTCACGACGAATATCGAACTTCTTTACGATATGCGCAACCAAGCGAAGATTGTGTTCAATCAGATCTGCGCGGGCTTCCACATCTCCTTTCGCCATTCTCTGCAGGGCATCCTGTTCTTCTTCTGCGGATAAGGGCTGGGGAAAGGAGGTTGTACGGATAGAGCCGATAAAGCAGCTGAAGAAAACCTGTAGCATTTGAAATAGTTGTGTCCACATTGTTATCACCTTCTTCAGCGTATGAAGCAAAACAAGAATTTAGTCGAAATCTGACATATTTTATGAAAAAAAAGCATTTAGAAGCTGAAGAATAAAGTTTTGGCAACTTTGCTTATTTCGCTTCTAAAATGATTACAAAACGTTCTGCATTCATAAAATTATGATATGATTTGATTGGTAGAATTCCCAAATAATACCAATGTTCATTATTTTATGTGATAGAATATAACCGGAATTTGTAAAGGGGGATAAAAATGTTTGCGAATGATAAAATGCGAGAAAACAGTGGACGTCTGATTAAAATATATCGTGAACGGCGGCATCAGAGATCGAAGGATAAGCAATTCAGCTGTAATGAGTTTATTTTGGCGACAAAGGAACATCCTTTTTATGAAATCATTGAAGGTGCCCCTGTTTGTTCACGAGCGACATTAAATCGTTTAGAACGAGGCCAAAGTATAAAAGATGATGATCTATATATCTTCTTTATTCAGAAATTAGGTTTTCGGGTCGATGATTTTCCAGGAATCATGTCCAATGTTGAGCGGATCAGCGAGGAATTATATACTGCTGTTGAAATGTATGATGTAGACAGAATTTCATCTTTAAAAAAACAAATAGATATTATTTTTGAAAAGGCAAGATATTATTTTTATTATAAAGAAGTTTATACTGCTCTTGTCGTGATAACTAATTACTATCTTGACGCTAAATATCCAAGTAATGAAGAAGCTGATAAATTGTATCTAACTTGCTTTATTTTGAACAAAAAGGTTGATGAATTACTGTCTAATATTCTATTTGATCATTATTACTATAAAGTTATGAATATGGTTCTTGCTGAAAAACTTTATAACAAATTAACTCAATTTAATAATGGTTCTAGATTGTCAACGTTATTCATTGCTGGATGGCTTATGTATAAGAAAAGGTGGTTTGCAGCACTAAATGAAGTTAAAGATGGAATTAACTATTTTAAAGAAAAAAAGGTAAACTATCATTTGGGTGTTCTGTACTTTACTCAAGCTATGGCATTGCATACAGGTAATAAAGAAGATGTCCAACCGTTTTTTGATTATTCAATTAACTATCTTGAAAATTCCAGAGGGAATTTAGCTCATATCAAATTAGTTAATAATTATTTTAATATTGGTTTTCAATATTATTTTGATAAAAAATATACAATAGCTGGAATTTATTTTAATAAGTTCCTTGATAACAACCCACCTTTTACAATTCATATGCTTTATGTTCTAAATTGTGCTGAATTATTAAATGATCAGAATTTGTTAAGTAAATTAGCTGTGGTAAATTTTGTTGAGGAAAAGAATTGTTCTCTAATAAGGACATTTTACAATTATTTTAGAATGAAATTAATGAAGGTATCTGAGAAAGAATTGGAAAATTATATTATTCATAATATATTTGAGGTTTTACTAAAGGAATATAGATCAGATAATCTAATTAATTTTTTCAAGAATGAATTAATGAGTATGGTTAAAATTACTAAGCATTATAAAGTAACTACACTTCTAGATAATTTCACTTCGCATAAAATTGATTGAAATGTAATGTTTTGCGATATTAATTATTGGACAAGGTTGTTTGTATCAATTTAGAATAATCATAAGATTTAAATGTATAATTATGCTTGTTGAAAGGAGGAAAATAATGAAGAAAGTATTAGCAGCATTATTGGTTGCCTTAACATTAGCTTTGATCTGCAGTCCAATTAGTGCTGAAGGAACAAATGGTGATGGCTGCTCTGTTGAACATCCAGAATTATGTATTGAACCGATGGGATGCTCGTCGCCGGATTGCATGTTCCAATAAAAAAATCTACAACAGTGTTTGTTATGTCAGCGTAATGGGTGATGCATTATACGGGAAAACGAGAGAGCGAAACAAGTAAATGATCTAAATTACAAAAGCATGATAAACCGGACCGCTACAGTGAGAATAAAAACATAATCGATATTTATTTGACGTCTTGCTTGTAGAAAAATGATAAAAAAATTGGTGAGTGATCGTCTATTAATTAGGTGCAAAAGCGATCACAAGTGACGATGGTGAATCAGATAGGGAGTCTGGTTCATCATCGTTTTTTTTTGACAAAAAAACAGAATGCGAATTTGTTATACTGAAAAGGGTGAGAAGATGTTAAAAGGGTATATGATTCGGGATGAATTCATCTCCGTTATGAAAAACAGTACATCGGTACTAGAATGGATGGAAGAGCGGGAAGAATATAACAATCAGCTCGATGCAATTTTAATCCAACCAGAATTTCTTTTTCAGCAATTGAGAATACGCTTTCAAAATCGAGAGGATTTATTTTTAGTGCCGGATAAAATCACTTATTATAATCCGCTAACCAAAAGAACAAGTACGTTAAAGAAAGCACAATGGCATTTAGTTTTATCAGACAGGAACGAATATCCGTTTCTCTATGAGCTCAAACAGCTGCAAGGTACATTGGTTCTCACGGAAATAGACTTGTAAAATAGACTGAAAAACGATACAATAAGAACGATAATCACAGAGATAGGTGGTGTAATAATGGGAAGCGAATTTTTGAGTTCAATTGTATTTCTGATTTTGGGATTGCTTATCGGTGGTGGATTAGGTTTCTTCTTCACTCGCCGTTATTTTGAAAAGCAGTTGAAGGAACATCCTCCGGTAAATGAGAAGATGATTCGTGCCATGTTCCTGCAGATGGGACGGAAGCCGTCGGAGGCTCAGATTCGGGCAATCATGAAGTCCATGGGGCAGTAGTCTTACTGAAAAAGAGGTTAAGAAAAAACTAATATGTTGATGAGATTAATCCGCAATATATTAGTTTTTTTCTATAAAAAAGGGCTTAAGATGACGATAAGATGACTAAACTGTAAGGCTCTAAACTTTGGGTTCATGATATAATGCAGCCAGGTGATAAAGATGAAATGGGTAAAACGTTTAGTACTGGTACTGCTGCTTATCATCATGATTGGCGCAGGCTGGCTCACGGTTTTAGGCTATCAGAGATATAAAGAAGCGATAGATGAAGTCCCGCTGGCAGAAAAGATTGAAGAAGTAAAACAACGGGAAGATTATACACCGCTGGATCAGATCAGTCCCGATTTTGTTAACGCTGTCGTAGCTGTTGAGGACCGCCGTTTTTATACCCGACACGGTGTTGATGTAATATCATTAGGACGTGCTTTGTTAACGAACTTGATCACGGGCGAGGTCAGAGAAGGCGGAAGCACGATACCTCAGCAGCTGGCAAAAAACCTGTATTTTACACATAAACCTTCTCTGACCCGAAAGATTGCAGAGGTATTCTTCCTTTATGAATTAGAAGCAAATTACAGTAAAGATGAAATTTTATCTTTTTATGTGAATGTGATTTATTATGGTGACGGACATTATGGCATTGCTCAGGCCAGCCGGGGTTATTTTGATAAAGAACCCGCGGAACTAACGTTGGCGGAAGCCACTTTATTGGCCGGGTTACCTCAGTCACCGAGCCGATATCAGCTAAGCAGCGGTAAGGAGCTGGCACTGCAGCGTCAGCAACAGGTCTTGGAGGCAATGCAGGCTGTTGGTTTGATCGATACGGCGCAAAGTCAGGCTGCTTTGGAATGGTCATCCACATATTTGAATCAATAATTGAATAATTTATTACGCCTTTCTTAAATTGACATGAAGCATTCCTTAACCCTCTATCTATTTACATCTGGGATCGGTATAATCAGAGTGGTAGGAGGTTCTGTCTATGAAAAGGTCAGTTTTGCCTTTCTTGTTTTTCTGCATGTTTATATTGAATGCAGGATGCGGCAGTCAGCCTAAGAATGTTGCCTTGGCTTCTGATTATACGGTAAAGCAGGAAACCGAAATCAGTATTAATAATGATGGATTTCCGATTTCGATCAGCAGTTTGCTGGATCGTTTTAAGTCATATAGTTTTTATGAAATGCTGAATGTCGAAACCATAGATGCGGACCAGCTAGGTTCGCTCTCGATTTCAGATTCTACCTTATATATTATTGAAGGTCAGGCTGAGGCCCGTGAAGAAAGAATATTGGATACGGATTATCATACTTATTATTACGATCAGCTGATGATTATTTATTATGGTGAAAACCAGGATATACTTCAAGCTTTAAACGAACAGCTGGGAGCGAATTAGGCAAAAGCTCTGAAATGAGAAAATTTTTAATACTTTGTTTAACTCTGTTTTTATTAGGCGGATGTTTGGCCAAAGAGAGTGAAGATATATCTTCTTTAGCACCAACCGTTACGGTTGAACCACCGCCAACTCAAAACGTCGAGGAAGACACAGCGGAAAGAGATTATGGTGGCTTGATTCCGGAAACATTGGCAATCAAAGATCAAATTAAAGAAAAGTATTTGTTTTATCCTACGGATATCGTCATTAACTTGGATTCGAAGAATATACGCTGGGTAGCAGACTGCGGAATTGGGCTTGATCTTGATATCATTACCGAACAAGATGATGAAGCTTATATTAAACTGCACCGATCGATTTATGAAGGAACGTTGACTGAACTTTCTGAAAATATATACAGCGCTAAGGGAGAGTTTATGCCGACAATGCTATCTAAAAATTCTCCTATATCCGAAAGTGTTGATTTTTATTTGATTTTAAAGGATAGAAAAGCTTATGTTGTTTTAGAAGAAATGAGGATTAATGAATTAGAAGAATATAATTCAGATTCTTATTATTATTGGCACGAAAAGGCAGAGGATTGAGCGCTCTGCTTTTTCGTGTTGTTTATCATCTTATGTCTAAAACGACTGGAAATTTCTTTGTCCGTAATTGATAGAAATTTGTTTAAAAGATGTTTAAACAACAGGGCATTCATTTTTTATTGAATAAATGAATAAAATGAAAATAGTTACATTGATTTCTTGATTTATGTCGTTTTTTGTTCAAAATTTCCAAAAATTAGCGGGGCTTTTTTGAAAAAACCGCAATATTAAAAGTAGAGGAGGTGGAGCAATGTCCACAAATCTGCTTGAGCCTAAGAAAAGTAAGCGTAAACGTATTTCGTTAATGATGGATTGGGTTTTTAAATATGTATTTTATGATCTGGAAGATCCATCTATTCTTGTTAGCTTTTTAATGGCAGTTGATCCCAGCTTTAAAAAAATTAGACTCTTTCCCAACGAGGAACGGGTTGAGCATCCGGATTCTAAAGCAATCCGTTATGATATTCGGGGAATTATCAATGAAGAAATTTACTTTGATTTGGAAATTCAACAAGAAGGAAATTTAGAAGATCAAGAGATTCGGATTGTGTTTTATTTATCTCGGCTGCTTTCCAGTCAGGCTACAAAAGGGAAAAATTATAGTGAGTTAAAGCCGGTACGGGTCATCATGATCACGAATTTTTCTTTACTTAAAGGAAAAAAGGAAGAGGAGATCAGTGATGTACTCTTCTACCTTGTAGGGGAAAAGACAGGAATGAGTTTGACAAAACATATTCAAGTGAGTATTATTGAGATAGGGACAGCAGGACGTCTATTACGAAAACCACTTGATCGCTTATCGGCTTTAGATCATTGGCGAATTGTGTTTAAATTTGCGGGTGACCCCGAAAAGGAAAAGTGGATTGAACAGATCATGTCAATGAATGAAGGCTGCAGAAAGGCGGTGAAAAAAATGCAGGAAATTCCAATGGATATGATTGAATACATGAACGAGACGGATCGGTTAGATCGGGCAATGGTACGCAATGGAGAGATTCGGCGTGCAAGAGAGCGGGCTATGGAGCAGGGCCTGGCGCAAGGCGCGCTTCTTAAACTGATCAGGCAAACTCTGAAGAAATTAGAAAAAGGATTAACGATTGCAGAAATTGCAGAGGATCTGATGGAAGAAGAGGGTTATATTCAGCGAATTTCAGAGATAAAACACAAATATCCTGATTACTCTGATCAGGAAATCGCAGTTGAAATTTTGACAGGACATAATACGGTAAGAGAACGGTGAATTCCGAAATATGAAAAACGTATAAAAAAACTCGCTGATGATAACGAGTTTTTTTACATCCATGAAATTTTCTTTTCTTCGTGACTGCGAATGCGTTCAATATTGGTTTTATGGCGGTAAGTGACAAAGGCCCAGAGAATCCAGATTGAAGCCGTCATCATGAGGTTGGATTGCGTTAAAGTTGTAATCAGTGCTGCACTGGCAATTCCGATAATGGAAGACAGGGAAACCATTTTCCAGATTTTCAGAGTAATCATAAAGATGACAAACGGAATGACAAACATCTGAATTGGTTCATGCGTTACAAATAAGCCGGCTGCCAACAGATAACCAAAGGTTGTCGCAACCGCTTTGCCGCCCTTAAACTTGGCGAATATCGGGAAGCAATGACCGGCGCAGCAGCACATACCGGCGTAAACAGCCGCTTCCGGAACAAACAAGACGCACAGCCAGACAACAAAGAAAGCTTTCAGGCCGTCCAGAATAATTACGGTAACGCCGGCTTTTTTTCCTAACACCCGTCCGGCATTGGTGCCGCCCAGATTTCCCGAGCCGAAGTTACGAACATCCGTTTTATAGAAGACTTTGCCGATGACTAACGCCCAGGGGATTGATCCGAAAAGATAACCCAAGACCATCGCAAAAAGAATTTTAATCATTTCCTCTTCACTCCTTCGCTCCTATTTTATCATAAAAACAGAGTACGTAAACTTTTATTTTAAGCCGTTTTTGTGTATAATCTAATCTATGGCAGATTGGAATGAAGGAAGCGGGGAAAGGCTAAGAGCAGGAAAATCGAGCTGAAAGGGAAAGGAGAAAGAGTAGGATTTTTTTCTTCTCTAATCGTAATAGTTAATGGCAAAAACACAGAAATACGATGAAAATTCAATCCAGATTCTGGAAGGATTAGAAGCGGTCAGAAAACGTCCGGGGATGTATATCGGATCCACGGATGCCCGCGGTCTGCATCATCTGGTCTGGGAAACTGTCGATAATGCAATCGATGAAGCATTGAACGGATTTGGCAAAAAAATAACGATCACACTGGAAAAATGCGGTGCGGTCTGCGTAGAGGATGAGGGGCGCGGTATGCCGATCGGTATGCATGCCAGCGGTGTTCCTACAATTCAGGTTATTTTCACAGTGCTGCATGCCGGCGGCAAGTTTTCTTCCGAAGGCGGTTATAAAACGTCAGGAGGACTGCATGGGGTCGGGGCCTCCGTGGTTAACGCACTCAGCGAATGGGTGGAGGTAACGGTCTGTCAGGATGGACAGATGGTTTCAATGCGTTTTGAAGACGGGGGCAAGAAGATTGGCAAGCTGGAAAAGCTGGGCAAAAGTACACGGACCGGAAGTAAGATTCGATTCATGCCGGATAAGCGGATTTTCTCAACGATTGAATTCAATGCCGGATTGATTTGCGAACGGGCTAGGGAAAATGCCTTCCTGTTAAAGAATATCACGATGGTTGTCAAGGATGAACGGGCCGGCAAAACCGAAACATTCCATTATGAAGATGGTTTAAAGGCCTTTTTGGAGTATCTGCATGAGGACCGCACTGTGCTGCATGATCCGGTTGTCTTTACCGGAGCAGCGAATGACATCGAAGTTCAATGCGCTTTCCAATATACCGATGATTATCAGGAAAGCATGGTTTCGTTTGTCAATCTTGTTCGTACCAAGGATGGCGGAACGCATGAAATGGGTTTTCGGACAGCGTTTACCAAGGCATTTAACGATTATGCCCGCAAGCTGGGGCTATTAAAGGAAAAGGATAAAAACTTTGAGGGCAGCGACGTTCGGGAAGGTCTGACTTCGATCGTATCGGTCTCCATTCCGGAAAATCTGCTTCAGTTTGAAGGGCAGACGAAAGGCAAGCTGGGCACGGCGGAAGCTAAAAGTGCGGTGGAAAGCATTGTCGGCGAAAAGCTGAGCTTTTATCTGGAAGAAAATAAAGAGCTGTCCACGATGCTGATCAAAAAGATGCAGAAAGCCTCGCAGGCTCGGGAAGCTGCCCGCAAAGCGCGGGAGGAAGCGCGGAAGGGCAAGAAAGCCGGCAAGAGTGAGAAGGTGCTTTCCGGCAAGCTGGCTCCTGCACAATCCAAAGATGCCAGCCGCAAAGAATTGTTTTTGGTGGAAGGTGATTCGGCCGGCGGTTCCGCCAAACAAGGCCGGGATTCCAAGTATCAGGCAATTCTGCCGCTGCGGGGTAAAGTGCTGAATACTGAAAAAGCCGGATTGTCGGAAATTGAAAAGAATGAGGAACTGAATACGATTGTTCATGCCCTGGGGGCAGGCATCGGTTCTGGTTTTGACTACTCCGACAGCAACTACAAAAAAATTATTATTATGACTGATGCTGATACCGACGGAGCGCATATTCAGGTTTTGCTGCTGACATTCTTTTACCGTTATATGCGGCCGCTGATCGAGCACGGTATGGTTTACATCGCTTTGCCTCCGCTTTATAAAGTCACCAAGGGCAAGCAACTGCGCTATGCCTATACTGATGAAGAACTCGACGAAGTCAAGCAGCAGTGGGGCAAGGTCGAGATTCAGCGGTATAAAGGTTTGGGTGAAATGAACGCGTCTCAGCTGTGGGAAACGACCATGGATCCCCAAACACGAACACTGATTCAGGTTTCGATTGAAGATGCGGTACAGGCTGAACGCAACGTTTCGATTTTGATGGGCGACAAAGCCAATTTGCGCCGCACTTGGATTGAACAGAATGTGGCGTTTACGCTCGAAGATACGTTTAAGGTGGATCAAGGATGAAGAAGAAAGAAAATAAGGCTCCGGTTAAAGAACCCAGTCTGGTGATTTCTCCTTTAGAAGAAATCATGGGCGAGCGGTTTGGCCGCTATTCAAAATATATTATTCAGGAACGGGCGCTGCCGGATGCGCGTGACGGACTTAAGCCGGTTCAGCGGCGGATTCTGTACGCAATGTTCCATGACGGCAATACGTTTGATCACCAGCACCGCAAATCGGCGAAAACCGTCGGTCTGGTCATCGGTAATTACCATCCTCACGGCGACAGCTCTGTTTATGACGCAATGGTGCGGATGTCGCAGGATTGGAAAATCCGCATGCCGTTGATCGACATGCACGGCAACAACGGCTCGATTGATGATGATCCGGCAGCGGCGATGCGATATACCGAAGCGCGGTTGGCGAAAATTGCCGGGACGATGCTGGAGGATATCGATAAGGATACGGTCCTGTTCGCCCCGAACTTTGACGATACAGAAAATGAGCCGACGGTGCTTCCGGCGCGTTTTCCGGTCTTATTGGTCAATGGGGCGACGGGGATTGCAGCCGGTTATGCAACCAACATTCCGCCGCATAATCTGAGCGAGGTTATTGATGCAGCCATTCTGCGCATGCAGCGGCCGAAATGCACGCTGGAGGAGCTGATGGAAATCCTGCCGGGTCCGGACTTTCCAACCGGCGGCATTGTGATGGGCAAAAAGGGAATTGTCGATGCCTTTACAACCGGAAAAGGCCGGATTGTCATCCGGGCCCGGACCGAAATCGTGACCGGCAAGACATGCAATCAAATCGTGATCCGCGAGATTCCATATGAAGTCATTAAATCATCCATGGTCCGAAAAATGGATGATATCCGGTTGTCGCGGGAAATTGAGGGGATCATGGATATCCGGGATGAAACAGACCGTACGGGTCTGCGCATTGTGATCGATGTCAAAAAGGATGTCGATCCCAACATCATTCTGAATTACTTCTATAAGAATACCGACTTGCAGATCTATTACAGCTACAACATGGTTTCCATCGTCAATAAGCGTCCGGTCCAGATGGGGCTGATCGGGATGCTCGACGCTTTCATTGCCCATCGGGAGGAAGTTGTGCTGCGGCGCAGCCGCTATCTTTATAACAAGATGGAGGAACGCTGCCATATTCTGGAAGGTTTGATGAAGGCGGTGTCGATCATGGACGAAGTGATCGCCGTAATTCGTCAGTCCAAGGATAAAGGCGACGCCAAGCGCAACCTGATGGATTCCTTTCAGTTCAGTGAAACGCAGGCGGAAGCCATCGTCACGCTGCGGCTGTACCGGTTGACATCCACCGACATCGTCGCTTTGCGCGAGGAATTTGCGCAGCTGGTCAATGAGATGGAAATGCTCAGGACGATTCTGGAAAGCGAAACGGTGCTGAAAAGCGTTTTGATCAAGGAACTGAAGGAGATCAAAAAGGAATACGCTGATCCGCGGCGCAGCGAGATTCAGGAAGAAGTCGAAGAAATCGTCATTGACAAAACCGCGATGATTCCCAACGAGCGGGTGATGGTTACGGTTTCCCGCGATGGTTATGTCAAACGGGTCTCACTGCGCTCCTATGGCGCCAGCGACAATGCGATGACCGGTTTGAAAGAGGGCGATCTGCTAGTCGGACAGTTGGAAGTCGATACCCTGGATACGCTACTGCTGTTTACAAGCAAGGGCAATTATGCGTATTTGCCAGTTTATCAGATTGACGAAGCTAAGTGGAAAGACATTGGATCCCATCTGAATAAATATGTCAGCATTGATGGAGATGATAAGATCATCAATGCGATTCTTGTCAAAAATTTCAGCAGCTATGCTTGGATCGTTACGGTCAGTCGGCGCGGTCAGGTGAAGAAAACACCAGTCAGCCAATGGCAGGTGCAGCGCAACAACAAGATGATGACGGCGATGAATCTGAAAAAAGACGACGCTATGATCCGGGCGTTTGTTGTGTATGCGCATGAAGATCTGATCATGATCAGCCGCAGCGGCTGGATCAGCCGTTATTCTTCCGATCTTGTGCCTTCAACAGGGACAAAGTCGCAGGGGGTCAAGGCCTTAAATCTGGCCAAGGACGACAGTCTGGCCGCAGCCTGCAGCTATGGCGATGAACGCCAGAGTTTGTGGGTGCTGTCGGATAAAGGCAATATGAAACGGGTGAAAATGAGCGATGTCAGTATCACTGCCCGCCCGGTCAAAGGGGAAATTGTAGTGAAGCGACTGAAGACCAACCCTTATCATATCGCTTACTGTCAATGCGTGCAGCCTTATGACAGTCTGATTCTGATGGATCCGCAGGTTCAGATTCTGCAGGCGAAGGACGTGCCGATGATGAGTCGGGAAGCAACCTTCTCAACACCTTTGGAATTGAAACCGGAATGGGGTCTGATCAAGGGGATTGAAGAAGTGCGGATCGTCGATCATCCAGTCGGTGAAGATGAAATTCCGTTTGAAGACTATGAAGAAGACGGAGATGAAAAAGTTCATTCCGATGTTGAAATGATGAGCTTGTTTGAAGAAGAATAAATTTCATAACTCTGATAAAAAAGCGCTGCTTATAAAAAGCGGGCGTTTTTTTGCTTATATAGTCAATTTTAAGACTGCAGAACTCTAGGACTGGGACTTGTCAGGAAGAATAAAAAGAGATTATGTCAACGGCAAAACCGCGACTTGATGTGATAATTGGGAAACAGGCGGTTATCATACCGCAGATCTCTTTTTGAATACTTTTATATAATCTGCAAGGATTGGAAAAAACATTCATCAATGATAGAATAAGATGAAAAAGGAGAGGCACGATGCAGAATGTATTGATTTTGGGAGGCAGTTATTTTATCGGCAGACGAATTACAGAACAATGCTTAAAGGAAGGCTGGGCAGTAACCCTGTTAAACCGCGGCAGCCGGCCATGGACAGGTGAACCCGTCACTCAGCTGATCTGTGATCGGGATGATGCGGCGGCGATGAAGCAAACGCTGCAGGGCAAAACCTTTGAGGCTGTTATTGATGTATCGGGGTTGGATCAAAAGCAGATTGAAATTGTCTGCGGCAGCCTGGATTGTCCGGTTCCACATTGGGTTTTCATCAGTTCCAGCGCAGTTTACGATGTGGATCGGTGTGCGCTGCCGATCGCGGAAACAGAACCGCTGGGGGAAAATCCATATTGGGGCCAATACGGTACGGACAAAATTGCTGCGGAAGCGGCGCTGATCAGCAGCTGCACGAAGCGGGGAATCGCTTTGACGATTCTGCGTCCGCCGTATATGTATGGCGAATACAATTATGTTCAGCGGGAAAGCTTTATCTTTCATCATTTGACACAAAACCAGCCAATTTTGATTCCTGCCTCAGACAATCGCATTCAATTCTGCTATACCGGGGATTTGGCGAGCGTAATTACCACTTTGCTAGCGCTGCCAGCGCAGGGCATTGAAATTTATAATGTTGGCGACAAGCAGGGTGTGAGCTTCAGTGAATGGATTCAACATTGCGCAAATGTCTGCGGCATCCAAGCTAATATTATCCCGGTCCATGACGCTAAATGGAAGGCTAAGGATTACTTTCCTTTCCGCGATTATGACAATGTTTTAGATGTCCGCCGGATTCATGAAATTTTCGATACCGATACGCCGTTTGAAACTGGATTGGCCAAGGCTTATCAATGGTATTGTGAAAATCGGAATGAAATTCAGTTCAAGCCGAAACTGACAGCGAATGAGAAACAGATCTTAAGCGAGCTGGGAGTAAAATAACAGTTCAACTGAATAAGCTCAGTGACAGCGAAGATTAGATACGAAAGCAGCGGGAATACCCGCTGTTTTTATGCTGCAGGAAAGCTTGACAAAAATAGATTACAAATGTAATATGTAATTGTATTACAACTGTAATCTAAAAGAGGTGGACTTATGAAAGCAGAAAAAATTACTGATGCTGAACTGGAAATTCTCAAGGTGCTTTGGCAGAATGAACCGTTGACGGCCAATCAAATCGTGGATGAGGTATCGCGGCACAAAGCGTGGAATGGCAAGACAATCCGCACGCTGATTCATCGCTGTGAGGAAAAAGAAGCTGTATTTGCGGACCGCAGTCAGCGTGAAATTTTATACCGGCCGGCGATCAGCCGCAAGGACTATACTCGTCAAACACAGAGAAGTCTGGCGGATAAGCTGTTTAACGGTTCAATGAGCCGGATGATGCTGAATTTCATGGAAGAAGTTGAACTGAGTGAAGAGGAACTGGCAGAGTTAAAGGAAATGATCCGTCATGCTGAAAAATAGTCTTCGGGCACTCTTGGAAATTTCATTGCTGGTCAGTCCGCTGATTCTTCTTTTGTTGGCTTTGCGCAGAAGGGTATTTCGGCGCCTGGGCAAAACCGCGCGGCTGCTGATCTGGGTGCCGCTGCTGCTTCAGCTGATGATTCCGATCCAGCTGACCTCGGTTTACAGTCCTTATCAGAAATTGGATGAAACAGGAGTAAAGGAGAAAATGGACACGCTGGCTAACCAGCCCATATTTGTCCAGCGCCAGTCCGTGCAGACAGAGGGAAAAACCTCAGATGATGCATGGGTCATGCCGCAGAAAAAGGTTTGGACGCTCAGTGAGGTTGTGTCCTGGATTTGGATTTTCGGAGTCTTTGTAGCCGCTTCTGTGAATGGGATCGCCCGCTTTCGCTTAAAGCGCCGTTTAAATTTACAGCCCTGCGACAAGGAGCTGGAGGAAGAAGCACGGCAGCTCATGCGTCAAAGCCGTTGTCTTAGCGTTCAGGTAGATCAAAGCGCGGCTGTACACAGCTGTGCCATTTACGGAAATTGGAAGCCGCACCTGGTTTTGGGAACTGACTTTAAGCAAAGAACCGCGGAAGAAAGACAAACGATGCTTTTGCACGAATGTCTGCATTTGAGATATGGACATCCGTGGTTTCTGGGCTTGATTCAAATCTTGGAAATCGTTTATTGGTTCAATCCTTTAGTCGGACTGATGATGAATCAGCTGCGGCTGGATCTGGAATATTTTATTGATGAAAAACTGCTGGAAGACAAACCGCAGACAGTACGGATTCGCTATGCGCAGCTGCTGCTTTCGTTAGCGGCGGATAAGGATCAGCACGCTTTGCAGTGTCTGAACAGCCAGCGGACACAAACACGCTTAAAAGAAAGGTTGGGATGGATTGTGAATAAAAAACGAACACCAGGACTGATTGCCGCAGGAGTTGTCATTCTCGTTCTGGTCGGCAGCGTCGGCTTGATGCTGAAACCAGAAGCTCAGTCAGGCTGGGAAATGAAGATGCAGCTGACGTTAATCCAAAATGAAACGAATCCTGTAGAATTGGTTGGAGATCCAGATCAGAAGGTGTGGTGCGAAGGATCAAAAAAGGCCCTTGAATCGATGGGGATGCAGGTCCCGGTGATCGCCCATGCCGAGGTTTGGCAGACACCTTTCGGTGAGCCGTTGACACTGAGAGACATGCAGCTGGGGGCAGAATCTGCAGTCAGCTTGGAATGGGGTGAAATACCCAACTCTGTGGAATGCTTTATGCCTCAGGGCAAGATCTTGGTGAAGTTAACTGAGGATCAGCTTCAAAGGCCTTATCGGGAAGCCGACGGCGATGAAACAGTGCAGCTGCTGAATGCAATATCCCCGGTTGAAAATTGGAAAATTACCTGCGGCTGGAACTGTTATGCGGATCATCAGGCTCTGGACATTACGGATCCTGATAATAAACGAGCACCAATTCTGGCAACTGCTGACGGTCATGTTTTTGCAACCGGTTATAATACGATTCAGGGAAATTATGTGATTTTGGAACACAGTGAGGGGATTCAGAGCTTTTACGGCCATTTGGATGAGATTCAGGTCCAAGAGGGCGATCAGGTTAACCAGGGACAAACCCTAGGTGTGATGGGAATGACGGGCCGTGCGACCGGACCGCATGTTCATTTCTATTTCATGCAGGACGGCATCGCTTTGGATCCATCCGGATTGTTTGAAGAATAGAAAGATTATGAAAGAACTCGGAAAAACCGAGTTCTTTTGTTGCTCGGAAAGCGGATTCACGATATACTGAGCCTAAAGGTGAAGGAGGATATTTATGAGTACCCTAGACTATCATATTCATACGATCGTCAGCACGGATGCGGATTACACACCGGCTGAAATCATTGCCATGGCTAAGGAAAACGGTGTGAAAACCCTGGCGATTACGGATCATAACAATGTAGCCAGTATCGCAGAAGCGATGCAGTTGGGGGCGCAGAATGGAATTCGCGTGATTCCGGGAATTGAAATTGACTGTGAATTTGAAGGCGTCGGTCTGCATATGACGGCCTATCAAATTGATTATACCGATCCGCGCTATGATGCGTTGTTCCATTATTATTACGATCAGTCTGTTGAAAATACATGGAAAGCCAAACATCAGTTCTGTGAGGCGATGCATCTGGATCTGCCGGATGCATCGTTAAAATCAATTGCCAAGGATAACATTCTTGTGCCGGAGGACATCGGTGCCTATTTGTTAAGTCATGCTGAATTTGATGGTTTGGCCTGGCTGGACCCTTATCGTGAAGGCGGCAGCCGCAGCGATAATCCAAACGTGAATTTTTTCTGGGATTTCTTTTCACAGGGAAAACCGGGTTATACGGCCGGATCCAAGAAGACGGCAGCGGAAGTTATTGAACTTATCCATCAAACCCATGGGACAGCGGTCGTTGCTCATCCAGGAGCGAATTTCAAAGGAAAAGATGAAGTTCTGGCACGGTTACTGGACAGCGGTGTTGACGGTTTAGAGGTTTACAGCAGCTATCACAGCGAAGCTGAAACTTTGCATTATCGGCAGATGGCGCTGGATCATCACCTGTGGATGAGCTGCGGCAGTGATTTCCATGGACACCACAAGCCGGCTATTCGCATCGGCGGCTTGCCTTATCTGAAGGATGAAGCGGAAATTCATCGCTTTTAAGCCCTGTTTTACAACTTTTTCGTGATTTTTACAGGCTGCTTTGATATAATGATAAAGTCAATTTTGGAAGGTGGTTATTAATTATGGGACGAGCACATGAAGTCCGTGCGGCAGCCATGGCCAAAACAGCTGCAGCGAAATCCAAATTATATTCGCGTTATGGCAAAGAATTGTTGATTGCGGCAAAAGCGGGGGTTCCGGATCCGGAAATGAACCTGGGTCTGAAGCGGAAGATCGCCGAAGCCAAAGCCAATCAGGTGCCGGCGGATGTCATCAAAAGAGCGATTGAAAAGGCTAAGGGCGGCAGTGGGGAAAACTATGATTCCTGCCGTTACGAGGGTTTTGGTCCAGGGGCAGCGACAATCATTATCGACTGTCTGACCGACAATACCAACCGCAGCGTCAGCGCTGTAAAAACATGCTTCAACAAGGCTCATTGCAAAATGGGCGTCGCCGGCTGTGTTTCGCACAGCTATGATAACGTGGGTCTGTTCAACTTCCCTTATGAAGATGAGGAAGGCATGCTGGACACGCTGATCATGGCTGAAGTCAATGTCATTGATATTGAAAGCGAAGAAGGCAGTATGACCGTAACTGTGGATCCGACGGATTTCCATAAAGCGAAGGAAGCGATTGATGGATTAATTCCGGAGGTGGAATACGAAGCCTGCGAAATTACAATGCTGCCGCAGGAATATGTTACGCTGGACAGCGATGAGGATAAAGAATCCTGGAATCGTTTACTGACGATGCTGGATGACTGCGACGACGTTCAGAAGGTTTATCACAACGTACAGTCTGAATAAGAAAGAAAAAACGGCTGATTGAAAGCCGTTTTTCTGTGGGACAGAAAACTTGCGGTTTAGAAAATGGTACCACCGCCGTCAGCACGAAGAGTCTGACCGGTGATGTAATTGGAAGCTTCGCTGGCTAAGAAGACAAGAATTGGCGTCAGATCTTCATAAGCGGTACCGATTCGGCCGATGGCTGGAACTTTAAAACCCAGTGTTTCCGGTTTGCGCTGGCCTTCCGGAAAGGAATCAATAATCGTCTGCATTTTTGGTGTGATCGCAGTTGGGCTGATGCAGTTGACGTTAATGCCATCCTTGCCCCATTCCCGTGCCGTAACCATAGTCAGTCCGCGGATGGCTTCCTTGATTGAAGCGTAGGCGGCATAACCTTCCGCACCCGTTAGGCCGGCAGGGGAGGCAAAGTTAATGATTTTGCCTTTGGATTCTTTCAAATAAGGATAGCAGAGACGCATTAAGCGCCATGTAGCCAGATAGCCGCTTTCAAATACAGTCATCAGATCCGCTTCCGTTTGTTCAAGAAACGGACTGCCCGGTTTGGCATTGACAGCATTGTTGATCAGAATGTCAATGCGTCCGAAATGATCGGTAGTTTGATGAACCAGGTTTTCAAGCTGAGTCTTGTCTGTAATATCGCAGACGACAGCCAGTACCTGCGCGTCTCTCTGCCGGCAGGCTTCAGCCGTTTCCTCCAACTTGGACGCGGTTCGGGCGCAAATCGCCAGCGATGCTCCTTCTTCTGCGAAGCGAATGGCGGTTTCTCTGCCGATTCCGCCGCTGCACCCTGTAATCAGGGCTACTTTTCCATCTAAGATTTTCAACACGATCCCTCCTTTAATTTAACTGTACGCTCAGCAGGAAGGGAAAACAATCGTTTTGTTAAGTAGTGCATCATATTCACAAAGTGATCTGAAGGAAAGCTTGAAAATAATCGAAACCGTCGACGGATGAATGAAAGTTTTCCTTCAAGTTAGTTTTTTGTTATAATGATAAACGAAGGAAAGGAATTCATCATGAAACGAATATTGACTTACGGTACCTATGATCTTCTGCATTGGGGACATATCCGTTTATTAAAGCGCGCGAAACAATTGGGGGATTATTTGATCGTCGGTTTATCAACTGATGAGTTTAATGCGATTAAAGGCAAGAAGGCTTATCACAGCTATGAAGAACGCAAGATGATGCTGGAGGCTATTCGCTATGTAGATTTAGTTATTCCTGAGAATGAATGGGGTCAAAAGGCCAAGGATATCCAGGAATATCATGCGGATGTCTTTGTCATGGGCGATGATTGGGAAGGCAAGTTTGATGAACTGAAAGCTTATTGCGAAGTGGTGTATCTACCGCGGACAGAAGGAATATCGACAACGAAAATTAAAGAAGATCTGGAGAAGCTGAAATAAGGAAGCCGATTCATCGCAGCTGAATCAGAGGTTCCAGTAAAAAAAGAAGTCTGGGCTATTTCTGAAAATAAAACTTACAGAAATGCAGACTTCTTTTCTTTTGCTGCTTTTTAAGATGAGCTTATAAACTTGTAAATCATGTTTATCATTAACTCTCCATTATACATATTGCGGAAAAATGGAAAAAGTCCCACTGATAATCGAAGAAAGTTGAACTTTTATACCAGAAATTCAAATTTTTATGAAACTTGTTTTAAAAAGGATCAATAATGGGAAAGATTACTTGCTTAAAATACAAAAAAAACTGCAGTCCATGCCGCAGTTTCCTTGATCCGTTATCCTTGATTAAAGTAAAATCGGTCCGCCGATTTCTTTTTTTAACAAGGCCTGCCGCTGAGGTTCCTCCATTTGGGAAGCATACAGCTGGGTTGTACGATATTCCAGTCGTCGGTAAGGCTCAGCAACGGCAGCGAAGCGGGAAGCGATGCGGACTTCACTGGCACGCAGCTGTTTTAGATAACGTCTTCCCGTTTCGTTGAAGGCCAGCGGACGAAGGGTATCTAACGGCGGCAGGCTGCGGATTTCGTCCCAATGAATTTGACACAACAGCTGCAGGCAGGTTCGCTGAATCCGTGAACGAGTATAACGGCGGTTCACTGCAGCGTTAATGAAGCTGTCCCAATCCGGTGAAACTTCTGCACAGTGAGCCAAATGGACTTCAATGCCTTCGCAGAACAGAAAATAGGTTTTTAAGTTGGAGGCAGGCATCGTCAGAAGCAAAGTTCTTAAATAAGGATAGAACTGGGCTAATTGAACACGCGGGCCGTTTTCCAGAGCTTCGGCCATGGGCGTCTGTTCGTTGGAATAATACCCTTCGTTTGCGGCTAGGCGTATCGCTTTGGCGCTGGCGATAGGGCCCTGCAGCTCTGTATCATGATAGCCAACGGTGCGCTGAATTGTATACGGAGTAATGGAACTGTCCTGCAGCTGCTTCAGATAAGCGACGCCCAGGATATCGTTAGGCAGCATCGCTTTTGCCCACAGTCCGTAAGCCTTCGGAAATGCCAAACCTTCACCCATGGACTCCTTAAGATGATCAGGATTGATCGGCATTGCGGCGATTTCCATCAGTTCCTGCAGGTTATTGCTTTCCGATCCAAAGACCAGCGCTGAAACCTGCGCCTGTTTTAACAACGTCACCGCGCCTTGGGCAAAATGCGAGGCGCTTTGAGTTACCCAGGGATAGGGCAGCTCGATAATCAAATCAACTCCATGCCGGACAGCGGTTTCCGCCCGCTTCCATTTATCCAAAATCGCCGGTTCCCCACGCTGAACAAAGTTTCCTGACATGACTGCGAGCAAAACATCACAGCCGGTGAGTGCGCGCGCCCGCTCAATATGATATTCATGTCCGTGATGAAACGGATTGTATTCGACGATGATTCCGCATGCCTTCATAAGCAACCTCCAGATCTTTCCAAGCCCTGACTTAAGCAGAACTGCAGCAGTATTTTCCGCTATCGTTCACTATGATACCATAAACATTCGTGAAATGCTCACAAACCAGAGAATCGCTATGATATAATAAACACGGAATCCGAGGTGAAACAAAAATAATGGATGAAAAACAAAAGATAGCGACTACGATTTATCGTCCGAAAGGCCAGCCGCGGGCGATTTTCCAGATTTCGCATGGGATGGCAGAACATCGGCTGCGGTACGCCGAATTTGCCCAGTTTCTGGCAGAGCGGGGATTTGTCGTCGTCACCAGCGATCATCGCGGACATGGCGGCAGTGCCGTTAATGCGAATGAGCTGGGATATTTCAATAAGCATAAAGGCTGGCAGAAATGCGTCAATGATCTGTATGAATTAATGATTCAGGTCAAACAGGAATATCCGGATATCCCTGTGATCCTGTTCGGCCACAGCATGGGATCGATCATGGCGCGCAGCTTTGTCAAACGCTACGATGCCCTGCTTAACGGACTGATTTTATGCGGAGCGCCAAACTACAATCCGGCGGCATCGCTCGGTCGGATCGCGGCGAAAACAATCATCACGTTCAAAGGCGATCATTACCGCAGCAAGTTTCTCGATCAGCTGGTTCAGGGATCCTTTAATAAGCAAATTCCCAATCCCCGTACCTCTCTGGATTGGCTGAGCAAAAATCCGGACAACGTTGATGCCTACATGACGGATCCGCTGTGCGGCTTCATGTTTACGGCTTCAGCCTATGACGATATGTTCTATGGAATTCAGGACATGCATGATCTGATGCGGTGGAATCTTAAAAACCCGAAGCTGCCGGTGCTGTTTATTGCCGGAGTCGATGATCCGGTTACCGGCGGTCGCAAGGGCTTGGAAAGCTCGGCGGCGACGCTGCGGGAAGCTGGGTATGACGATATTGAGATGCGGGTGTTTAAAAGCCTGCGGCATGAACTGCTCAATGAAAAAGAAAAGGATCAGGTCATGGCGGAGATTCTCGACTGGATCAGCCGCAAGGTGGAGGGCTGTGCTGATCTGCAGCCGGCTTCAAAGGCGGAATAATCATCTGAAAATTACCTTAAAAACTCCAGCTGCAGCGTTTTCAGACTGGCGAAAAACCCCGATGTTAAGCTTTAAAAGTTATCATTGACTTTAGTCTGGTTTTTACATATAATAAAGGCTGTTAACGAAATAGGGTGAACTGCGCGTGAAAT